>Ga0213858_10001412_pt1 | contig 11425 bp, 14 predicted proteins | sample PICome_FD_160122 | JGI IMG/M metagenome (GOLD analysis project Ga0213858, IMG submission 160122) | Coastal seawater microbial communities near Pivers Island, North Carolina, United States - PICO245 | ecosystem: Environmental > Aquatic > Marine > Coastal | place: USA: North Carolina | collected... | reverse complement strand
CGAAGACGTTTTACACGTTCAGGGTTTTGGTTGGAACGGCTTCGAAGGTATAAGCGTTGCCGACGTGGCGCGCGATTCGTTGGGGATAGAATTAAGGGCGCAGCGGTACACTAACAAAGGATTGCGTAAGGGTTTCGCCGGCCAAATTTTATTACAGGATACGGCCAACGTATTGCGCGACGAAGACGAAGCCGCAAAGTTCCTAAAGAATTTTAGAGAGCGCCACGACATGAGCAAGGACAGCGAAGCCGTTGGACTATTGCGGCAGGGCATGGAAGCCCAAGTTTTGAACATGAGCAACCGCGACGCGCAATTTTTAGAGCAGCGAAAGTTCAACCGCCAAGACGTAATGTTATGGTTTGGATTGCAACATATACCCGGCGACGATACCGCGACTAGCTACAATAGCTTGGAACAAAAGCAGCGCGCCTACTTGGCTAGTTGTCTAGATCGGTGGCTAGTCCGTTGGGAGATGCAGTGTGACGCGAAGCTAAGAACGCCGGCCGAAAAAGCTTCTAATTCTGTTTACTATAAATTTAATAGATCCACTTGGTTGGCAACCGACGCGGCGACAACGCAAACGGTTCTATCGGGCTACATTGCAAGCGAAGTTATTAGCCCTAACGAAGCGCGGGAAATTATAGACATGAACCCGCGAGAGGGCGGCGACGTATACGCCAACCCGGCCATTAATCCAACGACAACCGACAGCGGCGCCAACGCGTTGGTTAGCCACTTCATCGGCATAGAGTCCGAGCGAATTTTGGAAGCCGCCGGCGCCGATAACTTTTTGGATTGGGCCGAAGGGTTCTATGCCAAGTGGTCCGTAACAGTGGCCAACGCGCTAAGCGAACATATTACCGCCGAAAAGATTTTGGAATATACTGTCGCGCACAAAGCGCAGGTGATAGAGGCCGCGGGCCGCGCGCATAGCGCAGACGAATTGCGACAGGAACTTTGGAACCTAACCGAAACGTGGAAGGCTTGATTATGTTTTTTGAATCCGACACAAGAGAATTCTATTTATACGACGACATCGGACCGGGCGACGCGCAAACGCTACACAACGCCCTAACGGTTATTGGCGCCGGAGAACTTAGCGTTAGGGTTAACAGCTACGGCGGAAGCGTAGACGAAGCGTTAGCAATGGTTGAAATTTTGAAGCGCCATCAGTTAGCCGGCAATCAAGTAACGGTAACCGTGGACGCCATCGCGGCGAGCGCGGCTAGTTTATTCCCGGCGGAATTTACAAGCTTTGCCGCGGAACATAGCCGCGTTATGATCCATAACCCGTGGGGCGTTGCCATGGGCGACGCTAACGAATTGCGGAAGACCGCCGACGTTCTAGACCGCTACAAAGAATCTATCGTTAGCATTTACAGCCGCGCCATGAATTTAGAACCCGTTCAGGTAGCCGAGCTACTCGACGCGGAAACATGGTATAGCGCCGGCGAAGCTTCGGCCGCCGGGTTGGTCGGATCGGTTGCAGGTCTTGGCGATAAACCGCCGGTAGCCGCTATGCTAGTCCGGCCGGACAGGTTTAAGAAAACGCCGGAGGATTTAGTGGAAACAGAGCCAGCAAGTTTGGAAACCGTGCTTATCAACGCAACGAAACAGACGGGCAGAGTTGGCACGGTAACCGAGACGCCGGCCTTGGCCGCGGCACGCAACAAAAGAATAAAGACGTTATTTGACATGAGGCGCGCAGGTTATGAAAATTAGAATGATTAACGGCCGCGTTTCGGTTATTGGTGGCGCCACGGAAACGAAGGCCATAAAAGAAGTGGTCGGCATTTTGGACGTGATTAACCAGACGGGCGCCGCCGTTAGCGGTGAAGGTTTCACCGAAGCCGTTAGGGATTTAGTTAAGCGAACCGGAGACATTAAGCCGGCGCAGTTTGACGAAACAAAAGAAAACGAATAGATTACTAATTGCAAACTTCGTCAGGGCGGCGGATTGTTTGCAACGGTTAAAAATTTCCGTTGCTACATCGCGCGCCAACGTTTGGCGCAGGTGTTAGCAACCTAATCAAAAAGGTTGGACAATGCCAAACGTAAATGATATTCGAAACGAAATCCAAAATCTTAGCGCCGAAGTAGACGCGATAATTGACGTAGCAAGCGAAGAGCAGCGCGAGTTAACCGAAGACGAATCTAAACGAATCGACGAGATTCAAGGAAGCGCCGACGGCGAAAGCGGCGGACTGCTAAAAGGTTTAACCGAAAACCTTTCACGGCTAAAGAAAATTGAAAGCCGCAAAGCCGCTATGATTTTGTCCAGCGAAAAGGAATCTAGCGCGGGCGCTTTGCCAGCCGTAGCTGCCGCGCCCGGTGGAGCGGTTAACATGCAGGCCGTCAGGGTTCCCCATGCAGCGCAGCGCCACGCCGGAAGTCTTACAAGCTTCAAAGGCGCTCACGCGTTACAAGAAGCGCACTTGGCCGGCTTGTTTTACTTGGCAGCGTTCCGCGGCAACGTTGCGGCACGCGAAGAGCTACAGGGTTACGGCGTACAGATGGCGCAACAGGTTGGAAACGACCCGTTGGGAGGTTTTGCAGTACCGGAAATTTTGGAGACTTCGATAATTAGACTTGTCGAAGAATTCGGCGTTTTCAGACAGAACACTCGCGTTATCCCAATGGGACCGGGTTCTATGTTGTTGCCGCGCCGGACGGCCGGATATACGGCTTACTTCACGGCCGAACTTGCGACGCCAACAAAATCTGATTGGACGTTAGACCAAATTCATTTGGTCGCGCAAAAGCTTATGGTGCTTTCGGAAATGTCGTCGGAACTTCCCGAAGATGCAACCGCGGCCATTGGCGATTTGATTACCCAAGAAATCGCAACCGCGTTTGCCTACAAGGAAGATGAGGTAGGGTTCCTTGGCGGCGGCCTACCGAATGACGGCAACATCCTTGGCGTTGTTCCTTCAATTGCTGGAACAGCCGGCAACATTACAGCGGCCGCCGGTCAAACGACTCTTAACGCGTTAACCGATGACGTGTTTAATTCGGCCGTTGGCGCGTTGCCGAGGTTCCCCGGAATGTCACCGAAATGGTTTTGCCATAGTTCGGTTTGGGCCAACGCGATGCAACGAATCGCGCTTGCCGCGGGCGGAAACGCAACGACCAACTACGAGACAGGCATGGGCGCCAGTTTCTTGGGTTACCCGGTTGTGTTCACGCAAGTTCTGCCAAGCGGAACCGGGACCACGGATCTAGCCGACGAAACGGTTATCGTTTTCGGTGACCTTTCGATGAGTTCAACCATGGGCGACAAGGCCGGGCTAACTATGTCAACAAGCGTTGAAGGTAAATATTTTGATAGCGATTCAATCGGTATCAAAGCCCGCGAGCGCTTCGACATTAAAAACCACGATTGCGGAACCGTTACAGAGGCGGGCGCAGTTGTGGCAATCACCATGGCCGACGCGTAGAACTATGTTGTCGGCGGCCTACCCTTGTGGGCTGTCGGCGCGCGGCGGTTCATGTTGGCCGCCGCGCACTTTTTTTATTTTGTTGGAAGCCATGAAGACAATCAAAATAACAACGCCAACCAACCCGGTTATAAGCCTTAACGCGGTTAAGGATTATTTGAAAATAGAACGCGACGAGACCGAGTTCGATCAGGACCTACAGGACATAGTTAACGCCGCGGTTGATATGGTCGAAAGCGAAACTAACGCAACGCTTTTAACTACGACCTTCGCGGCGTATTGGGACCGGTGGCCGTTAGGTAATATGCCGTTAAGAATACCGGGCTATCCGGTTACCGCCGTTAACGTTGTCACCTATAAAAACGCCGACGGCGCGCCAACCGTTTGGGACGTTAATGACTACCAAGTTAGCCTAACAAGAGACCCGGCTATTATTTGTCCAGCGCCTAACCAGACATACCCGATCTTGCAAGATGGCGCGTTGGATACGGTATCGGTTGAATTTACCGCCGGCTATGGCGCCACCGGCGAAGACATACCCGAACTTTTTTTGCATATGATTAAACTAATTACCGGCCATTGGTTTAGAAACCGCGAAGCCGTTTTGGTTGGTTCTATCAGTAAGAAAATAGAGTTAGCTTTTATGTCGATACGTAACCAGATTTGGCAGAATGAATTTACAGAGTTTGCCGACCAATGACCAACATAACCGCCGGCAAGCTACGCAACCGCGTAACGCTACAACGGCAAGTTAAACAAGTTGATACGCGCGGCGCTTCGGTTGGTTGGGAGGATACCTATACCCGTTGGGCAAGCGTTACAATGTTGCGCGGTTCTGAATTAGAGATACAGCGCAAGACGTTTGCGAAAGCCACCACGAAAATTATAATGCGAAGGCCAAGCGGTTTTGACTTCGGCGCTACGTGGCGCGTTTGTTATCGCGGCCAAGTTTACGCAATAAACTACGTTGGGATAACCGGCGAAAAGCAAGAAGACCTAGAGCTAATATGCGAGTCCGTTAATGTCAAAGTCTGAAAAAGTTTTGATAAACCTAACGGTTAGAAATTGCGTTGTAAGACGCAAGCCAACCGAAGATAACCCGGCGGCGTTTGATATACTAAAGCCGAAGGATAACCCGCATTGGGTTAACCCAATTCTAGCTAAAGCGTTATTTGATCAATTATTAGCCGAACCGGCGGACGAAGAAAATGGCGCGTAGTACCAAGACAACTTTAATAATTACCGGCATACCGGAGCTAGACCGAAAGCTACGCGGGCTAGATGCAAAGTTGGGAAAGAAATATATAAGGAAGGCGACAAGGGAAGCGCTAGTACCGGTAAAAGAACAGACAAAAAAGAACGCGCCCGTTAACACGGGAGCGCTTCGAAACGCCGTTAAGATTAAAGCGTTAAAAAGATCGCGCAAACAATTTGGCGCAGTGGTTCAGGCCGGAAACCAAACCGGAAATATTCGCGACGAATTTTATGGCGGCTTTCAAGAATGGGGTTGGAAGCTTAGAAACGGCGTTAAGAAACCCGGCACGCGTTTTATGAAAAAGGCCGCCAAGCAAAAACGCGCCGCGGCCGTTGCGATATATCGGCGAAGCGTTGGGCAGCAAATTATAAATGGCATGAGGTCCGGCACGGGATGAGCGAAACTAATACGACAGGGCTAACGACCGGCGAACTATTGGTAACGTGGCTACGCGAAGAGCTAGGCGCCGATTGGTTCGTTGGGCAAGTCATCCCGGCGGATTGCGGAAGCGCTTGCGGTTGGGTTTACGTTAACCAAAGCGGAGAGCAGGCGCCCGAAGATTTGAAGATCGGAAGCTATAAGGCCGATAGGGAATTTTGGGCCATTGAAATAATTAGCGAAGACATTAACGCGGCCTTCGACGCGGCGGCGCAAGTCAAAAAAGAATTGAGAGACTTAATGAAATACCCGGCGGCGTTTTATGGCGCCGTCGAATTTATCGACGTTAACGACTCCGACGAAGACTATCAGTTTAAGAGCGTGCCGGATGACGCGCGCTTATTTGGTACGGCGTTGGATACAACTTTGCATTTAGCAGGGAGTTAGACAAATGGCAAAAGGCGCGGGAACAATTCTATATTTAGACCTTTCAGGCGGATCTACTTTCACGGAGGTAGGTTGCATCTATGACGTTAAGCCGCCGGGTTATTCGCGCGGCGTTGAAGACGGCGAAGCGTGCTTAGGTGACACCGCCAAAACGCAAGAGACCGGCGACTTGATCAGAACGCCGCTAGACGCAACCGTACAAAGCGAACCAACGGCCGCGGCATCCGGCCTACAGTACGACATTGAAGCCGCTATAATTGCAGACGATCAAGTAGCGTGGGCGATTAAGCACCCACTACAAACGCCGGTCTACCAATTCGGAACCGGCAAGATTAGCGAATGGGATTTTGAAAGCTTCGACCGTGATTCACAAATGAAGCGGCCTTTTCAATTGCTACCGGATAGCGACCCAACGTGGAGCGCTACCCCACCAACAACATCATAGGAAACTTAGACCATGGCAACCGACAGAACCGCCGACAGCATAAGACAAAAAGTTAAGACCGCTAGAAAGTTTGAAACGCGAAAAGTTATTTGTAACGAATGGCGCGACAAAGAAGACGAAGACGCGGGTAGAGACTTTATCGTTTACGTTAAAAGTTTATCAGGCCAAGCGCGAACGGACTTTGAACTAAAAGGGATGAGCGAAAGCAATTGGGCAACCGATAACCCGGACGCGGCGCGATTGTTTATTTTGGAGCGCACTTGTTTTATTGACGAAGAACTAACGAAACCTTTATTCGAAGGTTTCGAAGTTTCTGAAATCACCAACATGCACCCGGCGCCGCGCGAGCGTTTATTTGGTTGCGTGTTGAAAATCAGCGGCCTAGATGGAAAGGATTTTGAAGCCGTTGTAAAAAACTAACAGAGCGCCCGTTTGCGCGTTTCGTTGGTCGGCTTGCGTTGCGTTTAGGTTATGCTAGGCCGTCGGATATGTTAGACGAATTATCTAGCGAAGACCTAACCTACTGGCAAGCCTACGACTACGTTAGGCCGATAGACGCGAGCGAGCGCATAATTGAACAGCAAGCGGCGCTGTGTTGCATTGTTGCCAACGCGCACGGCGCAAAGAGTAAGATAGATGACTTCATGCCGTGGGAATTGGAACGCGATAGCGGCGAAGCGATAGAACCGGAAACGTTAGTTAAGTCTATGCCCGGTGGCGAAGGCGCCGGCGACATCGTAGCCGACGAATTAGCAGAGTTAGAAGCGTGGCAAATGCGACAAAGAAATAAAGGTTAAGACCATGGCCATAGCCGCCGTTTTAGATATTGTAATGCGGACGCGAACAGCGAAAGCAGAGCAAGGGATAAAGAGAACGCAAGCGGCCATAAAAGGTTTAGCGAAAACGGTTGCCGCCGGCGCCGCGGCCTTCGTCGCATACCGTGGCGCTTTGAATTCTTTTCGTGGCATTGTTGAATTAGAAAGAAACCTAGCGAAGTCTACCGCGCTAGTTTTGGATCTAACCGACGCGCAAAAGCAACTGTTAAAAACGCAAGCGCTTCTAAAAGGTTTAGACCCGGACATAGCCGCCGGCGCCGCAGACATTGCGCGCGGTTATGAGTTTCTATTCTTGGCCGGGCTAAACGTAGAGAAGGCGTTGTTGGCCATTGAACGCGTTTCAAAGTTCGCTACCGCCGGTAGTTTCGATTTAGCCAAAGCCACGGACTTAGCAACCGATACGTTATCGGCCATGGGTTTAGCGGCGCAAGATACCGAAACGTACCTAAAGAACTTGGACAGGGTAACCGACGCTTACGCGCTTGCGGCATCCACGGCCAACGCAACGATAGAACAATTTGCGGAAGCGATATTGAATCAGTCGGCCGGACAGCTAAAGCTATTCAACAAATCTATTGAAGAGGGTTTAGCAATCTTAGCGGCCTACGCCAACGCGGGCGTTAAGGGAACCGAAGCCGGAACAAAGCTTGCCGTAGTCTTGCGCGATTTAGCGCGGGCGGCTACTCTTAATCAGGGCGCATTCAAGGCCGCTGGAATTGCAGTATTCGACGGTTCAAATAATTTTAGAAACTTCGCCGACGTTTTAGGCGACGTTGAAAACGCGCTAGACGGGTTAAGCGATTTAGAGAAAATTCAAAAGCTATTGGCGCTTGGTATTCCGTTTAAGTCATTGTCGGCGTTGTCTACTTTGCTTGGACAGTCGGACGCGATTAGAGAATATTTTGAAGCGTTGAAGGAAGCGCAGGGCGTTGTAGACCAAATGGCAAAGAAGACTATGCCAGAATTTGACAGGGCGATTAAGGTAGTCACCGCGGCTTGGACGGTTTTCACGTCGGCGATTATTACGCCGGTTCTGGAAGGCTTTGCGGCAACTCTAAACTACCTTGTTAAAAGCTTGACCACAGTGCAAGGAAAACTAGCGGCGTGGATTGTTTTAACCACAACGCTAACGCCGTTGATTGCAACGCTTGGACCGATAATTATTAAAGTGGCTAAGGCTATGTTTTTATTGGCCAAGGGCAGCGCGCTAGTTCAGGCGTTTACAGGGCCGAAGGGTTGGGCAGCGTTGGCCGCCGGCGCAATTGCCGCGGGCGCCGCCATCGGTGTAATTAACGCGCAACTTCAGGACGTGAACAAACAGATAAAAGATTTTGAAAATTTGCAAGCGAAGCAACAAGCGTTAGCCGAAGCCGGAAAGGCCGCGGCCGAAAACGCCGAAAACTTGGCCGGCGCTATGGACAAAGTAAACGCCAGCGCCGCCGCGGCGGCCGCAGAGACCGAGCGATTGCGCGGCGTTGCCGAGCAATTCATACAAGCGCAGATAACGCCGTGGCAAAGATACTTAGACGTATTGCAGCAAATTAGAAAAGTAACCGTAGAGGGATTACTAAGCGACAGGCAAGCGCGCGTCGCCATGACAAAGGCGCTACAGGACTACGTTCTAAACTTAAACATAAACGATATTCAGAACCCAACGGGCGCGCGTTTCGGTTCGCAAGAAGCCGCGGCCAAACGGTTTGGCGCTAACGTGAAAACTCAAATTAGAATCCAACAAGAGTCGCTAAGAGCGCAGCAAGAACAATTAAAAGTTTTACAGCAAATCGAACAGGACTTCGCAACGCGGCCGCCGGTTGCAGTGGTTCCGGCTCAGTTAGGGAATTAGATAAAATGGCAGTTGTAAGCGTAAAGGTTTTGAGCTTACCCGGCGAAGCTTCCTTCGGCGGTGGCGACAACTTAAGCATAAGCTTATTGGTTAGGTGTGATGACCCTAGCGACGGTCCCTATACCGTGTTAAGTGTGGTTGGCAATCCGTTGCCCGGCCCGGACATTATCCCGGCGCGCGGCACGCCATACAATTGGGGCAACGACCAAAACGGTTCTAGCCGTTGCGATAACTTGCAAGTAGCGCCGCGGCGTTCGCGCAGCACTGCGCCAAACGCTAACGAGTTTATCGAATATATCGTGACCGCTAACTACCTTCGGCCCAATAGCGACGCGGGCGGCGGTGGCGGTGGCGGTAGCGGATCGGCCGGCGGCGGCGGAGGCTACACCGGTAAAGGTATGAAACCCGACGGTGATTGGGCGGAAGATCCGGCCGACGTTGATATTAAGGTGACGCCCGGCTATCGGATTATTTCAAAGCCAATACGGCGCGCCGAGTTTATAGGATACACGGACCAAGACGGCACGGCGTTTACGCCGAGTACGCTAGGCAATCCAGAGGGCAACCCGTTAATGCCGGCCAATACGGATCAACCGGTTTGGAGTAGCACGCAAGAACAATTTTTACCTTTGCCCGAAATAGAAATAGGAGTGCCGACGGTAACGCATGGCGCGTTTTACGAAAGTTGGGATAACACTTGGGACAACGCGATACAAAAAGTTAATGACGCAAATTTTACAATTGACTTCAAGGACTACTCTAACCTAGACGTTTACGTTAGGACGTTTGCAGCGGACACATTATTGTTAAACAATATTCAAGCGACGCAAACGCAATTTGGTACTACCGTTTGGTATTGGGTTAGCTTTGAATTTTGGGTTAATCCAGACGGTTGGTTCGAAAGTTTCTTAGATGAAGGCACGCGGCAAGTTTTAGAAGCTTCGGCGTCAAAGTACGGGCGGACAACGTGGGCGCCGATAACGGCGGCGCGCGGTGGAACAATAACAGCGCCCGTTCAAATGGACGGAACCGGCCGGCCATTATCCGACGAACATCAAAACACAGTCATAGAGCAAGTCTATTTGAAGTATCGACTAAAAGCGCAGTATGATTTTAGCTTAATAGGTCTGAAGCAATAATGTCGTTAATGAATTTTACCGACGCGGACGCGCGCATCCTTCGTCAGGTTATAAACAGAGAACAAACAAATAACGCCGCGGCCACTAACCCGCGAATAGCGCGATACCCTTCAGACTTTATCCGGCTAATGAAAGCGCCGGATGACGGCGTGCCGGCCGCAACCTATGACGATACAACGCAAACGATAACGGCCGGAACGGCGGAAGCTTCGCCGCAACGGATTGACATATCAGGCCGGCGCCCTTCTAACGATATTGAACCGGCGGACGAAACCGAAGACGCGGATTCTTTTGACATACCGGTTTACAATTTTGTTCAAAAAGAAATAGCGGCGGGCGAAGTGTTTGCCGTTGGTCGCGACGCGTTCGGGCAATATGTTGTCTTGCACGAGCAGCCGAAGTTAGAGTTATGCCGCGCTACTCAGATAGGTGGAAGCCAAGGAACAGGAAGCACGCAAGCCAGTTGGACCTACGACATACACTCACTAGAAACTAACGAAGAAATTTTAAGCGACGTAGACGTGAACACCGCAAGCCATCCATACGAAAGGCCAGACGCCGGGCAGCTATCGCAGGCAACGTATGCGCTAGTTTATAGCGGCGACGGTTCGCATCAAGCGCCCGGTTCGCCGGCTATCGTTTGGCTAAACGAAGCGCTAATAACTTGCCCACCGGAGACACCCTAACAATGTCACAAGCGAACAGCGGCAAGTGGGATTTGTGCGAAGATGGAACGTGGGAGCTATGCGACAGCGCCGGAGAGTTTAGCGCGCGTTGCGATGAAGAGCCACCGGAGCTTTGCTATTTTCTTTACGATGACTTCGCCGACGGCGACCTAACGCAACCGGCCGGACCCCGGACGGTATTTTGGGCCGGTGAAGGTCCGAGTAGCGGTAGCGCCCCATTTCCTTACCCGTTCCCGGCTTCAATAACAAACGTTACCGGGCCGGGCGGAAACTATATGCAATTGCTACCGAATACAGATAGCACGTGGTCCAACACCGGCGAAGGCGTTATGGACTTCAGCGGCGAAGCCGCGCCGGATTACTGGCAAGTTCCGGGCATGGTTCAGCCGTTTCCGTGGGTTACGCTTTGCGTTGGCGACCTAGGGCGCTTTCAATGCGAAGTAGAGATAGCCGGCGAAATAATGTTTTGTATCTCGGTTGATAGAAACTACACTAGCGGAACGCAGATGTTTTTCTACGTAGCCGAAAACGGTTACCTATATGCGCTTCGCGGGAAGAAGTATGGTTGGTACAGCATGGCGGGCAGCGGTGTTAACCTTTATCCGTTAGTTGATAGGTTTAGGTTGCAATGGGACGTAACGTTATGGGAGTACCAATTCGATAAAAGTTACCCGTTGAATATGTTCGGAACTGCAAACATATTTGAACAAAGCCAAGGGAACTACAGACAGAACCAATGGGTTAGGATTATCTCGGTTCGCGTTCAGCCATTAAGCGCAGATCCAAACAATCCGGCAAGTTGGACGGAAGTGTACAAGCTTTTATCTTTGCAAGAGGGAGGAAGCTTAAGCGCGCCGGCGAACATAACCCGTTGCGGTTCTGAATTATTTGTGCCGCAAAACTCAGGGTTGGAATCTAAGTGGAAAGACCCGGATTACTGGTATGGCTTAGACACTACC
>Ga0213858_10001408_pt1 | contig 11438 bp, 10 predicted proteins | sample PICome_FD_160122 | JGI IMG/M metagenome (GOLD analysis project Ga0213858, IMG submission 160122) | Coastal seawater microbial communities near Pivers Island, North Carolina, United States - PICO245 | ecosystem: Environmental > Aquatic > Marine > Coastal | place: USA: North Carolina | collected... | reverse complement strand
TTCCTATCAAAATTCATCATATTTTTGATAGTTTTAAATTCCTGTCTGATAATATCTTTTAACTTATCAGATGCAGGAAGATTTGATAACTCAATTTCAACAGGTGAGTCATCAAGATCTGAAACAATTGCTTCGTTTACGATATCTTCAATTGCACTATCACACTCAGGGTGTAGACACATCTCTCTGTATCTACGTACCAGGTCCTGCTCAGACTTATAAACTCCCTCGATATCTACGTATTGTCCGTAGAAACCGCTGGAGAGATAAAAATCTGATTTGTCTTCCTCGGTAGGAGGAACTGGGGAGACCAGTTTTTTCTGCTTCTCCCCAGACTCCGGTAACTTAAAACCAAATAATTTAGACATTAATCAAAGTTTGAACTTCTTATCTACTATTTATGAACCTGTTCCTAACTGTGTTGTGCCAGATGGATCAAGAGCATCATACCACTGAACTTGCAGATCAACAGTAAACTCTTCAATCTGATCGCTGCTTTCGTAAGAAAGGTCAATCGCACTTACATTAGTTGGGAAAGTTCCATAGAATCTGTACTGCTTGAGCACAGGAACTTGAGTATCACTTGATGGAGTATTTCCAGTAACTCCGGATCTTCCTAACTGTCTTACAAACATATCTCTTTGATATGATGTTGGGTTAGTGATTCCAGCATTATCCTCATGCTTGTTGATGAGGTTCATCCATCTTTCAAATGCAGTTCTGATTCCAAAGTCAACATCGTTGATGACTGTGATGGTCCAGATATCAAATGTTCTGTCACCAGCAACCTTAAGGTTTCTTCCTCTGAAAGGAATATTGATTGCAGCAACATTGGATGCTGGGAGATTCGCTGCTTTTACCAGGAATCTCGCTCTGTCAGTCAATTGACTTCTTGATGTGTCCAGGGGGATAGCAGCTTCGGGGAAGTACAGTTCACACTCAAATAGATTAGGCCTTGCACCGCCACCGATCATTCTACCCTTGAATGAATCAAGGGTCCTATCCTTTGTATTTGGGATATTTAAATTAGCCATTAATTTTTTCCTCTAAATGGTGATAGTGAATTAAACGTTACCGACGACTTCTTCAAAGCTGACCCCGGTGCGAGTGGCAACGAAGGAGAGACCGATGAAGTTAATTGATCTCGCTGGTTTGACAAAAATATCAGCTCTAAACTGGTTAGAGTCAACGATGTCTGGAGTGTTATTGGTCTCGTCGCAGATTACGACGAAATCAGTAATTCCTCGCTTCGCCTTAACATCACGAAGGAATGGTTCAACAATATTGACAAAGTTGGATCTTGTGATCACATCGTTGAATTCAAAGAGTTGTGCTCTTGCTGCTCTTTCGATTGAATCCTCAATGGTGAGGAACAAGCGACGGACGTTGATTCGATCAAAGGCAGATGCGAATGAAAGTGCGGTCTTATCACCGAAGAGAATGATTCCCGCTCCAGGAGAAGCAATGATTGGATTGATTCTCTTAGGATAGATCAGATCTCTTTGTGCTTGTGATGGATTGTATGCAAGTTTGACAGCGCCATTGATTGTTCCTCTTGATGCACCAGCAGGTGAGAACCAAGAGAACTCATTAATAGATGCTCTGCACATCAGTCCAGCAACGTCTGCGTTACATGGAATGTAACGGAATTCATTGTTGAATCTGTCATACATGTACTTGTATCCAGAATCGAATACAGCGTATGAAGATGATGTTAATGTATCAAAGAAGTTAATAACATTTGTCGTTTGAGTATCAGAATCAGATACGTTGACTACACCTGCTCTATGAGGTGAGATGCAAGCGATACAATCTTTTCTAAGATTTGCGATCTCAATCAGTTTGTTTGCTTTTGCTTGTGATTCTTGAATTGTAGATCCACCAGAAGGTCCGTTGATCAAGAAGTTGACAGGATATTCTGCAGGGTTCTTGAGAATATTGTAAGAACTGATGACGTTAGAAAGAGTGGGTTCAAATCCACCTTGTGCAGAGTAGTTTTCACCACCTGTCAGGTTGTATACTCTCTTACCGTCTACTGAGAAACTAGTTCCCTGTGCTTCAGATCCACAGTTTGCAATGGCAGATGTTGTAAATCCAACTCCTGATGACTGTGTAAGACCTCCAGAAACTCCGGTTCTGTGTGCTCCGGCGTATATGTAATTTGAAGTTGTAGCAACATAGGACTTGTAGTAAACACGCTCTGTAGGTGATCTCTTACCATCAGATGCTTTGCTGAGGAAGGTAAACTTCTCAACAATGTTTCCTGCGATTCCTGTGACTGATCCGCTGTCATCAACGATAACAACGTGCATCTCATCGTTCTTAGCACTTCTTTCAGAAGCATACTGAGAAGTTCCGGGTTTCTCAGCAATATTCTTCCAGTATACTACAGCATTGTCTAATCCAAGAGTTTGAAGTGAATACCAGTCAGCAACTGTTGTGCTACCTGTAAATGATGTAATGGTAGTGCCAGCAGTGCTAACAACTCTCATTGTGTTCAGGAATTCTGAAGTCTGTGAAGATCTAGTGAACGTAAAGACTGATCCATCTCCTGCGGTACTGATACCAGTGATTGTTCTATCAACTGTAATGAAGTCTGTTCCAATTCCGATAACAGTTGTTCCTGCAGCAACAGTTGAGTTGCCTCCAGTTACTGTGACTACATCACCAAGTGCAACTCCAGTAGTAACGATTCCGCTGATTGAAACATCAAAAGCAGTGTCGATTGTACCAGCAGTTGTTGCAACTCCAACATTGGAGGTTACAAGAGTTGTAGTTGGTGCGTCGAATGAGAATACACCGCCTTGTTGATAAGTTACTGCAGTAGAAACTCCAGCAGCATTTACAGTATCGGTGATATTAACTGAAATTTGATTTGATTCTAAACCAGAATCTGTTCCAACACCAGTAATGATTCCTCTTAAGAAACCATCAAGTGCTTCGGTAATTCCAATTCCAGCAGCAGTTTTTCCTTCTAACGATTGAGTAACACCCATTCCGATGTTGACACCAGCAGTGCTGCTAACAGTAATTACCTGGTCAGCGAATGCATCAATGGTGCAAACTTTTAATTTATTTGCCCATCTACCTGGGTTTTTTGCTGCATAATGCCAAGTAGTGGCAGTGGTATAAGAATTTTCATAATCCTCATAACCTTTGATCTTAAGAGTGACTGAATCTGCAGAAACGCCAGAGTTGGCATTATTCAACTGATCATCATCAATTCTGATTACTCTTAATGTACCTCCGTATGAAAGGTACGATGATGCACTCATCCAATAATCGTACTGTGCATCTGTGTCTACCGGCTTTCCGAAGGTAGCGAGAAGATCTTGTTCCGTTTCAATCAAAACTGGAACATCTACGGGACCCTTAACAAAAGGTCCAGCAATTGCGCCAACCTGATCATTAGCGGCATCCACTCTACCAATGGTTAAGTCAACTTCTCTTACCTTGACGCCAGGGGATACTAAGTTAAGCGACATGTCTTTCCCTCTATAGAGATTCAATTTTACTAAAACTATTTAGAAAAATTGACCCTTTCACCGGGGAAACAGTGCATGAACTACCAATCTGGATACTGCCAATGACCAGTATCTCCTTTTCTATTTTTCATTACCCTTTTCTTCGTACACTCCTTACACTCATAAGAATACGATGATGGGAACATTCCTCTGCCTTTTCTAATGAGATAAAACCCATCAATTAGATCTTTTGTCTCACCACAAGTTCTACACTTTCTCTCTTTGAACAGTAGGTGTTCTAATCCAAACTGTTCTCCGATGTCCATTAGTGATACTCCCACATATAAGATCTATCACCATATTCATCTGCATACCACCTATCACCTTCACTATCCACAAAACTATTATCATCCAATCCATCTGACATAAAACCAAAAGGTGCCATATCCTGTTCAATCTGATTCTTCTGCTCTTCGTATAATCTCTTACGGACATCCTGGTCAGTCAGTTCTTTGAAGTAATCCTGTTGAACCAACCATGCATAGATTACCAGACACATTGCAAGGTCATCGTTACAACCTTCTTCTGCTTCAAATGAGTTACGCTTCTGAATAAAGGTAGTTAATTCAGATATAATCTCATAGTCTTTGAAAAGAACCTTATCTTCTTCAATCATTGTCTTGAGGTTTAACGATCCAACCTGTTTGACAGTCTTACTCATCTTGACACCAAGTTGTGTCTTTTTACCAGAGAATCCCTGACCAACAATCTGACCTGCTCTACCTCTCATAGAACACTGTAATAAATTCTGATACTCTAAATCATAATTTAGAATTGATGCAACTTGATCTCCAATATCGTTTACTTCGCAGAGAACAAATGCGTTATTATAATTTCTTACTACTTCATAGATGATGTTGGGAAATAGCATCGGTTTGATTTCATTATTTCGATACTTCGCTACTACCCTATGTGGGAATTCTGTTATGTCTACAACAATAAAGGCAGAGTAGTCTTCACTGACTCCTCTTGCAACGTCAACAGTACAAATATAATCATGACCTGGCACTGGATTCTCATATAAATCCAATCCAGCATTTCTGGTCATTGGATTTTCATATACTAATGCTCTCAACTTAGAGGGAGATATCAGAGTATCAATAGATCCAAGGAATTCGCACTCAAACTCAATCTTGAACTGTTGTTCTGATGTGTTGGCAATTGTAGTTGCTTTCCACTTTGCATCTCTACCTGGAACTTCAGACCAGTGAACATCAGTTGGAATATACTCGTTCTTTCCTTTTTCTGCGTCATGCCACAGACGGTAGAAGTGATTCATACCGTGTGGGGTAGAAACGATGATTACCTTCGTGCTTTTACCAGAAGTAATAGTAGGATAAACAGAGGCAAAGAACGAGTCAGCAACGTGATTCGGGACGAACGCGAACTCGTCGAGAAAGAGGATGTTAAATGACATACCTCGGACAGCACTTGCAGATGTAGATGCTGCCAAAATTTTACTGCCATTTTCTAGTTCCAGAGATCCTTTGTTCCATGCTATAATACCTTGTTGCATCCATTTTGGCAAGTTTTCGTAAGCAGTTTGTAACCTACCAAGTAATTCCCTAGCAGTTGCTGCTTTGTTTGCTAGGATACCAATGTTGACACTATCATTGAAAACAGCGTAATGTAAAAGGTATGATACGCATGTTGTAGATTTACCAGTCTGACGTGGCATCTTACAGATATTGAATCTGTTTTCATGAAAGTTATTGATGAGTTTTTCTTGGAAGTCATATGGAATGAACGGTACAAGACCTTCATCCAAACTTACAATCTTGACGTACTTCTTTGCAAAGTAGACAGGATCTTGCTTACATTTAATAAATTCGGCAATCTGTTCTTGTGTAAATTCAATTGGGGTATTTGCCTTTTTAAGGTTAGGATTCCCCAAATAGATATTGTCAGACATAATTCAGATATTTCCTATAGACGCTACTGTTTCTTGTGTTCTTAAGTAAAGTTTGACATAGCACTTTGCTATGTTCTTGAGTTCATCCGTATCGTTGCATGTGTCAATTTCTCTAGCAAGTTTTGTATATTCAAAACTCTTATTCAAATTTTGCAACTGAATGTCATCTGGATTCATTAGGTTCTCCTGCAAACAACAGTGGTAGAGTTGGATCCCTCCTGACAGGATTATAGTAAAGAACTATAGCATTAGGATAAATCTTCCTAATTTCTTTAACTACTTCCTCTTTCGCTGGTCTATTAAAGTTAGCGAAAAACATTTGGGTTGTAATAGTCTTACCTCTCCAGTTTAAAACTATAGTATAAGTCTTTCCTCTTTCCTGTCTTCGCAGATACGTTTCATTTACATCCTTTTTCTTTTTCTTATCTGTCGCAACATAAGTTGGTTTTGCTGCGCCACTTTTTTGTTGTTGTCCTGGATCTGCTTTTTTCTTACGGCGAGCAGCAGACAGTCTTTCTGACTTACTCATACTTGCTCTCTTTGAAGATGATACGCACTTAGGTGTACCTTCTCCTGGTTCATCACTAGCACAAGTTCCACCTGTAACTACATTAACCCAACCACCTTTACCATCTTTAGACTTAGATCCTTTGAACCACTTATGAAGTGAACCCTCAGAAATTTCTTTTCTCCAGTTGGAATGATTAGTCATGGTTTGTTCATATGTTGCTTTTCCTGGAACTACAACAGATTTGCTGAAGTTTTTTACTGTAAACATATCCCACATTTTGGGACCATAACTACACTCTTCACGATATTCTTTCTTACCGCAAAGTTCACAGAATCTTTCTTCTCCGTATCCTTTCATTTCATTAACGTCAGTATTTCCTGCAGTATTAGTACCAGAGTGAAGTTCTTTAAATCTTTTATTTCTTGGTGGTGCAGTTTTTTTCAACTCTTTCTTTTTTTGACTATAGTTATCTTCTTCTTTAACTTCTTTCTTTTCAGGCAATCCTTTATGCTTAGTTGAAGCAAAATCTTTTGCATCTTTTTTCTTCATAGAGGCAGCAGCATCAGCAACCTCCGGTGATGGATTTTTCATCTCACCTTTCTTGGCGGCATAAACCATACCCATGAATCTTTGCTGTGCTTTGGATACTGCTGGCATTATTCTTGCTTAAATCCGTCTTTTAATAATTTTTGTAACTCTGCTGTTGAACCAACGAACAACGCATTGTTTACAGTAGTAGGAGATGATTTAGCATCTTCTTTATTTAGATCCTTCATCTTTTGCTGCAAGTCAATCAACTTATCTGATACATCTCCAACACTTTTGATAAGTTGACCAACAACTTCGTATGATCTAGGTTGCTGTCCTTCTTGTGCTAGTTCAAGAATACCGTTGATTGCTTCCTGACCTTTTTCAATCAAAGAATACAAATTGCCACGGGTATACTCATAATCCGCTGTAGGGTCATCTTTCTTGTTAATATCTCTGAGTTTCTGTTTAGTCTCTTTTACTATTTCTCCTGCTTGAACTTCAATGTCCAACGAATCATTTATTTTATCGAATTGTTCATTCATAAGTCAATACCTTTACTAGGACTAAACGTTCTACCATCAGCAAAGTCAAATCTTTCTTCGCTGAATCCGAAGTCATCACCAACTTCAACCAGTGCATTGTCATCATTATTTACAACATCAACAGACGCTCCTGAAAGATGAGCATCTGTTCTAGTACCATCAACTCCTCTATTGACAGTAAGTGTTTCATTACTAATTTCTCTAATGTACATTAATTCACCACCAATTGCAATATAACTGTCCGCAACCAAACTAGAAGCATTGGATACAGTAAACATGGTCTTGGTATCAGTTATATCCTCTGCAAGTGTGGTTGTGTTGTCATCATTGTAATCCTTAAGTGCTCTAGGTGTTGCAACGTACCTAAGAGATCTGGTTGTATCTTTTCTGTTTGTATTAGTTGAATAGTCCACTTGAACTCTCTTGATAAGACCTTCACTACTATCTGCAACAGGACCGAACAGGTATGTCTTAGCGGTAAAGTCTAAAGTATGAATCATAAATCTTTTCTCATCATATCCTGAAGTGTAATTATCATCGAAAGATATATTATCCAGAACCATGGGGATATCTCTCTTTTCTCCAATTGCAGCAACTAAATCAACTGTGATATTAAAAGATGGTTGAAAGTATGGAAGAATTTGCTCTAATATCTGCAGGGCATCTTCATTGTACTGTGACATAATCGAAAGTCTAAATCCCAGATTGTAAGGGACTGGCATAAAGACTTTTCTTGCTGCTTTACTTCCATCTTTGGTAACTGCTTTGAAGGTCTGCATTGTAGAAACCTTTCTAGAGTTATCATATGTAATTGATGATAGTTCAAATGCAATTCTTGGCAAAGTGATTGCCACTCTTTTTCTTATATCTGGTTTCTGCTCTAATCTTGCTAAGAACTTTTCTGCAGGACCATATGCAACAGGAATTCTAACTGTAGAATAATTTTTTCCAGTCTGATCCTTATGCTTAATATCAATTGTATTAAACAAAGTTCCGAAAGATATAATCGTCTTTCTTATAATTTCGTGATAATAATATGTTCCTAGCATTAGTACTCTCCGAATGGATTAGATTCTGTGAAATCTAAAATTGAATCTGCCTGAGATTCAAATGTGTCATTATCTGCAAAAGTATCAACTTCGTCTTGATCTGATATTGTAGATATTCGATATTTAGCATTTGAACCGAGTAGTGTTGTTCCAATTCCGACAACAAATTCACCAACAGTAAATCCAGGTGCGCTAAGTTTGGTAACTTCAAGAACTCTAGTATCTCTATCCCAATCAGAAACAATGGCAGTAGTTCCAGTAGAAACACCTCTTACAATTTCCTTGAATTGATAGTTTTCTTCTACCTCTCCGGCATCTGGAGATCCAATGGTAATTGATGGTGCCGCTGTATAACCTGCACCAGCGTTTGTAAAGCGAATACTTGCCAATTCTCCGTTTGTATTCACAATTGCAACTGCAGTGGCATTGGTTCCGCCCACAGGAGCAGTTCCGATAGCAACAATTGGTGGTGAAGACGGAACAAAACCTTCACCAGAGTCAGTAATGTTTGGTGCTCCCACTGAATTTACAGCGAGAAGTGCTGTTGCAATACCACCGCTTCCAACTGCATTCTGACTTCTGACAGTAATAACTGGTGGAGAAGTATATCCAAATCCTGGATTGGTTACTTGAATGAAATCAATTGATTGTCCAACCTGACCAGTTCTACTGGTCATAATTGCTACAGCAGTGGCATCAGTTCCACCAGCGGGTGCTTTAGCAATTCTAATAAGTGGTGGAGCAGTGTACCCAGTTCCGTCATGAATTAGATCAACTGCATTTACCGAAAATCCTGTATTGATGCCAGCAATATCTTTTGCTAATTGTAATGTTGCGGTTGCATTTGTTGCTCCAACTCCTATCATTGTCATGGTAGTAGTGAAGACAAAATCAACAACAGATTGATCCACTGCCTCGATTCCGGTATCAATTTCATCATCAAGAGCAAGATCAGCAACCTCACAACTTAATTGATAAACATAAAGATTGTTAAGTTGATAGAATGGTTTCTTTCCCTCAACATATTTGATCTCAAACATTGTATTATCAAGAGGGAAATAAATTAAATCTCCTTCTTGTGGTCTCGTTGATACTATGTTTTCGCTCTGACCTATGAGCATCGGAGATATGAAATCTTCATATCTTTCCTTAGAAATTATAAATGTAACAGCATCTGTACTCTGAACACCAAATTTAGAGAGAATATCTCCTGATCCTTCAAAACCTTGATAATTTAAAAGATACGCCTCTAGTCTGAATGCATCATCAAAACCAGAAGCAGTAATCTCTCTCAGAATTGTATTTTTGTTTATAACATTTCTTGGAAGATATACGACATCCTGTCCATACATCTTCAACTGTTCATTGATTAAATCTTGAACGAGTCTCTGTTCAGTCGGTGAACCCTGTAAGAAGTAAGAATTTAATGGCATGATACATCAACCTATCAAGTCAAATGGGGGAGTTTCATATGTGTCTCTGAGTTCTCTATCGAGATCTTCAAGTTCTCTTACTGCATCATCATAAATTTGTCTTCCATTTAAAGATACTCCACCCGGAAGCATGACTCCTTGGAATTTAATTAAATTTTGTCCCCACTGTCTTTTTATTAAAGAAGTAGTATATTTTTTAACCCACCAGTCATTGTAAATTTTTGATGCATCTGCTGGATCTACTAAACGATAGCAATCAAGAATAATATAGTCATCATTACCTAGGTCAGCAAAATCGATATCTAAATATAATCTATTTCTTTTTCTGTTAAATCTTATCTGAGTATCTGGAGTCAGAAGTCTACTGATATCTTCCAGATGAGTTTTTGTCATGGTATAGTTCAGAAGATCAAGTGCTCCATAATAATAAACATCATTCAGGAACAGTTGATATTTGATATTAAAGAGACTACCAGAGATGGTGTTATCCATCTTGAAGACTTTATTTACGCCAATTACATGATCAGGAAGTTGAAGAAAATTCAAACTTTCTGCCCAACCAACACTAGTAACACCAGTGGATGATGTTGCAGTTGTTGTAGTAACACCAGTTCGTAATGTTTCTTTTTCTGCCTTTGTGACCTTATGTTTCAGATACATTCTTTCCACACCATCATAATGATAGTCTTGGAAATGTTGAATGGCATCATCTACAAGATCTTCAATCTGATCATCATCAACATTGATTTCAAGAACAGGATAACCAAGTCTCCTTAGAGAGTAATCGATCAATTCTTGTCTGGTCGATGGTTGGCTCATTCTTCGATACCTGGTTCTTGAAATTCTTCTGTCTGTACCTGCTGCTGCAATTCAAGATAGTCTTGGGTTAAAGACTCAAGTTTTGCTTCTAAGAGAATATTCTGATTCATTAACGAAGAAATTTTAGCATGATAATTCTTAATCAAAATATTCACATCAACTTCTTTATTCATAAGGCTAGAAAGTTCCTCCGTCTAGGGTATCAGTCCAGGTGGGCTTGTTAGTATATGTAGTTGCTACATTACTTGGAGTAATGGAATTAGATGCTCCATTTACAACCAGATCATCAGTTGTATTGAATGTTCCTTGAACACCAATCAACGTTACTGCTGTACCACTGTTTACGGTAGTTTTGACTACACCATAAGCAGAACTATTATTCTGCTGAGTAATCTGAGCACCTTGTGTGTAACTACTTGATGATACTGTAAGTACAATTTCACTTACAGCAGTCAGAATTTGTGTAGAAGTTAGTGTATTACCTGCATCAGTTGGTGAGTTGGTTGATCTTTGCAGACCATCGCTGTCAAAGTAGACAGCACCACCAGTATTGAAGTTACCAGACTGATAGTAGATACCTTTAACATCTAAGAACCCTTTGGTTCCAGTAACTACGCTGTTTGATACAGTTGCATCTGGAATATAAGTCCACTTTCTGCTTCCATCACCATGAGTTCCATGATTAGTTGCAGTTGCCGAACTGTTAGAAATTGCACTATCGTCAAATCCAAAGAATCCGACTTTGTTGTTTGCAATTCCAGATCCGGTATTATAGTTGAATGAAATACCTCTGTCAGTATTTGTATCATAACCATGAGTTATGACAACTTGAGATGTTGTGGTAATACCTGGAGCTTGTGAAGTTCCATTATAGGTTACAGTTTTATTTGCTATATCAATAGCAGTAACTGTACCAATACCACCGACAGCAATTCCTGTTGCCGCAATGTGGTCACCAGTATTAATTCCAACAACAGAATCCAAATTAACCGTGGATACACCAGCAACCACTGGGATTCTTACAGTTCTGTTACTCGTTACATCACCAACGTGATAGATGGGATCATTAACAGAAACAGCAGTTGAGTTAACAACAGTCGTTGTACCATCAACTTGC
>Ga0213858_10001407_pt1 | contig 11443 bp, 10 predicted proteins | sample PICome_FD_160122 | JGI IMG/M metagenome (GOLD analysis project Ga0213858, IMG submission 160122) | Coastal seawater microbial communities near Pivers Island, North Carolina, United States - PICO245 | ecosystem: Environmental > Aquatic > Marine > Coastal | place: USA: North Carolina | collected... | reverse complement strand
TTATGTTTTAATCTTTGCTATAGGAATATCTGAGTGGCCACAGTTCGCTCGAGTAACGAGAGCATCAACATTAGTTGAAAAAAATAAGGAATATGTAGCTGCTTCAAAAATAATCGGTCTATCAAGTATTTACATCATGTTTAAACACATTTTACCCAATATCCTACGTCCAGTAATGGTGATAGCGACAATTGGTTTAGCTCTTGCTATTATCGCTGAGTCTACTTTAAGTTTTTTAGGAGTAGGCGTTCCTCCCACCACACCTTCTCTTGGAACGCTTATTAGATTTGGTAATAACTTTTTATTTTCAGGTGAATGGTGGATTACTTTTTTCCCAGCAATTTTTCTAATTGTTCTAGCCTTATCAATTAATCTATTAGGAGATTGGATGCGAGATGCATTAAATCCAAAATTAAAAAAGCGATGAGTTTTCTTAAAATACAAAAATTAGATATTACATATAAAACAAGAAAAGAGACTATTGTTGCTAGTCAAAATGTCAGTTTTACCTTAGAAAAAGGAGAAATTTTAGGTGTTGTGGGAGAGTCAGGTTCTGGCAAGTCCACAATTGCTAATGCCATTATTAATCAAATTGACCCTCCAGGTGAAATTACACAAGGCTCAATTCAATTAGATAACTTGGAACTTTGTAATAATGAAAATTTAATACAAACATTTAGAGGAAAAAAAATTGGTTTTATATTCCAAGATCCTCAAACTTCTCTTAACCCTTTATTTACAATTAAAGAACAATTAGTTGAGACTATTCAAACTCATTTAAAATTAAATGATCAAGATGCAACTCAAAGAGCAATTCAACTATTAAAAGAAGTGGGTATCCAAGACGCAGAAAAGCGCTTCAATGATTATCCCCATCAATTCAGTGGAGGAATGAGGCAAAGAGTTGTGATTGCTTTATCAATTTGTTGTGAACCTGATTTGTTGATTGCCGACGAACCTACAACGGCATTAGATGTCAGTATCCAAGCGCAAATTTTAAAACTTATTAAAGAACTAACCATTAAAAGAAATCTTGCAGTCATTATTATTACACATGATATGGGAGTTATCGCTGAGATAACCAATAAAGTTGCGATCATGCGTTACGGGGTCATAGTTGAACAAGGTCTAACTAAAGATATTTTGACAAATCCTCAATCTTCAGAGGGAAAAAGTTTAATTATTTCAGTTCCTCCTACAAATAAAAAGATTAATCGATTTACTCTAATTAGCCCTGAGGGAAAAGAAATCACATTGAATTCTGCTAATCTTACAAAAAATATTATTAAAACATGGGGTGTGAGAGAAACGAATAATAGAAAAATTTTAAACTTTGAAAATGTTTCTAAAGTTTTTGATGATGGATCTTTATTGAAAAAACAAGATAACAAAGACATGGTGAAGGCTTTAAACGAAGTAACGTTTGACGTATTTGAAGGTGAGACTCTTGGACTGGTAGGTGAATCGGGTTCAGGTAAATCAACTATAGCTAAAATTATTACTGGTCTAATAAAACCCTCATCTGGGAAAATATCTTACTACAATGACCAATTGTATAATGATCGAAACATTTACCAGCCTCAATATAGTAGGGGTCAGGTCCAAATGATTTTCCAAGATCCTTACTCCTCGCTTAATCCGAGGTTTAAAGTAAGAGATATCATAGCGGAACCTCTAAAATTTTACCAAAAAGACCTCTCTCAGCAAGATTTACAGTCTAATATCCATGATTTAATTGATATAGCCGGCATGTCTCGGCAGTCTTTAGACCGCTATCCCCATGAGTTTTCTGGCGGTCAAAGACAAAGAATATCAATAGCCCGAGCTCTTGCTACAAGACCTAGGCTGTTAATTTGTGATGAACCTACTTCAGCATTGGATGTTAGTATTCAGGCCCAAATTCTTAATCTTTTAAAAGACATACAAGATGAATTGCACTTAACAATGCTTTTTATTTCACATGATTTGCCAGTAATACGACAGATGTGTAATCGTATTGTTGTTTTAAAGGATGGAAATGTTTGTGAAATCAATGATTCTGAGAGTTTATTTAATCAACCTCAGCATTCATACACAAAACAATTAATTGATTTAATGCCAAAAATAGAGTCACTTGTTTAATTAATGAAAACAGCATTAGTATTTGGATCATCGGGTCTAGTGGGCCAACAATTAGTACAACTACTTATACAAAATAACTCTTATCAAAAAATTAAATTATTTGTTCGAAAAAAACCTAATATTCAAAATCCCAAAATTGAAATAATAGAAACAAAGTTTGATAATTTAGAAATATTATCTCCAGAAATTAAAGGAGATGATTGTTTTTTTTGTATTGGTACTACTAAAAAAAATTCTCCTGATAAGACAGAATACCAAAGGGTAGAATTAGAACTTCCTAAAAAAATTGCTAATTTAGCAAAACAAAATAATCTTCAATCCTTTATTTTTGTTTCTTCGGGTTATGCCAATTCTAAAAGTTCTGGTGACTACTTAAAATTCAAAGGTTTAGTTGAGGAAGAACTAATATCTCTAGAATTTAATAATTTAGGAATTTTAAGACCATCGTTTCTTGTAGGTAATCGAAAAGAAAAAAGAATTGGAGAGAAAATAGGAATTATTATCTTTAAAATACTCTCACCATTAATGGTAGGTCCTTTAAAAAGGATGAAACCCATCCATGTGAAAACAGTTGCTGGTGCGATGATTAAAATCGCTCAATTAGAAATCAAACAGACTATTTTTGAGTCAGATGAAATTGTAAAATTAAATGAAAATTAAAGGTATTTACACACCTGTCGTTACCCCTTTTAGAAAAAATTATGAAATAGACTTTGGATCTTTAGAGAAAATTCTCAAATTTCTTCTAAAGAAAAAAATCCACGGAATAGTCGTTGGCGGTACTACAGGAGAGTATTTTTCTTTGAATTTTCAGGAAAGAATACAACTATTTGAATTTGTAAAAAAAATAGTTGGAAATAAATGTCAGCTAATTGCAGGTACGACAGCCATCAATGCAAATGAAGCCATTGAACTCTCCTTAATAGCAAAATATCTAGGCTACAAATGTATTTTATTAGGAAGCCCTCCATATTCACAGCCTACCCAAGAAGAGAGTGCACAATTTTTTCTTAACATAGCTAAAAAAGTTCAGATACCTATTATGATGTATAACTTTCCAGAGAAAATGGCTTTTGAAATAAAAGAACCCTTTTTAAAAAAAGTTATGTCAAATAAATTTTTTACTTCTATCAAACATAACTCCTCTAATCCAGCAATGATAAAACACTTTGCTTCAAATTATCCTTCTTTACAAATTGCATGCGGTAATGATTTGCAATTCTTAGAATTTTGTAGCTGGGGAAGCAAGTCTTGGGTCGGAGGTTTGTCTAATTGTTTTCCTCAAATTCATGTAGAAATTTTTAAAGAAGCTATACTTAATAAAAATTTTGATCGAGCAGAAAATAAACTGTTAAAACTTAAACAAGTTATTGATTATATCCTATCAATAAGTAAATATACACAAAGTGTTAAATTCCTTATGCAGGAATTAGGATTTTGTAGTGACTTATGTCGATCTCCTTACTTAAAACTTACTTTAAAAGAAAAAAATAATATTAGAAAATTATCAAAATTAATTATTTAAACAGAGTTAGGGCGTGCTCTAAACCTTTTTCTATATGTATTTTTAGGGATTTAGTAGCATTTACGTGATCTCTTTCTAAAGAGAAATTATAAATTTGATTATGTTCGTTTATTGCTTCGTCACCTCTGAACTGAAGAAGTATAATTTGATATCTGAGATATCGATCAAATAAATTTGAGTGAAGAGCGATTAGATTTTTTGATCCACAAGCTGCTATGCAAGCTAAATGAAACTCCCAATCATATTGCTTCCAACTTTCTACAACACTTTTATCGTTATTATCCATTTTCTTTTCCATTAAACTGAGTTTGTGATATGCAGCAACTAAATTGCCTTCCCAATCAGTATCCCCATTCTTTATAGATAGGTTAAGAGCATAACTCTCTAAAAGTATTCTTAAATTGGCTATTTCTATTAAATCTTCTTTGGAGAAGGGGCTAACGAAAAATCCTCTTTGTTCTTCTGCAATCACAAAACCTTCACTGGCAAGTCTGTTTAACGTTTCTCTAAGAGTCGATAGGCTAACAGGATATTTGTTTTTCAATCCCTCTAATTTTAGTTTTGAGGAGGGTGCTAATTCACCAAAAATGATATCCCTTTTTATCTGCTTATAAACAGTAGAGCCAATGGTATCGATATTTTTCATTCAATTAATAATTTCATAAAATTATAAATTTATCAATTAATCATGTAATAATTAAAATATATGATATATTGCAAAATATCAGTTAATAGTATTAGATCTATATTGGATATTTTATGAGTAAGGTTAACTTAGCAATAATTGGATACGGTTTAGTTGGCAAAAGACACGCAGAAGCTATTAAAGCATACCCAGATGCAAATCTATCTGCGATTGTTGAAAATGATCCTAATAGTTTAGAGGGTCTAAATGAAAACACTAATTTAAAAATATATACTGAAATTAATGAATTAATTAAAAAAGATAAACCAGATGGAGTAATTATAGCCACTCCAACACCGCTACATGTTAATCAGGCAATGACTTTGATTGAATGTGGCATTCCAGTATTAATTGAAAAACCTATATCTGTTGAGTCTAAAGATGCCGTTAGTTTAGTAAAAAAAGCCGATAAATTAAATATACCTGTCCTAGTTGGTCATCATAGAAGGCATAACTCTATTATTCAAAAGGCAAAAGAAATCTTGGACAAAGGTTCGATTGGAGAAATTAGATCTGTTCAAACAACTAGCTGGTTTTATAAACCTAATGAGTATTTCAACATAGCCCCTTGGAGAAAAAAAATTGGAGCAGGGCCTGTTTCGGTAAATTTGGTTCATGATGTAGACTTATTAAGATATTTTTGTGGTGAAGTAAAAAGTGTTACTGCTCATGCAATTAAATCTAGAAGAGGATATGAAAATGAAGATTTAGCATCTGCTATCTTAGCCTTTAAAAATGACATAATTGCCACTATTTCCGTCTCTGACAGCATTGCTTCGCCTTGGAGTTGGGAAATGACCTCTAAAGAATATCCAATTTATCACCATGTTGATGCTAGTTGTTATTTAATTGGCGGTTCTGATGGCTCTTTGTCTATTCCAGACTTATCATTATGGAAACATGAAAATAAACCTGATTGGTGGTCTCCAATGACTGTTAATCCTGTATCTATTGAAAAAACTGATCCTTTAGTCTCCCAAATCAATAATTTTGTTGAGGTTATTAAAGGCAAATCATCACCTTTAGTCTCAGGTCTTGAAGGATTGAAATCACTTCAAGTTATTGAATGCATTCAACAATCCATTGAGACTTCTAAATCAATCACTATTCAAGATTTATAGATAAAATATCTGATATTTTCTAAAAAATATTGCAAAATTAATAAAATCAGTAATAATTAACTTACTTTATAAAGTTAAAATAAGGAGGATAGCAATGTCTATTAAATTTTATAAAAAAGCCTTTCTTAGTGTTTTTGCTGCACTAGGATTATTAATTGGCTCATTTACTTCAGCTAATGCTCTTACGTTTACTTTAGCAACTTCAGGATCTGAAACAGATATGAGATCTGTTGCTATGGCTAATGTTTTTGCACCTATGGTGGCAAGTTTTGCTGAATATCAACCTGGATATAACGGCACAATGTTTGATCAAGGAACTGAATTAGATGCTATCAGTAGAGGTAACTTAACTATGTCTATTGCTTCTGCTCAAGAGTTAGCTCAGTTCTTCCCAGAGTTTTCAATTTTTGCGACTGGATATGTTCATCAGGATGCAGCTCACCAAGTTCGAGTATTTAATGATCCTTTAATGGATCCTTTCAAACAGAAAGTTGAAGATGAGCTAGGGGTAAAACTTCTTTCAGTAATGTATCTTGGAAAAAGACATGTCAACTTAAGACAGTCTAAAGATGAGTTAACAGTTAACACTCCTGCAGATTTAGCTGGTGTTAATCTTCGTATGCCTGGTACTGATGCATGGCAATTCTTAGGAAAAGCTCTTGGTGCATCACCAACTCCAATGGCCTTCACTGAAGTGTACACAGCTTTATCAACTGGAGCTGTAGATGGTCAAGATAACCCTTTACCAACTGTTGTTGATGCTAAGTTTTATGAAGTAACAAAACAGATTGCTCTAACTTCTCACTTAGTAGATTTAAACTATATCGCGTTTTCTAAATCTACATGGGACTCATTAAGTGCAGATCAACAAGCTACAGTTCAAAAAGCTGCTGATGCTGCTGCTGCTTGGGGTAGACTAAAACAGTTGGATAAAGAAAACAGCTTAGCTGACTTTATCAGATCACAAGGTGTTGAAATTTACACTCCTGATCTAGATGCATTCAGAACTCAAGTTCAGGCTGCTTATGAAGGTAGCGAAACAGCTGCTTCTTGGCCTGCAGGTGTTCTTGAAAAGATTAACGCTTTAGGTAACTAAGCTTAATTTACATCAACTCCTCTATATATATAATGGAGCCGTTTTATGATTAATATTCTAAAGCGGCTCCAGAGTTTAGCTAATTTTATAACCGCTACTATGCTGGCGGTTTTATTTTTCACTTTTCTTTTACAAATATTCTCACGGTATATTCTTAAAGCACCATTTGGATGGACTTTGGAGCTTTGCTTAATACTTTGGTTATGGATAGTTTTTTTTGGCTGCTCTTTTGCGGTTCGAGACCAGGATCATGTCAAATTCGATATCTTTTATTATGCCACTCCAAAAAAAGTACAACTAATATTCTCTATTATATCTGCAATTGGTGTAATTGTTATTATGGGTTATTCATTTCTGCCAACAATTGACTATATCGATTGGATGAAAATGAGAAAAACCACTACAGTAAAAATTTTTAATAATAAAATTCCGCTTAGTTATATTTTCTCAGTTTACGGAATATTTCTTTTATCAGTAATTATTCAATATATCTGGAAGTTAATTAATTTATTGAAATCAGGGCTGCCTGACAAAGATAGATTTTCTGAATTAGAGGGTAATTAAAATCCATGAGTTTAGAACTAGGTCTTTGTTTAATTACTTTATTTACAATGGCGGGAATTGGAACACCAATTGGTTTTTCTATCATGATTGCCTCTATTGTTTATTTTGGTGTTGGGGGCATGGATATTGCCTTGACAGGAGAAAAAATAATCCAAGGTCTTTATAAATCATTTGTTTTATTGGCTGTCCCATTATTCATAGCTGCTGCAAACATAATGAATGGCGGAACCATAACTGATCGACTTTTAAATTTTTGTATCGCAGTTGTTGGTCGTTTTAAAGGGGGTTTAGGTCATGTAAATGTTGTGGCTTCTTTAATTTTCTCGGGTATGTCAGGCTCAGCAGTAGCTGATGCTGCAGGTATTGGAAAAATTATAATAGGAATGATGACCAAAGGTGGTCGCTATACGAGAGGTTATGCAGCCGCTATTACTGCTGCTTCAGCAACAATAGGACCTATTATTCCACCTTCAATTCCAATGGTTCTTTATTCCGTGATATCAAACAGCTCAATTGGATATTTATTTTTAGCAGGAATATTTCCAGGAATAGTTATGGGCTCTTTTTTAATGTTTTTAAATGGTTGGATTTCAAGAAAAAGAAATTTTGCTACAGAAGAGACAGTCCCACTTAGAGAGTTGCCCAAAACTACATTTAACGCCTTACCTGCATTATTAATGCCAGCCATTCTTTTATATGGAATTTATGGTGGTGTAACGACCCCAACTGAAGCTGCAGCTATAGCCGCATTGTATGCTTTGATATTAGCTGGTGGACTTTACAGAGCTTTAACTTTCAAATCACTATATGAAATATTAGTTGACTCAGCTAGGTCATCTGCTGCTGTTGGTGTGGTTATAGGCGGCGCCTTTATTTTGAATTACATCGTAATTTCTGAGAATATCCCATCTTTAATGTCCAATATGTTGACTGGTATTGACATGAATCCTCTGCTGTTTCTAATTTTGATTAATATTTTTGTGCTGATTTTGGGCTGTTTTTTAGACGCAACAACTATCATTTTAGTAATAGTTCCACTTTTTATTCCAGCCTGTAAAGCGCTTGGGATTGATCTTGTGCATTTTGGTGTGTTAGTTGTCGTTAACTCCATGATTGGCTTGATCACACCGCCATATGGTATTTTGCTTTTTGTAATCAATGCAGTGACAGGAATACCTATAAAAGAAATCATTTCTGAGATTTGGTTATTTTTTGGTGTTTTGATTTTAGCTCTATTAACAATGATTTTTATACCAGATATTGTCTTGTGGTTACCTAAACTTCTTGGTTATACCGGATAATGAATTTTTCGATTAGTTCAAATTATCTAAATGAACACACTCATTTTGAAAAATTATTTAATGATACTTTTTTTACTTCTATTGAGTTGCGCGAAGACCATATAAATCAAAATATTATTGAAGATCAAATAGAAGTTTCAGCATTAATTCCCAATACTGATTTTTATGATCAACTCAATATTAATAATTCTTCTGAATTATCTGATAAGATAAATTTATATGAGTCTATTAACGCAAAAAGAATATTAATAGATACTGAGGTATTACTTGAAAAAAATAATTTAGAAAATTTTGATAATCTTATTATAAAGATAGCTACTTTAATTAAAAAACTAAAATTAGTTTTTTTAGTACCTAATATATTAAATGAAAATTATGAAATTATTTTAGATAAGCTTCTATCAAATAGTAATTCTAATTATTTTTTGGCTTTAAATTCAAAAAATATTTTATTAAATGGATCTCAACCCTCCATTGTAAATAGAATTCCAGTAAATTTAATTGATTATATTCAGCTCACCGATATCCCAAAGTTTATAGACAATCATATAATGGCTAATGATTTAGATGAATTATTACCTAATGAAGGCGTTTTAGATTTAAAAAGTTTTATAAAAATTTTTCTTAAAAGAAATTATAATAGTGTTTGGTCTATATCTAATAGTAAATTTAGCTCTCAGAAAAAAACAAATTTTTTTATGGATATAAACAAATCCATGATTTCTATTTTTGACGATGTTATCTCTAGTGACAATACATTTATTAACATTGATCCAAATTTACCTCCAAAAATAGAATTAAGAGGAATTGAATTTCTTGAATTTTCAGTATTTGATCAAGATTATATCTCTCTTATTAACACTTTGAAAAAACTTAGTTTTAGGATGGAGAGAATACACAAAACTAAGAAAGTTGAATTGTGGCGTCAGGGTTCTATTAATATATTAGTAAATAGTCAAAAAAATAGTTTTGCAGAACAGGTTTATAAAAAAAATGGACCTTCAATTTGTGATATTGCAATTAAAGTTAAAGATGCTGACCAGACTATTTTAAGAGCTAAGAAACTTGGTGTTTCTGAATATTTATTACCCGTATCAGTCGGAGAACTTCAAATACCTGCTATAAACGGTGTTGATGGCAGCGTTCTTCATTTTATAGATCAAAAATCAAATTTATTTAAACTATGGAATGTAGACTTCAATTCTTTAGATGTAGAACCTCAACAACCAGCAGGTTTAAGATGTATAGATCATATATCTCAATCAATGAAAGAAGATGAAATGACTAGTTGGCTATTCTTTTATTTATCTAATTTCATTATGAATAAATCTTCTAAAATTGATCTAGTAAGTACAAAAGGAAAGATAATAAGCCAAGCTTTATCGAGCCCCGAAGGTGAAGTAAGATTGAATTTAAATGGATCTAATGATAATCAAACTATAGCAGGATCTTTTCTAAATAATAAATCTGGATCTAGTATTCAACATATTGCATTTCAAACTGATGATATATTTGAAACAGCAGAAATTCTTTTAAAAAATGAATTTCCATTTCTAAAGATTCACGAAAGCTATTACGAAAAATTAAATACTAAATATAATTTAGATATAAGTTTTTTTAATAATTTAAAAAGTAAAAACATTTTATATGAGAAAGATGAATTTGGAGAATATTTTCAGTTTTATAGTCAACCAATGTTTTCTGGATTTTTTTTTGAAATAGTACAAAGAAAACAAAATTATAAAGGCTATGGAGAATCAAATGCTACCTACAGAATTAAATCACTCCAAAATTACTATGATGAAAGGAAGTCAGCATGAAAGATAAAAATGATTTAAATAAATGGTGGGAAAATTCAATTATAGATATGAAGCCAGGTGAGATTAAATTTAGAGGTCATCATATCCAAGATTTAATAGGTAATTTATCATTTTCTCAAATGATATGGCTTATGCTTCGTGGAGAAACTCCTTCTAAAGAACAAAGTGAACTATTAGAAGCTGCTTTAGTTGCGGGCGTTGATCATGGCCCTCAAGCTCCATCTATAGCTGCAGCTAGAATGGCGGCAACTTGTGGTTTAAGTTTAAATAATGTCTTAGCCACAGGTGTAAATATGCTTGGTGACGTTCATGGTGGAGCAGGAGAGCAATGCGCCGAATTATACTATTCCATTGATAATATGATGAAAGATGGTGAAAATTTAGACAAATCAGTAACTATTTCAATTTCCAAATGGAGAGAAAAATACGGAAAAATTATCTCTGGATTTGGCCATCGTTTTCATAAACCAACAGATCCTAGGGCACCGCGCTTGATGGAGTTAGTAGAGTTCTATGCAAATAAAAAAATTATTTCAGGAAATTTTAAAGAAATTGGTTTAGCTGTTCAAAATTTTATTTCATCAGAACTGGGAAAGCCCATTGCTATGAACATCGATGGAGCAACGGCAGTAATTTTTTGTGAATTAGGTTTTGATGCCATGTTGTCTAGAGGGTTGTTTTGTATTTCTCGTTCTATTGGAATTCTCGCCCATGGATATGAACAAAAACTTCAAGGTGGACGAAATAAAGGACCTATGCCACCTGAATATTTACCAAATTATAAATCAAAAGAATAAATTATGAGCGAAATAGATATTGGTATTATCGGTTGTGGTAAGATCAGTGATATTTACATACAAAATCTTCAAAAAAATAAAGATATAAACATTTTAGGCTGTGCAAGTTTAAATTTTGAAGAAACAAAAGCTACAACATCAAAATACAATATACCTTTATCTCTTACGGTGGATGAAATGTTAAATAATGAAAAAATTTCCGCTATTTTAAATTTAACAATACCCGCCGCTCATTATGAAATTTCTAAAAAATCTCTTGAAGCAGGTAAGCATGTTTATTCTGAAAAACCATTATCTATAAACATTTCACAGGCAAAAGAATTGTTACAATTATCTAAAGAAAAAAATCTTTTACTTGGATGTGCGCCGGACACCTTTTTTGGTGGAAGATGGCAAACTGTTAAAAAGTTGAT
>Ga0213858_10001406_pt1 | contig 11444 bp, 8 predicted proteins | sample PICome_FD_160122 | JGI IMG/M metagenome (GOLD analysis project Ga0213858, IMG submission 160122) | Coastal seawater microbial communities near Pivers Island, North Carolina, United States - PICO245 | ecosystem: Environmental > Aquatic > Marine > Coastal | place: USA: North Carolina | collected... | reverse complement strand
CATCATTGGCCTGCTGAAGAAGGGTCAATACGTTGATGTGTCGCTGACGGTGGATCGACTTTCTGGCGGTCCAAATACCGGTCGGCGAGATGCCGGTTCCAGCGGTATTCCAGAGCATCTGGGTGATGCCATGACCGCGACTTTGTTTCGAGGTGTGAAGATCCTTGGCATCGCCGGTGGTGGAAATGTGACACTGGAGCTGGACGAGGATCAATCCCGGATCGCTCTGCTGGCCCAGAAGAAGGGTGAAATCGATCTGATTTACAGCAATTCAGATGGTCCGGGAGCAGGTGGTATCCGCATTGAATCCAGCGAGCAGGACCGGATCTTCTTCCAGGAAATTCTCGGGCTCAAGTCCACGGTGTCGCGACAGGAGAAACCGTTCAAAGTTGAGTACTACCGCGGGACAGACTACTCCGATGCGTTCTTCAAAGAGGGCGAGCGTCTGCGGGGCCAGTCCACCAGCCGCACAGAGCCCGAAACAGGGCCAGTCGTCGATCTGAATTCAGGATCCAGCGTGGATAGCGGACTTGCAGAAGTGTTCGATGCAGCAGGCCCGCGTCGCTGATTCGCAGCCGCAAACCTTGTTTTTTCCCGACGGAAGTCCACCGAATCTTGTCACGGAATCGACAGCACTCATGCAGCGTTTTCCAACACACCGAAGCGATCAGGCACCGAACTGCAGCCCATCTGCGGTTTCCGTCGGGTCGCTTCGACGCGGCGTGATCTCTCTCTGGACCATCATGGTCCTCGCAACCATCGGGCTCGTCAGCCTCACCACCGTTCATCTGGGCATGTACAGTGCCGCCTCCGGGCGTGCACGACTGTGCTGCGAATCTGCAGCCCTTGCCGCCGGGCATGCGTGGCTTTCCGATCGACTGCTCAGCAGTAACCTGCAGCCTTTCGAACTGGACGCTCTCGACATCGAATGCGTGAATGCCGCCACAGAAATCTCCGGCCATTACATTGCGGGCGCCGACGCGGTCGAAAGCGAATGCGTGCAGGTCGCAGCAGACTGGGCCGACCCGGATCAGGTTTTGCAACAGCAGGCAGCGACGCCGCGGGCCCTGCGTGTCATGTATGACGAAACCCGTCAACGCAATCGCGCCAGCGCTTCGCTGTTTGGCATTCTGCCATGCCGCGCTGCAGCGACCGTAGCAATTGAAAATGCTCCGCGGGGATTCGCTGTTCCCTCTGGCGGTTCTCTACCCGTATTCCCATTCACGCTGCCGGAAGTGGTTGCTTCGGTTGACGGTTCCCCGGGGGCCAGCAGTTGGCTGGACCAGATCGAGAAATTCGGGGGGCCTGATGAATTCTCGTGGATTCCGGATCAGCATCGTTTCGAACCCGGCCCTGACGGGATTCCGGAGGTGGACCTGACGATCAATGTCGGCGACCTCACTGGCGGTTACAGCTCAATGGTCGCTCTGGATTTCAGTGCTCCAAATCAGCGACAGCAGCGTCGCTGGTCAGAGACAATCCAGACGGGCCTGCTGCAAAGTGATCTGACCTCCAGAAAGATGAAACAACTTGAACTCGCCTCGCAGATGGAAGTCCGACCGCTTACGTCCATGGATCTGTTCGAAGCATCTCAGGAGTTCGCCAAGGAGAAACCTGTCCCGAGAATCCTGTTTCTGAGTGTCGCGGGCGACCCTGATTCCGGAGGCTTCAGCGGTGGACCAACCGTGACGATCAGCCGGCCGGTCGCTGCCAGATGCGTCGAAACCGAACTGATCGGCCGCCAGCAATTGCGTGTGCGTTTGCAACCAGGCGTGCTGGTCACATCCATGGCCGTCTCTGACCGCTCAGAAAACGCCGCCACGAATCGCTACATCTACAGCGTACGCCCGCAGAACTAGGGCGAAGACCCGGAATGCGTTCCACCCGCAGCGATCGAGAAACTGGGCGGGGAAAACGCTTCCCCTGCTTGCAGTTTCCCCCAATTCGGGGGAGCATACATGACTTAATCCACCCGCTCATGCGTTCAGGGGAATTACTATGAAACTCGCGTTCATCAAAGGGCTGATGCTGACCGTTGCCCTTAGCAGCCTGCCGCAGGTCTCTGCATTTCAGGCCACAAACCAATCGGACAGCTACACCGAACTGCGGAAAGCAATCCAGGAATCAGATCCCCAGGAAGCCCTGAAGCAGTTTATGGCTGCAGTTGAGGCGGATCCCGCAGACATGCGGACCTACTCGCTCAGCAGCATGATGGCCAGTCGGCTTTACAGCGCGGGCAAAATCGCAGATGCAGTCGAATGCCTCGATCAAATCTGCGGACGGCTCGAACAACAGGACCCATCCCCGGCCTCCGCCAACGCACTCAGCTCCACCGTAGGGGCTCTGCAGGCATACGCTCGCAGGCTGGACCAGGAGGGCACCGCAGAACGTGTTGCGGGGCGCATCACATCAGCACTTGGTGTGGTCAGAAAAGCTGCCGCCGCAGATGCTGAGGGTGCCTATTCGTTGCCGCTTTCTCGACTGATTTCTGCCCAGGTTTCATCTCTGCGAGATCAGGAAGACACGCAGGGTGCCATCGCTCTGCTGACCACGGAAGCTGAAGCATTCAAAAGCGGAATTGACAGTGCCGACACCACCGAAAATGCAATCCGAGCTTACAGCAGCCTGATCCAGCAGCAAATTTCGATGACTGCAGATGCATCAGCCGGTGATCGTCTTCGAGCGGAATTGGAAGCTGCGTTCGCCACCGCATTGAAAGCGAAGCAGGACTCTCCGCTGGTTATGTCGGAATTCATTCGTTTTCGACTGTCTCAGGCAAGTGGACTTTCTCGGGAACGACCGGACGACGCGACGCGACTGCTGGCTGACCTGTCCGAAATTGTCAGCAAGAGCTCTGTTGCGGAAAGCCCGGTCGTCGTTTCGTCAATGAGATCCCTTGCATCCCTCGAACGCCGCATCGCCTCAGCACGACTGCTGCTGGAAATGATCGGGAAGCCGGCCCCGGAATTTGACTACGGCACGACAGCACACGGAGATCCCGTCACTGCGGAATCACTGCGCGGCAAAGTGCTGCTGATTGATTTCTGGGCTGTTTGGTGCGGTCCGTGCATCGCAACCTTTCCACACCTCAACGCTCTGCATGATGAATTCCATGAAAAAGGTCTGGAGATTGTCGGTGTCACTCGACAGTACAACTACCAGTGGAATGAAGAAGCCGGGCGTGCCTCCCGCTCGCAGGAAGAGGTTACACTCGACGACGAACTGGTGATGCTTGGTAAGTTTATGGATTCCCATGAACTGCGGCACGCGACGGTTGTTGTCCCTAAAGAATCTCAAATGCACAGCAGCTTTGGAGTCACCGGAATTCCACATGCTGTGGTCATTGATCGGGAAGGCATTGTGCGTCTGGTGAAAGTCGGTTCCGGCGAAGCCAACGCCGAGGCGATTCATGCAGAAATCGCACGCCTGATCGAGAATTGAAGTCTTCAGCGTTCTGCAACGGCCTCTGCGGACATGTTCAATGATCGCAGAGGTCGTTTTTTATTTCCCTCCATTCATTTCCGGATTCTGAACTGTATGTCTTCACAGGTCTCGCTTCCGCAGGGTTTTCAAACTGCTGGTATGAGTTGCGGAATTAAGCAAAATGGCCGCCCGGATCTGGCCCTGTTTGTCTCCAGCATTCCAGCTTCTGCGGCCGGAGTCTTCACAAAGAATCGGGTTTGTGGAGCGCCGGTGATTGTTTCCCGCAGCCGCGTTCCCACATCATCCGGCCGCGCGATCGTGATCAATTCCGGAAACGCCAACGCCGCAACCGGCGAACAGGGTCTGCGAGATGCAGAGCAGATGACATCCTCCGTAGCCGCAACTCTTGGCTGCGGAACTGAAGACGTCCTTGTGTGCTCCACCGGTGTGATTGGTGTGCAGCTGCCGATGACCCTGCTGCAGCAGGGTATCCCGAGTGTGGTTGCCGCGCTTGGCGATTCTCCCAGGCACCTCGAAGAGGCTGCCGCAGCGATGATGACCACCGACACCTTCCACAAAATTTCCTCCCGCGAAATCACAGTGAACCGCTCCCGCATCACGGTGACAGGTGCGGCCAAGGGCGCCGCAATGATTGCTCCCAACATGGCCACGATGCTGGGTGTGATTATGACTGATGCCCAACTGACTCCGGAGCAGGCGCACCGGATTCTTCAGCATGGCGTGGATCGCAGCTTCAACTGCATTACGGTTGATGGCCACATGAGTACCAGCGACACCGTGCTGCTGCTGGCAAACGGCGCTGCCGGGATCCCGACGAGTGAGCCTCTGGAACAGGAAGTCACCGAAGCTGTTCGCCAGGTCTGTGAAGATCTTGCCACCAGCATTATCAGAGACGCAGAAGGGGCCGATCACTTCATCACCGTCGATGTCGCCGGCTTTGCAGATCGGGAGCAGGCAGAACGCATCGCTCGAGAAATCTGCGAAAGTGCGCTGGTGAAGACCGCCGTCACCGGAGCGGATCCCAACTGGGGCAGAATCGTGTCGGCTGCCGGATATGCCAACGTGCCGTTTGAAGCCGAACAGCTTTCACTTCGCATCAACGGCGTGCAGGTCTATCGAGCCGGAACGCCGGAAGACTTCGACGAGGCTGACTTGTCGCGTCAGATGCGTGAGCAGCGCGATGTGCACTTTGAGCTCATGCTGGAGGGCGGTCCCTGTTCCGGATCTGCCAGCGCTCGATTCTGGACCTCCGACCTGACGGCGGAGTATGTGCGGCTCAATTCCGACTACACGACCTGAGTCGAATTCGACCTGTCCCGGAGGATTCCTATTCCAATGCTGACTTTCATGCGTCCCTCCGAAGAGACCATTCGGAAGGTCACAACGGCATCGACCAGTCATCAATTGACTTACGCTGAGGTGCTCGCAAGTGCAGATTCCCGAACACCGGCGGGCTATTTCCCGAACTCGTGGAAGAGTCGCATCGGTGTTGGTGAAGCTGTTTTCCGTCGGGCTCAGGAAGCTGTCAGACAATATCAGATGCTGAATCTGGGCTGGCTGCAGGTCGTCCATTCTGAAGGACCTCCGCAGGTGGGACAGCATGTCACGACACTTGCGAAAAGCTTCGGACTTTGGTCACTCAATGTGGCTCGAATCGTCCACGTCGATGATGCGTGCGAGACTCGATTCGGGTTCTGTTACGGAACACTCCCGGAATATCCCGTCGCAGGAGAAGAACGTTTTACGGTCACATTGGACGAAGAAACCGGCGAAGTCACGTTCGACCTGTTTTCTTTTTCACGCCCGACGGCCATTCCCGCGCGGATCGGCTGGCCGCTGATCCGACGGACACAACGCAGCTTCTGCCTGGAATCCTCGCGCATGATGCAACAGTTCTGCAGCCGCACTGAAGACTAGTTTTCTGATCCGCGCTGTTCCGGAATCACTGTGATACCGACACTGTGCCTCCGCCTCGTCCGGATTCGACGCCCGCGGCGTTTTATTTCAGTTGAAAGCAGCGACGAAAATGACCAACCAGCAGGCGAACGGAGCCATCATTAACGGAACGCTCGTGCTGCAGGATCGCCTGCTGCCGGACGCCACGGTCGTCTGGCGGGACGGCGTCATCTGCGACGTTGGTACGGACATTGCCATACCCAGTGAGATTTCACCGGAAGACGCGGCGGGGAAGTTTGTCAGCCCAGGTTTCATTGACCTTCACGTTCATGGTGGAGCCGGCGCAGACTTTATGGATGGCACTCCCGAACGTGTGACACAGGCCTGCCGGGCGCATCTGAGACATGGCACAACAACGCTGTTCCCGACCACCACAACGGGATCAGCAGAACTCCTGCTGCAGATGCTTGCCGCCACCAAAACAGTCTCGCGGGACATCGAGCAGGGACATGCGGAAGGCCCCACAATCCCAGGCATTCATCTCTACGGGCCTTATTTTGCAGACGGCAAGCAGGGTTGCCATGACCGCGCCGGCTGCCGTGCACCTGCCGCAGAGGAATATCAAAAGTACCTTGAATCCGGCTTTGTCCGTATTGCCACCTGCGCGGCGGAACTTCCCGGGGCCGTGGAATTCTGTCGAGTCTTCAGTGAATCCGGCTGCCTCGTCACCTGCGGACATTCCAACGCTTCCTGGACAGAAATGCAGCGCGTGTTCGATGTCGGGATGCGGCATGTGGATCATTTCTGGTGTGCGATGAGTTCAGTACCGGCAATGCGACAACGTTTTGGCGCGCCGATGCAGGGCAGCATGGCCGAGTTTGTTCTGCTGCAGCGGGAAATGAGTACGGAAGTGATTGCCGACGGCTGTCACCTTGCTTCCGAGTTGCTGGAATTCGCGTGGCGAATGAAAGGCCCGGAGCGACTCTGCCTGGTAACGGACTGCAACCGTGCACTCGACCAGCCCCCGGGAGAATACATGTTTGGGCACGAAGATCACGGAACGCGATTCCACAGCGACGGCAAAGTTGGCTGGGCCTCGCCGGAAAGTCTCGCCAGTTCTGTGCGTGGAATGGACTGGATGGTGCGCACCATGTTTGAGTCCACCACCGCAGAATTACCACAGGTAATCCGCATGGCGACAACCACTCCAGCTGAACGAGCCGGGATCAGCGATCGCACCGGCAGCCTGGCCAGCGGTCTTCGCGCAGACCTGCTGATCCTCGACTCCAACCTTGAAGTGGATACGGTCTTCGCACGCGGCCAACGTTTCGAAAGCGGCGCTGATTAACCGAAAACAGCGCGGAAACTTGTGATCGTTTGCTGAGCTGCAGTTGCTGAATCCGGCGTGGGAAACGCTTCTGCAGAGGCATAGCCATCGAATTCAACCACCCGCAGTGCTTCGGCAATTGGCGCGTAGTCCATGTGACCGAACCCGGCCGCCTGGCGGTTAGAATCGACAAAATGCACGTGCCCCAGATGTCGGCCGGCATCACGCAGCCCGTCGGCGATACTGCGTTCTTCGATATTCATATGAAACAGATCGGCCAGCAGCCTCACAGAGTTGGTGGAGAGAGACTCGAGGAGTTCGGCCCCCTCTTTCATCGTTGTGCACAGGTTTGTTTCATATCGATTCAACGGTTCGTAAATCAAAACTGTTCCACGCGAAGCCGCGTGCTCCCCTAATCGATCGAGGGCTTCACCAAGGCGTTTTAACGCCTCCGGCTGCGGCACGGTCTCGGACCATCGCCCCTGCATTGATCCAATGATTGCCGGAGCGCCGTAGTCACTACCAGCATCAATAATACCGGCGATAAACCGTTCGGCGGCCTGCCGGTTTTCCGGATTCGGGTCACACAGATTGAGCCCGTGAATCACCATGCCGGCACCGGTTCCAACGGCTGCGAGCCCGAGGCCATGTGTGCGGAGCAGTTCGGCCAATGGCAGTTCACGGATGCACTCGGCTGATGGGGCGAAAACTTCAATTGCGTCACAACCAAGTTCAGCGGCCTGCCGGGCCCCGTCCGCAAGATCGTCATGAAACACGAACGGACCACGACGAGCCTGTTCAACAAGGCTGATCGTAACTGCAGAACGGATCATTGCACATCTTTCCATTTCAACCTGACGAAATCCCCGAGATCACATTCGTCAGTTTAGCAGCCACGATCAAATGACCGAAGGCTGGTGCGAAGAAACCATGGCGGATCCGGTGCCCCGGAATGGCGTGGCCGGTCTGCTGTTTCACCGAAGCAGATCTCCCCGGTGTAGAAACATGGTTTCAGGCAAGGCAACTCAGGCAAGGCAACTGATGGGCAGTGGAGGCAGGCGTTGAGGGACTGGACGCCGGACGGTCCGGGCTGTGCAAAATATGCTGACGACGTTGAACGCCTGCACCCCGGGGCGTTTACGACGGATGCGGCGAGCTTTGTGTTTCGGAAAATGCGCTTGCCATGTCTGCCGACCGACCGATGCTGGCTTCCAAAGTCCCAAGTGAAAGCCTTACGAGGGGCGCCTCATCGCACAACGGCGTGACCTGCCCAGTTCGAGAGAGCACATCGGACAACCTGACATCAGCCAGAACTTTTTCAGCAGCGGCCATGGCGTCATCGACCGCACGATGAAGAGGACACAAGCTTCCGCTGTGACTGGCAATCCCCAGAGGGCATGCTGTGATTCGCTGAACAGGCTCCAAAGAATTCACGATATCCAGCAAAGAGACGTCTTCCGGCGAGTGGGACAATTGAAAACCGCCATTGGGTCCTCGTTGCGCCGTCAGCAGTCCGGACTTCACCATCGACTGCATCAGTTTGGACAAATAAGGCCCGGGAACGCGGGTAACTTCGGCAATTTCGCGAGACGGGCAGGCTTGTCCCCCGCGGCTGGCGATTGTCACAACTGCTCGAAGTGCATATTCGACGGATTGACTGATCATGAAATTGTCACCAATCTCGAGTTCCGCCAGCCGAGATCTTCCTGCAGGGTGATGCTGCAAGGGAACCGGCAAGCATTGCAAGTCAAAACATGCAGGCGGTGTCACTCTCGCACGAAGCTTTCGAGCCAGCCAGAGCGATCCGCATGCCCGACAGTGGAACAGCTTCGCCGTCATTCAGGCAGCTAGCATGAGCCGTCCAAATCTCTCACCAAAACATCCTCTCTTCTATTCCGACAAAGCAGAAAACCTGCCACACAGAATGGATTCTGTTTAAAAAAAACAAATTGAGGTGGAGCTTTCCGCCCCGGGGGCGTCTCCGCCTCTGAATGACAACACAACGCTGTCTCCGGTCACGCGGAGTTCTCAGGCGGCTCGATAAGTCCAACGCTCGTGGCGATTGCCGCAGGAAAGGCCTGGAAAGCCCGAAATCCGGATAGCTCCTGATAATGCGAAAACTGATGGCGAATTGCAGTCCACAATCCCCCCCTTTAAACTTACGGTGACGACTGTGGCCGGGGGGAAACGCCAACGCGGCCCGTATGAAAGACCAGCGTTCCACATCCAGCCCCGGGGTGCAGGGCGATCACACGTCTCCCTCGATCTGAAATTTGCGAAATCAGTTTGGAAGTATCGGTTATCCCTATGCGTTCTCATCTTTCCATCCTGCCCGTATTTGGGCTCGTTTTTCTTGTATCCTGCCAGCCATCGGATCAGCAACAGTCTGCCGAAGCTCAAGCCACGGCACCTGCCGTCATTCCTGATGATGCAGAGGCCGTTGCCGGGTTGGAAGCAGCCGGGTGCAGGCTCACGAAGGATGAAGCTGGTCTGGTGACTGAAATCTCGGTCTCTTCCGATACGGATTTCGCTGAAACAGCCACGCTGCTTGCCGGCCTCAAGAACGTTCGCACCGCCAGATTTGGCGGCCCGGGCATGAATGATGCCGCGCTCGCCGGAATCTCAGCTCTCAAAACACTGCGGCGGCTCGACCTGACCGATGCTTCAGCAATTGGTGATGGGACACTGCAAGTTGCCGGACAGTTACCTGTGCTCGATGTGCTGATTCTGCGTCGTTCGGGATTCACCGACGCCGGTTTGCAGCACATCCAGGGGCTCAAACTGCGGGCGATCGATTTACGGAATACAAACACGACCGATGCCGGTGTGGCCTTACTGAAGGACATTAGCACACTTGTTGACGTGCAACTGGAGAAGTCCAAAGTGACAGACGAAGGCGTCAACCACCTCCGCGACCTGCCACTGAAGTCTCTGAACCTGAATTACACCGCAGTAACCGACGGCGCTCTCGAGGCGATCGGGCAGATCGCAACTCTCGAGCAACTGCAGATGGAAGCCTCTCGCATCACAGACGAGGGAATGGCCCACCTTGCCAATCTCAAGAAGTTGCGTCGACTCAGCTGCCGTTTGGCCGATGTTTCGGGGGTCGGCATCGCTCATCTGGCATCCTGCACCGCTCTTGATCGTCTGGAATTGCGAGAAACATCGATCGACGATGAAGCACTCGAAGTCATCTCAAAGCTGCCGGCTTTGAAGTTTCTCGACATCAGCGAGAATCGACTGATCAGTTCCGATGGAATTGCGATGCTGGGCAAATTGACATCGCTGACTTACCTGGAGTTGCGAGAAGTGAAAAAAGTTCGCGACGAGTGTTTTGCTGCACTGGCTCCCCTGACCGAACTGACGGAATTGAATCTGGAAGCGACCCGGATTACTGCAGATTCCCTGCCAGTGATCCTCGGATTTCAGAAGCTGCGAACGCTGAATATGGCAGGCACCCAGCTGGATGATGCCGACTTCGTTCAGCTTGGCCAACTTCCGGAACTTCGCGTTCTGGATCTCACCAACTGTGAAGCCAGTCAGGAAACAGCGGATGCCCTGAAAGCAGCCCTCCCGGCATTGCAGATCAAGGGAATCTGATCTCAGATTGAGGTCGCGCACCCAACGCAGAAACGGCCATCTCAGTCGCGGTGAGGCACTGCCGCAGCAGCGGCAGCCTGCCACAGCCTGCGGGCTGCTTTCCCCTGACCATCACCCTCGTGGGCAAAGATTCAATCATGATCAGAGACACATCCTGCCGCACTGAAAGCGAACGACTGTTTCATGAGGCCTCCGATCTGATTCCCGGCGGAGTCAACAGCCCGGCTCGCGCGTTCGGAGCAGTTGGCGGCACACCACCGTTCATGAGGAAAGGGCAGGGCAGTCGGCTCTTTGACGTCGATGGCAATGAATTCATTGACTACATCGGTTCATGGGGTCCGCATCTGTTTGGCCACCGGGATCCAGCGATTCTGGATGCAATCCAGCAGGCACTGGAAATTGGGACCAGCTTCGGTGCGCCGACACACGCGGAAGCGGAACTTGCCGCACTTGTTCGCGAGCTGGTTCCGTCCATCGAGATGGTCCGCATGGTGAACTCCGGAACCGAAGCAACGATGTCCGCGATCCGAGTCGCCCGGGGATTTACCCAGCGCGACGGTGTGATCAAATTTGCCGGCAACTACCACGGGCATGTTGACAGCCTCCTGGTGGCCGCGGGCAGTGGTGCCCTGACACTGGGCTGCCCGTCCAGTCCCGGCGTTCCTGCCGGAGCAACAGCGGACACCCTCGTCCTGCCCTACAACGATGTCGAACAGCTGCAGCAGGCCTTTGCTGCGAACGGCGACAAACTGGCTGCCGTCATTATGGAGCCGGTGGTGGGAAACATGGGCTGTGTCATCCCGTCCGGCGAATTCCTGAATGCCCTCAGACAGCTCTGCGACCAGCACGGCACCGTACTCATCTTCGACGAAGTCATGAGCGGATTTCGAGTGGCCCGTGGCGGAGCCCAGGAAGTGTTTGGGATCACCCCGGACATGACCACCATGGGAAAGATTCTCGGAGCAGGAATGCCGGTGGGGGCCTATGGCGGACGCGCCGACATCATGAAGAACGTCTCCCCGGTGGGCAAGGTCTACCAGGCCGGTACGCTGTCCGGCAATCCTGTGGCGATGGCCGCCGGCAAAGCCATGTTGCGGCTGATCAAAGACCAAAACCCCTATCCGCGTCTGGAGGAACTGGGCAGCCGCCTTGAACTGGGTTTTCGTGCGGCGGAGGA
>Ga0213858_10001405_pt1 | contig 11448 bp, 9 predicted proteins | sample PICome_FD_160122 | JGI IMG/M metagenome (GOLD analysis project Ga0213858, IMG submission 160122) | Coastal seawater microbial communities near Pivers Island, North Carolina, United States - PICO245 | ecosystem: Environmental > Aquatic > Marine > Coastal | place: USA: North Carolina | collected... | reverse complement strand
GGCCCCCCAGCCGACCACCAGTGATCGCATGATCTGCGATCTTTTTGTTCGCCTATCTTATCAGGTCGCTATCTAGGTCCGCGCGAAAAATAACTCCACTTTTTCATCAATTTCCGACAACCTTGGGGGGTGCGCTGGGCTTGCGCTACTATGACTCGATGAATTGAAGGCCGAAGAACCATTGCCAGACCAGATAAGATCTCCTAATCCGCCGCTCGGCTACGCCGTCGAGTGTCATCTGCCTGAGGCTCAGCAAATCCGCTTAGTGGCGGAGTTTCATGCGCATCGCATCAGGCCTAGTCGGATAGCCTACCGGCTCGGGATTGATATCGCACTCGTCGATAGCTTGGTGGCGGGCGAGTATCAGGCGGCTTTATTTCAACGTTGGCTAGCAGTCGCACAGAGAAGTCGCCGCGACGCGCGGGTAAGGTCAGCCGACAAATTTCGAGGCCAAGCGGCTTATGAAATTAGAAAGGCCGCCGAAAGGGATTATGAAGTAGCAGCTGATAGTGGCCGGTAACGATATAAGTCAGATGGGGGATCTATGAATAAAGGTCTAGAGCAGTGGCACGAAATCATGCGCTCTGGTGATGCCGAGGCGTTATTTCAGCTGATACACCCGGACTGCGTGTTTTGGTCCCCCGTTGTTCACACGCCCCAAGCTGGCCGGGACATAACCTTTGCCTACCTCAGTGCTGCCACTGATGTGCTGTCTGACGGTTTCGAGTACACACGCGAGATTGTTTCAGAGGATCACGCTGTGCTGGAATTTACCACGACGGTTGATGGTATCTTTGTGAACGGTGTGGACATTATCACCTTCAGCGATAATAAGATTCTCGAGTTCAAAGTGATGGTTCGGCCATTAAAAGCAGTCAATGCTGTCCATCGCCAAATGGGTGAAATGCTCGAAAAACTAAAGGCGGCTAGCGCCACACATTGAGAGTGGGCGGCATTTGCCGCCCACATTGTCACCCCAGTGTCAGTAAGCCGAATTTCCTACTAGAAGCTTATCGTTGCTCTGATCCCGATATTTCGGCCAGGTAGTGGGATCGCATCCTTGACGAAGGAAGAGTGGTTTCTGGCCACTTCATCGTTGAGGTTCCGCCCGAAGGCTGTGACCGTGAGCACTGATTCACTATCAAGCATGAATGACTTTGAAAGGCTGGCATTGATGAGTGTAAATCCCTGTGTGGTGGTTTCACCCAAAGCCACATCGGACTGACGCTCAACGTCCACAACCTCTAATGATGCTCCAAGCCCATTATTTCCGGAGTAATCGAGTGCGACCACATTCCTCGCGGGTACGACCCTAGGCACATTGCTACCGCTAGAGAACTCAGCACTTACCGCATCTCGCTGCAACCGCAGATCCAACACGCCAGACGGCAGGATAAATGAGCGTCCAACTTCGAGCTCGTACCCCGTGAAAGTCGCATCGGCTTGCGTGAACTCGGCAAGAATCAGGCCGCCGTGGTCGTCATGGTGAGGTTCCTCCCCAGCCTCCTCTTCGTCATCCATGTGTTCGTCATGGTCTTCCTCAAGCTCGTCTTGCAGATAGATATAGTTATCGATGTTGTTCCGATAAACCGCGGCTCGAGCGTACCAGTCATCACCCTCGTAATTGAGCGTTAGATCGACATTATTAGAGCGCTCAGTTCTAAGGTTGGCGTCACCGACTTCAAATCGCGCAGATGCCAAGTGGGCGCCGTTCATGAACAGCTCGACCGACGACGGCATCTTCGCCACTGATGCGAGCCCCAGGGCGACCTCGATATTGTCGTTTAGCTGACTGCTCAGAGTCCCGGCAAGACTTAGACTGTCGTCATCGAAAGTGAAAGGCATTGACTCATGCTCTTCCTCTTCCTCCGCATGGTCTTCGTCATGATCTTCTTCATGTTCTTCTCGAACCAAACCTTGTCGCTCTACTGAGTCCCAACGGGCACCCACATCGAGGTGTAAGCCATTGAACTCATAACCGGTGAAAAAGCCTAAGGTAGTTTCGGTCGACTCGACCGGCTCCATGAACACCTCTTCACCGAGAATAGAGATATCTTCTACTACGTGATTGAGTACCACACGGCTAGCGCTATCGTCGCTTCCCAGATTAAAGATCAAGGAAAATTCGGTCGCTTCATTACTGAAGATCGTGGGTTCTTCAGAGTGGCCATCGTGACCCCCTTCGGCTTCCCCGTCGTCGTGATCTTCGTCGGCATGAGCTTCCTCAGCATGTTGCTCGGTTAGCATGTAGTCGGTGTTGCGCAAGCTGTAGTTGATACTGCTGAGCCATGCACCGTCTAGGTTATAGCTACCTTCAATAGTGAAGACATCAGACTCGGTAGATGAAAAGATGCGCTCTTCTCCGTGCTCGTCGTGCTCATCATGCTCGCCCTCTTGCTCTCCTTCATGGCCGTGCTCACCGCCTTCCTCTTCCTCCTCGTCATGCTCGGCATGGGAGGCTTCACTGTGGAATGGCACTCCATAGGTAGAGGTCAAGCGTTGAAAGGACGCGCCTACATAGCCCCACTCTCCAGTTTTGGAGACACCAACGCGATGCGACTCTGACTTATGATCGGAGTTCGCCAGCACGTCCATGTCGTGCTCTTCATGCTCTTCGTGTTCCCCTTCTTCCTCATCATGCTCGTCATGACCTTCCTCTTCCGAGTGGATAATTGCTCCCATGGGGATGTCGTAGGGATTCGCATCAAAGGTCTTGAAGGAATAGCTGGTGTTCAAGCCGGCAACGTTGCCCTGCCAGATAGCCGAGAAGGATGAGCCATCGTTAACCGATTGTGCCTCAGCCCCAATCTCGAGAGACGACTCGCTAACATCCGATCGAGCGATCGTATTGTCGACGACGTTCACAATACCGCCGCTAGTTCCATTGGCATAAAGCAGTGCAGAGGGTCCACGGACAACTTCAATTTGCTGAACGTTGTGGAGATCGATGTCGTTGGCGTGATCAGGTCCTAGCGCCGAGACGTCTCTGACCACCATGCTATTCTGAAGGACTTTAACTCGGTTACCGGTAAGGCCCCGTATAACGGGTTGGCCTACCGCCCCGCCAAAGTCGGTCGATGATACCCCGGCTAGGGCATCAAGTGCTTCACCGATCGATTGTGTGCCTTGCTTCGTCAGCTCATTGGCAGTGATAACGTGAACAGGTCGTTCGGTTATCGATGATTCATTGGCGGTCAATGCCGCAGTGACAATAATTTCTTCAAGCGTGTCATCGCTCAAAACGAGCGGGCTTACTGCGCCAAGCGCAATACCCAACAGAATTTTTCTCGACATGTCGAGTCTCCTGGTTGCTGTGTGATCAATTGGTTTAAGTTTTGATCAGACGGCAGGCGGAGCCCGGGCAGAAAATCCTGATGGTGTGGACCCGATTGGGTCGCTGGTAGTTGGGTTGAGAAATAGACAATGACCCTGAAAGGTCGGCTGTGCTTCGGTCGATACGTCAACCGACGGTGTCTCGTTGATGCAGTAATGGCATTCGGTGGCGTCATACGTCGATTCAATAATATCGTGCGCAACGGAGTGCCCTACTGACGAGAGCAGTAGCGCTAAAGTTGCCAATAATGTCAGAAAGCGCTGACGGTTCACGCCTGTCTCCGAGTACGACCAGCATAGATCGTACACCAATAGTGGGATCGACCGGAACTATCGCGGTCTTGTGTAGACATAGGTTGTCGTGGCTTGTCCCAATAAATTTAGTAAATCAGAGCGTTTTCAATGGTAAGGGCGAGTACACTTACCGCGTATGCGAAGAATAGTTATCGGAATTAGCGGCGCCTCCGGCGTGATCTATGGTGTTAGGGCACTCCAGGCTCTGGCTGAACTCGATGTTGAAACTCATCTGGTGATGTCAAAGTCAGCAGAGCTTACCGTTCATCATGAGTTGGACCTTTCGACAAAAGATGTCAAAGCCATGGCCAGTGTTGTGCATTCAGTTCGCGATGTTGGGGCGTCAATAGCCAGCGGCTCATTTCACGGTATGGGCATGTTGATCGCGCCATGCTCGATGCGCACGCTGGGCGAAATCGCTTCGGGGGTAACGTCGTCGCTATTGACACGAGCCGCAGACGTCGCCTTGAAAGAGCGTCGGCCACTAGTACTCATGGTGCGCGAAACACCGTTCCATCTTGGGCATTTACGCAATATGGTCGCTGTCACCGAGATGGGAGCCATTGTCGCGCCGCCGTTGCCTGCCTTTTATTCCAAGCCTAACTCTATCGATGACATCGTTGATCAGAGCGTTGGTCGCGCGCTAGACCTTTTCGACCTCGACTCCACCATCACCCATCGCTGGACCGAATCGTGATCGAGACCAAGTCATCAGGGCGTCAATCGCCCCTGATATGGCTTGTCTTTTTTGTCATTGTCATCGACTTGATTGGCTTCGGCATTGTGATCCCGCTGCTTCCCTTTATGGCGCCGAGTATGGGCGGGGATTCAACCGACGTGGCGCTAATCATGATCACCTACAGTCTAGGTGCTGCCATCGTTGCCCCTTTTTGGGGTCGGCTGTCTGACCAATGGGGTCGGCGTAATGCGTTGATGCTGGCGCTAGTGGCAAGTGCATTGGCCTACTTGGTGACGGCGGGCGCAGAGGCGTTATGGCAGGTCTACTTAGGTCGGGCGCTATCTGGGCTAGCGGCGGGCAGTCTGCCAGTAGCCTCCGCGCTGATGGCGGATTTGAGTAGCCCAGAGCGCCGGGCCAAAGCAATGGGTCTTGTTGGCACTGCATTCGGACTCGGGCTAATCGCCGGCCCCGTTTTGGGTGGAGTGCTCACTGGGGGGGCAAGCCCCTTTGCACTGCCGTTTTATTCGGCGGCGGTGTTATCACTGTTGGCTGCCATCCTCGCCTGGGCGCTGTTGCCTAATCGTTTTCATGTAGTCGATACAGCAGTCAAAGACATCAGCTCCGGCTCGTTTGTCGACCACGTGCAGCGACATTGGTTGTTATTGTCGCAGTACATTATTCACACCGCCGCCGTGAGTGCATTGATTTATATTTTTCCGCTCTGGGTCGGTAATACCTACGCTTGGGGTCCCAAGGCCGTTGGTTATTTCTTTGGTGCCGTTGGCGTGGTCATGATTCTGTTTCAGGGTGGCTTGTTGTCGTGGTTGGCGAGGAAACTAGGGCTCTTGACGGTGTTGCGGGCGGGCTCAGCGCTGTTTGCGGTGTCCATCGCTTTTGTGGCTTTGAGCGCAGACTATCGCTGGATGCCCGCGATTATTCTGGTGGCGTTTACGGGTTCTACCGTTTGTTTGCCACTGCTTAATACCATTGCCTCGGAACTCGTTAATACGTCACAGCGGGGTCGAATGATGGGTGCTACTACGACATCGGCGTCGATTGGGCGAATTCTGGGACCTTTACTTGCCGCGGTGTTGCTTTCCGAAATCGATTACTCCGCCGCGTGGTTGGGCTGCGCGGTGCTGGTCGCTGTACTGGTGCTGTGGTCATTTACCGCCGCCAACCGCTATAGCACCATGAATTTCAGATAGATCAGAGGGTGCCAGAGATGGCTATTGTTGTCGCTTTCCCAATACCCACAGGAATCGAGATCGAGCTTGCGAAGCTCGGTGAGGTTAGGGTCTGGCGTGAGGACGGCCCGATGCCAAAGGCCACTCTGATCGAGTGGCTAGAAGGGGCGCAGGGTTTGCTCACGACGCTCACTAACCCGGTTGATCTCGATGTTCTGGAAGCCGCTCCATTGCTAAAAGTGATCTCAACGGTCTCCGTGGGAGTCGATCATATCGATGTTGAAGCGGCGGCCAGCCGCAATATCAAAGTAGGGCATACGCCGGGCGTGCTGACCGATAGCACAGCGGATCTTGCGCTTGGCCTCATGCTGGCGGTACGCCGGCGCATTGCCGAGGGGCATGAACTGATCAGTGGTGGGGCCTGGGGTAGCGAGTGGAAACCCAATTTTATGCTCGGTCAGGATCTTAGCCATGCGACTGTCGGATTGATCGGATTGGGGCCTATCGCGCAGGCTGTCGCCTCTCGCTTAAAGGCTTTTTCTGGCGTTCGAATTCTCGGCTGGAACCGAACACCCAAACAGCTGCCAGGCATCGAGATGATGTCCTTGGATGCGCTGATTGCTGATAGTGATATCGTCAGTCTCCATGTTGCGCTGACAGACGATACCGTCGGACTGATGTCGCGTGGCCGACTTGCTGCGATGCGAGATGGAGCCACTCTCATTAACACGGCGCGCGGGCGGCTTCTCGATGAACTTGCGCTGGCGGAGGAGCTAGCTACAGGTCGCTTATCGGCGGGACTCGACGTCTACTCAGAAGAGCCGCTTCCAAGCACCCATCCGCTGATCGGAGTGCCTAACGCGGTATTAGTCCCTCACCTTGGAAGCGCTACCGAAAGGACACGCCGCGCCATGTTTGAATTGGCGATCAGCAATCTAGTCGCCGGCGTTGAGGGGCGTAAGTTACCGGCTGAACTTGGCGTGAGACTAGGCTGATGCAGTGGCCTGCTACTAGAAGAAGATTAGCTTGATTACCATCGCGATAATCGCGCCGGTTAGGAAATGACGAATTAGCTTGTCGCCTTTTGACAAGGTCAGTTTGGCACCTGCGTAACCCCCGACAATATTGCCGAGTGCAGCAATTAAGCCGATCAGCCAAAGCACTTCGCTAGTGGTGGCAAACACCACAATAGTTAGCAGGGTATAAACGAAAATAATAAATACCTTGAGGATATTGGTATCGACCAACGATAAGCCCATCACTCGGTGCATGATGGGTAACACAACGAAGCCCATGCCGATCTGAATAAAGCCGCCCCAGAATCCAGCCACCGCCATTAGTAAATGGCCAGCCACCATATTTTTAGGTTGGGCGGGTGATTCGCTCCCGTTGCTACCGGAACCTTGGCCTTGCATCAGTAATAAAACCGCGACCATTACCCCAGCGAGCATCCATTCGAACTGTTCGTTATTCAGCATGGTGCTGAGATAGGCCCCGACAATAGCGGGAGGAATGGCTACCAGTGTTAGCGTGAAACAGAGCTTCGCGTGTGGTACGCCGTGTTTAAGGTAGGTGGCGATCGCTGCAGCATTGTGCGCGACAATTGTGATGCGGTTAGTACCGTTGGCGACGGGCCCCGGCACACCGAGAAACATCATTATCGGCACTGTGATGATCGAACCACCCCCCGCCATCACATTCACAAGCCCTGCCGCGAAACCCGCAACAATCAGAACGCCGATTTCCCACCATACTAAGTCGATCAAGATTCGGGCGTCCGCATGGTGACAAACTCTTCGGCTGCCGTTGGATGGATACCGATCGTGTCATCAAAGTGCTGCTTGGTTGCTCCCGCTTTCATGGCAACAGCCATACCCTGGCAGATTTCTCCCGCATCGGGGCCCACCATGTGCAAGCCGACGACACGATCTGTCTCAGAGTCAACGATAAGCTTCATCAGCGTGCGCTCGTCTCGACCACTCAAAGTGTGTTTCATGGGCCTAAATTCCGATTTAAAAATCTGCAGCGAGAGTCCCTGTGCTCGTGCTTCAGTCTCGGTGAGTCCAACGGTTCCTATATTGGGTTGCGAAAAAACGGCAGTTGGGATCATGTTGTAATCAACCGGTTTAGGCGTGTCACTAAACTGCTCGTGAGCAAAGGCCATCGCTTCGGCAATTGCCACGGGGGTCAACTGCGGCCCACCTGTCATGTCTCCCAGCGCAAATATACTGGGCTCTTTGGTTTGATAGCTCGAGTTAATTTCAATGGTACCCTGAGCAGAGAGCGACACCTGTGTGCACCCCAGGTTCAGTGAGTCTATGTTGGGGTGACGACCTGTTGCGCACAAGACCGTATCCACAGTCATAGAACTACCATCGGTCAGTGTCGCCACTAAGCCATCAGCTGCTTGCTGAAGTTGCACGATGTTTGCGTTAAATCTGAGGTCCACACCTGTTTTACGAATTTCATCAGCGGCAAAGCGCCGAATATCATCATCGAAGCCGCGCATAAATAAATCGCCGCGATAAAGCTGTATTACCTGACTACCTAAGCCGTTGAAAATACAGGCGAACTCGGTCGCGATATAGCCGCCACCTAGGACAAGCAGACGCGACGGGAAGGTATCTAGGTCAAATATTTCGTTGGAGGTAATACTTAATTCGTTACCCGGAAAATCCGGGACACTGGGCCAGGATCCGGTCGCTAGTAAGATTTTTTTTGCCTGATAATGGGTGCCGTTGACCTCGACAGTGTTTGAATCGACAAGGGTCGCGGTACCTTCGATTACCCGGGCGCCCGAGGTCTCGAGTAAACGATCGTAGATCGAGTTCAGACGGTTGATTTCCCTCGTTTTATTGTCGCGAAGCGTCGCCCAATCGAAGCTTGAGTCGTGGACTGTCCAACCAAATCCGGCAGCATCGCCGAAGGCTTTTCCGAACTCACTGCCATACACATAGAGCTTCTTCGGCACGCATCCGACGTTAACGCAAGTGCCGCCCAGATACAGGTTCTCGGCGACAATGACATTAGCCCCAAGGCTCGCCGCTACACGCGCTGCTCGCACGCCGCCAGACCCAGCGCCGATGACAAATAAATCGCAACTGGTATCCTTATCCGCTTCAGACATTGGTCTCTTTCCCGTTGTTATCTCAATCAATGGCTCATCTACCAAAGGCTCGATAAGCGCGTGATCATTACTCGATTCAGTTTAACTTCTATTGTATCTCCAATCGCTGCATGGATTGGTTCTAGCACTGATTTGTTGCGGCTCCGGTGGCTTATAACGCTGGTCTTAACTTGCTTCTGTAGTCAGCTAGTGCAAGCAGAGGCCATGATTACATTGACCGACGGTTCTATGTTGCGCGCTACTATCAAAGAAATACGCTCTGGAGAGGTAACGGTCTCAACCAGCTTTGCCAGTAACTTGACCATCGCCAGTCACCTAATCTCTGACATCGATGTCGATCATGAGGCGCAGGAGACATCTGTTCTATTGCTTGATGATGGACGTCGCGTCGAGGCTTCACCCCTGCTAGTGTCCTCAGGTGCATTGGCGCTGACTTCGGGTGAGGTAATCAAGCTAGCCCAGATTGATGTCCTAAACCCAGAGCCTTGGGAAATGGGACAGGGCTACGCCTGGGAGGGACTGGCATCGGCGGCATTCACAGTGAATCGAGGTAACTCCGATAAAGACCAGCTTGATCTCGCGGTCAATACCCAGTTTGACAGTACCCGGGATCGAATTACGCTCCGCGCGAATGTCGAGCAGGATACTGCGATCGTGTCGGTGCAAACCGACGTAGATGGTGAGGCTAGTACGGTTCAGTCGCGTGAGCCTGCTGCCGATAATTGGCGAGTGGTAGCCAAGTACGACTATTACCTCGAGGATTGGACGACTCACTATCTGGGTATTAATGCATCGGTAGAAGCTGACAAGTTTGCGGATATCAACTTACGCAGCTATCTAGGTCCTTATTACGGTCGTAAGCTCTTTGACGGCGGCTGGGGAAAGCTCGATGCAGAACTAGGATTGGTGCGAGTGGAGACTGACTTTTTAAATGCCGAAGATACCGATTATCTGGGCGCGAACTGGAACTTTACCGGCGAATCCAAAGCTTTGGGTGGCGGTTCTCGCGTTTATCTCACTCATGTGGGCATTGTGAATCTCAGTGACGACAACAGCCTACTGTTAAACACAACGCTTGGTTTTGGCTTTCCCTTCCTGTTCGGACTCGATGCGGCCGCAGAATTTAAGGTGGACTATGACGGGGCCGCAGCCGTTGGAAAAGAATCGGTGGATCAGTCCTACAACCTGAGAGTTGGCTATAGTTGGTAGCCCCGCTCGGAGCTCTTACATGATCCATCAAGATGATCGAACCGCCTTCCTACCGTTGGGAGGTTGCGGTGAGATCGGCATGAATCTCAATTTATTTTCGCATCGCGGTCGCTGGTTGATGGTGGACTGCGGTGTGACGTTTGATGATCAACGCCTCGATCAGCGTGGCAGACCAAGTGTGGTGACTCCCGACCCAAGCTTTGTGCTTGATCACCTCAACTCGCTGGAAGCCTTGATCGTTACTCATGCGCATGAGGATCACTTTGGCGCGATTCCCTATCTTTGGCCTCAATTACAGTGTCCGGTTTACGCGACGCCGTTTGCTGCATCGGTACTGCGAAAGAAGTCTGCTTGGCGTCGTTCAGTGGCACCAACACCCCTGATCGAGGTCGCACCGGGAGAGACTCATTGTATTGGCGAGTTTCAAGTGACCTGGCTGCCCATCACCCACTCGACGCCAGAGACCTGTGCTCTCCTCATCGAGACGTCATCGAGTCGGGTGTTACACACTGCGGATTGGAAAATCGATGACAGACCTGTACTGGGTTCAGCTTGGGCGCCTGAGCAGTGGGCAGAACTGACCCGCGCTGGTATCGATGCCGTGATCTGTGATTCAACCAATGCAACCAAGCCGGGCCGATCACCCTCGGAGGGAGAAGTTGGTGATGCGCTGGTTAAACGGGTAGCCACACTGAAGGGCCGAGTTGTTGTGGCCTGTTTTGCGAGTAATGTCGCTCGGGTAGCCAGTATTTTTCGGGCAGCCGAAGTATCGAATCGGCGTGTTGGTCTGTTGGGACGATCGCTGGATATCATGGTTCGTGCTGCCATGAGTGCTGGTGTTTTCTCACCGTCGAAGCAGCTGGTGGAATCCGAGCATCTTGGGTATCTGCCCGAGGACGAGGTGCTGGCAATTGCCACTGGTACCCAGGGAGAAATTGGTGCTGCACTTCATCGATTGATGATGGACACGCATCCGCACCTATCACTGGGTGAGGGCGACACGGTGATTTTCTCGTCTAAGACGATTCCCGGCAACGAACAGGCGGTTGCAAGGCTAATTGAGGGTCTTGAAGATAGAGGCGTTGACGTTCTTCACGCCGATCAATCCCAAGCGACGCTCCACGCCTCCGGCCACCCCTGTGCCGATGAGCTCGCTGATCTGTACTCAGTTCTAAAGCCGAAAGTTGCGGTGCCAGTCCATGGTGAGCCTCGCCACATATCGGCTAATGCAGAGATTGCTCGGAAAATGGGAGTCCCCGTGACATTAACGGGGGAAAATGGCGATCTGTTCTATCTAACGCCGACGCCTGGCATCAAGCGAAGAGCAGCCCCGGTGGGACGGTTATTAGTCAATGAGCGAGAGCGTCGGCTTGAACCAATTACCGATTGCTAGCAATCTAGGTATTCGGAATGATGCGGATGGCTCGCCCCGCGGTCTCAAAGAGCACCGCGATACTGCCATCGCTGAGCGCGCGCACATCACGAATTCGCCCTGAGACATCGGGGAAGGGTTCAGTCTCGACAGGCGCTGCTCCCGAGACATCAACGGCCACAATTTTTCTAGCCTTAAGTCCACCCACCAAGAATTGGCCTTTTAGGCTTCGCATCGCATCGTGCTG
>Ga0213858_10001404_pt1 | contig 11448 bp, 9 predicted proteins | sample PICome_FD_160122 | JGI IMG/M metagenome (GOLD analysis project Ga0213858, IMG submission 160122) | Coastal seawater microbial communities near Pivers Island, North Carolina, United States - PICO245 | ecosystem: Environmental > Aquatic > Marine > Coastal | place: USA: North Carolina | collected... | reverse complement strand
CCCGTGGAAAATCCTGGATGAATGAGATAACATTCTCCCGAATAATATTGGGTTTCTTCAAATACAGGAATTTGATTTTCTCCCCGTTATTGATGAGTGAATATTTATTCGTTAGTTTCTTCTCCTTAATATAGTGATTGAAAAGAAGAGCACCACGACAATGAATGGGAGTTCCCTTTACATAAATGTCTGCGTAGGAACGGTATTTTACCACATCCGACACTGATCTGGGGAAAGCAATTTCTTCAGGAGGAAGAGATTTGAACTCCTTACGACACTTATCAATAAAGTCAATAACATCTTCTTCAGTGCCGTTCATCATCAGTTTGAGACCATCCTTAATCATCTTACGGCAAGGTGCAGGAGTAGATGATTTAACTGCCTCAATACCCATCATCTTTAGTTTGGGTTCTTCATATCGAACACCTTCACTGTCCCATACATTGAGAATGTATCGCTTCTTCGCAGTCCAGATACCACGTTCAGCAATGTTCTCACGCTTCATAAACATCTTCTGGTCATAAGCGTTTACGTAATCCGCGAGTTCTTGGTAACAACGGTCAATATACTTTTCAAGTTCCATCTCACACACCTTATTAAGGAACGTGACAACGCCTTCAGTAGTTTTCTCTCTTCCCTTGTATACACTGTCAACCAGAGGACCCATATTAAGATAAATGGAATCGGTATCAGAAGCAATAACATAATCTTCACCTTCAGTTTTCAATACCTTGTTCAGGTATTTGTTCATTCTATTTTCAATCCATCGGATAGATACTTGCCCTGATAGAGTAATTGCCTCTGCGTTGGCGAGTTTGTAATAACGAAAGTACTGATTGCCAATAGCACCATAAGCAGAGTTAAGTTGAATCTTACGCGCCATTTGAATGTTGTTACATCTGGCGATTTCTTTCTCCAGTGCTTTGGTTGGAGTTTTTTCATACTCTTGCTTTGCCTGAAGCATTTTCTTTTTGTAGATGGTGCGATCCTTATAGATCTTATCCATCAACTCTGGAAGGAATCCACGCTTATCCTTCCGATACATTGATCCGTTAGCACAGACAGCATTGTCTTTGAAGAGTTCAAAGTTTATTTCCTCATTAAGGATTCGGTCAACCGTTGCCGCTGGGTGTCGTTCCTCCAATAGTGTCTCTGGGGAAATATTGTACTGCATAATAAGGTGAGGGTAGAGACTATTAAGGTCAAAACTAACCACCCAATCATACTTTCCTGGAATCGGTTCCTTGACATATGCACCTGCATACTTAGAGTCTTTATCAGAACGGACAATGGGAGGGATTACAATATTCCTCTTCTTGAGGTAATTGTAAATGATAGTATCCCACATACGAACCTGAGAGAACACATCAGCATAGTTCGCTTTAGCGTCATACGCCATAACGATTGCTAGTTCAATCAGTTTCATCTTGTCTTCCATACGGTCAACAAGTTCCACGTCAATGATATTGTATTCTACAAACTTTTGCCACCCATTTGTGTAGAAGTCCTTAAAAGTGTCAAACTCAGAGTGATCAAGTTTCTTTTGTCCAAGTTCGACACTCGCAATATAATCCAGTCGATAGGATTCTTGCGCCTTATAAGTGAACTTCTTATAAAGATTTAGGTAATCAAGTTGCGTAATACCACCAACATCATAAGAAATGTGTTTACGACCAGCAATATACGTTTCCTTTTCAGTAACAAGTCCCCAAGGAGACATACGCTTCATCAACTTCTCACCCAGAATCCTATCGATACGGCGCACCAAATACGGCATATCATACAGTTCACTGTTCCAACCAGTCAGAACTTCAGGAGTATTATCCTCAATCATCCACCAGTTGATGAAATCATTCAGGAGTTCATACTCAGTAGAGAAACCTTTATAGATGACGTTTTGCTGTTTGTTATTGAAAGGTCCCTGACCCCAGGTACGAATCTGTTTGGTAGTATAGTCCTGCACTGTGATGAGGAGAACTTCTTCTGCAGCAGACTCAACGTCAGGGAATCCATTTTCAGATTTGACCTCAATATCAATCGTAGAGATTTTAATCTTTGTAGTATCAAACTTGATTTCTTCTTCAGGATACTTCTCAGAGATATACTGATAGATGTACCTGTCGTTTCCGTAGATCTTGAAGTTATCTACGCCATCATATCGCTTGATAAATTCACGACATTCACGAACAGTTCCAGGTTCAACTGATTGAACATAATCACCTTCAAGGGTTTTGTATTTGGTTTTTCCTTTCGCTTCAACAAAAAGAGTCGGGTAAAACTTCTCCCGAGTCATGAAATGTTGACCATTTTCATAACCACGGACCAAGAAGTGATCCCCGACCATTTGGACGTTCGTGTAAAATCTCATTCTGTAAGTTTCAAGTACGCTTCAACGACTTCTGGAGTTGGATCTGCGATAGTAAGAATATCACTAGATCGTATCATAAATTCACTCTGATTGGAAGCCTCAACCCATGGCTCCATCTTATCAATCCCCAAGAATCGATAAGGTTTGATTAACTTACAATCAGGATCACCGATCTCTGCAGCAAGTTCTTCGACCTCAGATATAACAATAGTTGTAGTGCCCAACATGAGGCATTTAATATTCTCAGCCATTTACAACCTCAGTTTCAGATACGGGAATTGGATTTACTTTAGAATCATACATTTCTCTGATTGATTCCAAAGGTTCACAGATAGTAGCAACAATATCAGTAGTAACTACAAACTCTTTATCACTAGAAAGAATCATCCAGGGTTTGAGAATGATATCCAATTCATAATTAGAGTGTTTTGTTTCCGATTCCATCAACATAGTCTTCTCCTGAGAGATGACAATCTGAGGTTGATCAAACATATATCCACGAACCTCTTCCTCCTGAACCACCTCTTTGGCGTCAGTGATTAGAGTCTCTCCTGTTTTCAGGAGAATCATTTTAACTGCCATGACTAATTTGTTTCCTCCGCGTATTATAGCATAGTTAGACGGTTGGTGGGGTAAAAGTCCGAACCAATTGTGGGCGAACTAATGCTGCTTTATCGCGAGCAACCAACGCATCAATTGAACTTTTATATGTATCTGTCATAATCCTGGGATACAATCCAATCACAATGATAGGAACCAGGAGAGCACTCACAATATAAACCTCACGGGGTTCGGCATCAACCAGATTGGTGTGAGCGACCAGTTCTGCATTTGGTTTACCGTAGAAGATTTCCCGAAGCATTGAAAGCAAATAGATCGGAGTGAGGATAACACCAATAGCGGATACAAGACAAAGTGCGACACGGAATGGAAGAGCATACACAGTATCGGTAGCAAATCCAGTGAAGACCATCAGTTCACTAATGAATCCACTCATACCAGGCAGGGCAAGTGACGCCATAGAACACATCACCCACAGGGCAAACATAACCTTCATACTCTTACCAACTCCACCCATCTCATCAAGTTGTAGAGTGTGTGTCCTATCGTAGGTTGCTCCCACCAGGAAGAACAAAGAGGCACCAATTAATCCATGACTAATCATCTGGAGCATCGCACCACTTGTTCCAAGAGCACTATAACTACCAACACCGATCAATACGAATCCCATATGACTGATTGAACTGTAAGCAATCTTTCGTTTAAGGTTTCTCTGTGCGAAAGATGTGAGTGCTGCGTAGATGATATTCACAGCACCCATAATAATCAGTGCTGGTGCGAATACCTTATGTGCTTCTGGGAGAAGTTGACAGTTGAATCGCAGAAGAGCATATCCACCCATCTTGAGTAGGATACCCGCAAGCAGCATATGAACTGGTGCGGTTGCCTCTCCGTGAGCATCAGGCAACCAAGTATGGAATGGAACAATCGGCAGTTTTACACCAAAAGCAATCAAGAATGCACCATAACACCAGAGTTGGAAGTTAGGTGGAAATCCCTGTTGCATCAAATAAGTGTATTCAAAGTTGGGAGTTCCAGTCCAGAATCCCATCCCAAGTCCTGCTAGTAGAATAAACAGAGAACTACCAGCAGTGTATAGGATGAACTTTGTAGAGGCATACTGGCGTTTCTTACCACCCCAGATAGAGATCATCAGATAGACAGGCACAAGTTCAAGTTCCCAAGACAGGAAAAACAAAATGAGATCTTGTACCGCAAAGACCATAATCTGTCCACCATCCATCAGTAGGAGTAAAAAGTAAAACAGTTTTGGTTTGAATGTAACTGGCCAAGCAGCAAGTGCCGCTAGACTTGTAATGAAACTAGAAAGCAGAATGAGAGGCATTGAGAGACCATCCGCTCCTACAGACCAGGAAAGACCTAGTTGCGGAACCCAAGAATATTTCTCTGCCATCTGCAGACTACTAATATCAGGATCATAACCTTTGATGTATCCTGCTACCGTAATCAGAAATGTAATTAGTGTAACGCCAAGTGAATACCACTTGACCACTTTGTTTCCCTCAGGAAGAAAAAAGATCCCGAGTGAACAAACAATCGGGAACAAAATTGCTAGACTCAACCAGGGCATATAATAACAATAGAGTCAATATATTTTAACACAAAAAAAGAGGGGAATCAACTGGATTTTGCCAGTTGCCCCCTGCGGCGACGATATTCGTTAGTATTTAGAGATAATCTTTTCTCTGATGATGCTCTGGTACAACTTTACCTAAATCAATAGTTAGAAGCCCATCCTCAAAGCTAACTGATCTAACTTCCGTCTCGTCACTGAGGGTCCATGTTCTAGTGAAAGATCTTTGAGCCATTCCTCTATGGACGTATGTTGCTCCAGATTCTGTATCCTCTCTTCGTCCTTCGACAAAAAGTTTTCCGTCTTGTGTGTAGACATTGATCTCTTCTTTTTTGAATCCAGCGAGTGCTAGTTCTAAGCGATATTCTACGTTGCTTAGTTGAACTAGGTTGTAAGGCGGGTAATTAGTCTGTGTCTCGTGCAGCGTTCCGAGACGGTCAAAGTAATCATCCATGCCGATGCTGTACCTATTTATACGGTCCATCAGCTCAGGAAGATCCTTCGTATGAAACTTCATTAAGTTCCCCATGGTTATTAGCTCCTTTAAAAGCGAGTTTGTATTGTGTGATCCCCGAAGGCAATCACACATATTTATAGCACGCTTTTAAAAATTAGGAGTTCGGTTTACCAGATGCATGGTACCCTGCACCCTCCTCTGATGCTTTGCATATAAACCACGCAAGGTCTTCTGCTTTTCTACAGTATCATCAGTATCTAAATCACCAGTTTCGGGCATGGCATCAGCACTATGTGGATCTAACTTTTTGTAGTAGTCCTTTCTCTTACCATAGTCAGGATGATAACCTTGTTCCTGTTCTTTTGGTGGAGTATTTGGATATCCCAACTTAGATGGTTTGTCTTGATAATCAATCTTATCTCTCAGTTTATTTCTAACCTTTTTAAAGAGTGGATCCTTAGGAGCATCAAGTGTTTCTTGCTCAGCAATAGATGTCATCTCTTTCTCAGCAATCAAAGAGTACTTCTTGTTGAGTTCTTCTTGGATCTCACGATCTCTAGAAGTCTTCTTACCCTGGTTATTAGCGACAATTTCATCCCAGTATAGTTGACCATGACCAACGTGGTCATAAATTACGTTTGCTCTCTCCTGAGATTCATATCCACCCCAATACTTATCCGACTCTCTCCAAGTCTGACCAGCAGCATTCTTTGCTCTGACCATATCGTTAGCTTCCTTAGAAGCAGTAACATCAGGTGTGTTCTGAGGAACATATCTACCTTTGAAGTTGGGTCTATAGTTCTTCAATTTTTGTGGTTGTAATTCACCAACTTCATTAAGAGGTTGCTTGATTTCTCTAAGCAACTTCTTACGATCTTCTGAAATAAATTGTCCAGATTGTTTGAAAGAAGCAGTTACGTTTCTCTTCTTCCTTTCCTCTTCCTCTTTTCTCTTAGCAGTTGCTGCAATCAATGATGCAATTTGATCGGGAGTTCCTCCGCCAGCATAATCAAAAGTGCTTGGATCGAAATCAGAATCATCATCCAAATCAGGTGGTGGACCTTTATAGTAAGGATCATCAAATGCATCATCCTCATCAGTATATGGTAATCCCTGAGATACTCTAAAATTAGTTGGGAATTGAGTATCTGGTTTTTTCATCATATGATCAACAACCATCTCTATGAATATTTGATCATATAAGTCAAAAACTTCCTCTGATAATTCATCTCGCTCCTTTACAAGATTTTCTAATTGAGATTCTAATTCTTGTTTTCTCTTAGCTGCTTCTCTTGCATTTTCTCTCATCATCTCTTGACTTCTTCTATCGAAGTCCCATGCTTTGTTCGATATTTCATCATATCCACCAGGTCCTTCCCACAGTTTTATGTACTCATCAAGCAATTTGCTATATTCATCTTGAAGTCTCATTGCTTCATTATAATCTGCTTCATTATTATAAATGTTTCTACCCTCACGAGGATAATTTGGATTACTGCGAATCTCATCCATTTTATAGGATCTTGAGACTATTTCATGTGCAATCCCAGTAAATTGTTCTGGTTTATGTCCATTCTCTTCGGCATTCATAATCTGCCACCAACCTATGAGCGGATATTGACCATACTCATTTGGACCTTTATCACCATTGAAGAATCCAAGTTGTGCTCTTAGAGCATCAAATTCCTCAAAAGATTGTCCTGAACTTTCAAAACTCTGCTTAGTTAATTGTCCACCCCAATTAGCATCTCCATAGATACGAACACCATTTTCTGACCAACTTCCACCTCTAGAATTATATCGTGAATCTATTTCGTCTATCTCATTTTGAATTCCTCCAATGTATTCTGGATCATATAATTCATCTAGTCTATCATTCTTTTCATTAAATCCTTCTATTTGATCCCCATATACATTCATCAACTTATCAAATCCTTCTGCACCAACTTCATCATAGAATGCGTTAATTAAATCATAACTTCCAGATTCAATATCTTGTTCAACTACATCTCTTATGCCAGTTTCTAAAAGATTTTCAGCACCTCTTTGATCTCCACTAAGTAGTTTAGTGAAGAATGCAACCAAAGCAGCAGGTTTTAGTACGTTGTGTAAAGCAGCTTTTCCAGCAGCAGTTCCTTCAGTGGCAAGAATACTCTTAGCGGGAGTAGTTCCAGCAATCTTAGCGAAAGCATTCAAAGTTGATTGAGGAAGTAACTTCCAAAATGCCCAGTGATACCAAGGTGGCATCTGTCCAGTTTGTTGAAATGTCTTATAAGCAGCATCAGTGATTGCTCTCATACCATGCTCATGAGAAATAAGATTCACAAAATTTCCACCAACTTTCATGAGCAATGGCAGGATTGCTTTTGCGGCAGCAAAAGATAATCCAAGCGTAGTGAGGTCACCGATAAGATCAGTTCCCTTCATTCCACCCCTAACATAATCATCAAATCCAGCATCAAGTAGGATTTGCTCTTCATATGGAGTAAGAGTTCCTGGTGCTTTATTCAGGAGATCCTGAATGTTAGTATCTTTGGTTGTCTCATACTCGGCAGCAGACTCAGCATCAAGAGCAAATTCTGCTACTTGCTCTTTAGGATATTGTTGAGCAATCATATCAGCAGTAGCATCAGCAGTTTGCTGTGCAGACTCTCTTGCTCCCTGAGTTACTGGAGGAGTCTCTACTGTAGGTGTAGGTGTCGCTACCTCAGTAAGGAAGAGTTCTAGGAGTTCAACTTCTTCTCTTCTTATTCTTCTACTAAACGGACGACCACCCTGTCCACCTACTGCGCGAGTGTATTCACCTACTGCGCGAGTCCGTGGTCCACCTACTGCTCTTCTAAATGCTTTGTCTGCAGCACTTTTAGACATCTTAATCTGTCTAAATCCCTGCATGGATCTGCTTCCATACTTATCAATATATCTCTGTGGAACCTCACCCCTGTAAACAGTGCTTCCACGTTCTGGAGCACCAGGAATGCCTTTTGTTGCTTGATTTTTTTGAGCAAATCCACCAGCAACTCTTCTTCCAGTTCTTCCCTGTGTTGGAGAAGCAAATACAGTTTTTCCTGGAGCATTTCTCATCGGACCAGTTCCAGAGCGTCCAGAATAAACAGGAACTCTTTGCCTTCCAGCAGCACCAGAGCGAACAGTACGTTGTCCAAATGGGTTCAGCGCACCTCTTGCTACTCTGTTTCTAGCACTTTGAGCGGCACCTCTACCAACTTTTCTAGCAAGTCCAGCGGCACCTCTTGCTGCTCTAGCACCCTTCATAGCAGCACTACCTGCCTTAAATCCAAGACGAGTAGCCATTCTAGCAAGACCAGCAGCAGTTGTTCCTGGTTCTGGGAAAAGAATACCAGCAACAGCAGCAATATCAAGACCAATATCCAGAGCAGTCATGACAAGTTCTGCCTTCTGCCCTGGAGTCATATTCATTAATGCATTGAAAGCATCTTCACCTGCCTCCATCGCCTTGTTGAGCAAATCCCAAGGGAATCCTGCTTCTTCAGGATCTCCAGTGACAGGAGGATTCTGTTGAGTTCCAATGTCTGGATTTCCACCAGATCCATGAGTTTGGTCAGCATCTCCGTTATTACCAGCATCACCACTTGTAGGAGTACCACTAACATTACCCTGAGTAGTTCCTGCTGGTTGCCCAGTTCCACCACCGCCACTTATGACAGGAGTTCCACCAGAATTGAAAAAAGAAACGTTCTTTACAAACTTCCCTTCCTTAAGTCTTTCATGATGCCACTGAAGCATGTCAAATGTAAAATTGGGATTAGTCGCTACAAAACCACTTTCCGCTCCATTCCAAATACGCCCAGATGTAAATCCATCTTGGTAAATTAAATTACCATTATTATCATTTCCCCATCTACCATGAACATATCCAAGTAAGACAAACTCTCTAGTATCTTTTTGAATATATCCAACAAATGTACGATTATCATTACTATGATTATGGAAATATAAGTCAACAAGAGGACCCAAGATAAAACTTCTACTATTGGGGGGAAGTTCAGTTTTCACACGCCCAGTAGTTTCATCAATCAGAGTCTTTGTATTTCTTGGATCGTCAGTTTGGGTATCATATGAAAAATCAAGTTCAATAATCTCATCATGCTGAACAGAAGGAGTTGCTCCAGGTCCTTCTTCCCAATATCCAATAGGTCTTACATATTTTCTTTCTCCAGGAGTTCCAGGAACACCAGCTGGCCAACTTCCATCTAAATTAGAATAAAATGTCTTTGGTGGATTCTTTGCACCATACCTTTGACCCTGAGGACTCAGATCATAAACTCCACTCATACTATTAGTAGGAGATTCATTAAGACGCTGAATTTTTTCGTCTACATCTGTAGACTTAATATGATTTAATGCTGCCTTGAACTTATTCCTTGCCACTATAAGACACTAATTCAGTTAGTAAAAATATTTATGTAATCTACTCCAACTGGATTCTCATCAAAACATCCACCTTGAAATCCCAAGTTAGTTACTCTAGCATGTTCCGCATCAGAAGATGTTGTAGTTACATCATGAATAACATCTGGATTCATCCAAATAAATCTGTTTGGAGTGGCATGAATACCATTCCTATATTGTTCTTCCACTGCTTCAGTAAGTTTTAACTTACCCTCCCAGTTCTCATCCCAGTGAGGATGAATGTAATAAACATATGAACCATTATCCATATGTGGTCCATTAAAGTTTCCATGCCCATAATTTTGTGGACGAAATTGATTATATGAAAAGTTTGTTATCTCCGTTGCAGCAAAAAAATGATCTCTATGGAGACCAATCTCTTTCATCCTAGCAAGGACTAAAAGAGTAACTTTCTTCCAAAAGTCATCTCTAATATAGTCATGAACTTTGCCATCCCTATATGCAGGAGATTGAGCAACTGTCAGTGCTATATTATTGAATGTATCTTCTGGAAGAAAGTTATCTATTAGGATAGCAGATCTCTGAGACATTATAATGCCTTTTTAGATATTTATTCTGCTTCTACCTTTTTCTTCTTCGCCCCAATGTTGTACTTAGTTTCAAGAATCCAGTCTTGCTTGTCTTTATAAGCAAGTACTTTAATCTGATTAAGCGGAGCGATATCTTGAATCTTAGTGACATCTACGATACCAATGAGACCCCAATCTGCAAGCAGTTGAGCGATGCGATTGCGTCTCTGGACATCATTAACCGTAAGGTTAGCGTGCTTGCCGTCCAGAGCAAACAATTCTTTGAAATGAACAAGGAAATATCTTCCTTGCTTATGTAAAATGTGGCAGGATTGATAGATTTTCTTCTCCTTCCTTGATGCCACTCCGATGCGAGTCAAAGTTTCACGGACCTTCAAAAAGTCATCTGGTTCATTCAGAACCACTTCAACCATTTGTTCAGGCGACCACTTCACTTCGGGTTCTTGAACCACGCTCATCTTTTTCCTCCAGTATCAAATTTAGCTTTAATAACGTTAAGTTGTTCTTCTGTGAGAATCTTCAAAGCTTGCTTTGCCTTTTCATTACTATAACCATAATAACGTTTGACATAATCAAGGTCTTTGATTTTATCTTGTCGGAGCCAGGGAGAAAATCTCTTCTTTTTCCTCAGACTATTTAGATAAAAATCATATTGAAGTTTCTTTGGGAGGAAATGATACTGGTTCATCTCATTTGCAAACATAATTGCATCAAGATGACCTGAGAAACAACGATTGACAATATAAGGAGGAAACTCCTTTTCAAGTGATGGGTCTTCATCAATCAAGTTCTCTTTGGTTTGATTAATTGAATTCAACCAGTCTTTTAGTTCCATAATTTATATGCTAAGGAGATTCTCATACCACCAAAGAATCGATCTGGTCCATTGGCGTAGTGTAGTATTCTACCAGGAAATAGAAGTGCTCTATTTGGTTTGTATCCAACAACCTTGAATGGTTGTTTATCATTATCTAGAAAAATAAGTTCACCTTTCCACTCAGGTTTCCAAATTGTATTTGGATAATATAAAAAAGTGAAATCATTATCATCTATGTGTGCAGATCCAGATTGACCAGCAGTTTGACCGTTTGCATAGATTCTTCCAGTTCTATAATCAATGTTAAGTTTTTTCTTAATTATACCGTAAAGAAACTCACTAAAGTATTCTTCTTGATCTAGTGCCTCCATATGCCAGAAGGGACTAGTATCTTGCCCACCAGTGAAGGACCACATAGGTCTGGTAAGTAAATCGAAGATTTCATTATGAATTTCTTCTGAAAAGAAATTATCAAAAACTTCGATCATAGTGCAAAGTTAGTATTAATAAGAATTCTATTTGAATGTTTTGATGGATTGTGTCCAGTATGCATATGATATCCATCAAAAGCAATTAACCTATTACCAATTGGTTCGATTTCTTCCATTATAGTAAGTTCTTCAGGTTTAGGTTCTTCTTGATCAAGAGGATTCCATTTCTCATTGTAAA
>Ga0213858_10001402_pt1 | contig 11480 bp, 7 predicted proteins | sample PICome_FD_160122 | JGI IMG/M metagenome (GOLD analysis project Ga0213858, IMG submission 160122) | Coastal seawater microbial communities near Pivers Island, North Carolina, United States - PICO245 | ecosystem: Environmental > Aquatic > Marine > Coastal | place: USA: North Carolina | collected... | reverse complement strand
AACCGGACGGATGGACGGATGGACGGACGTACAGCCCTGAAGTCCTTGTTGCGAAACGCGCTCGCAACAAGGACCTTGGAACTTCTGACGTTCGTATCAGTACAGAACGACCTTGTTGAAAAAAACCGTTAAAAACCGTTGGCGATGTGCGCTTAGTTGTCCATAAAATGCACCGAACGGACAAAGGTTTTTAACGGTTTTTTTTAGAACTGATACCGGGTCCTTGTTGCTCCATTGTCCGTAAAACTTGTCAACTCTTATGTCCGACTTCTGACGTTAAAATGTCCGTCCGACTTCTCACCACTTGTTACTGATACGGGGTCCTTGTCACTACTCCAGTCCGTAAATCTTGTCAACTCTTACTGATTACTTGTGAACTTTTATAGATAACTTCTCAACTCTTATGGACAACTTCTGACGTTAGAATGTCCGTCCGACTTGTCACCACTTTTTACTGATACGGGGTCCTTGTCACTACTGCAGTCCGTAAGTCGTGTCAACTCTTAATTAATTTTTTTTTCACTGTTGTAGTCCGGACCACACAAGTTTCACAATAACAAGCACCATGGGCACTGTCCTTTGATAGAATCATTACATTTTCAAGATTATTTGATAAAAACACAGTCTGTAAAAACGCATACTAATAGCCTCGGACACCCAGGCTGATATTATATTAGTGGAAACCACACAAGATTCTGGATGATCGAGACTAATATCAACATTGAGGTGAGAATACCCAGTTGAAAAGCCTGTTCAAGGTGCGGCCACCAGGTTAAAAGGGTCGATGGGTGTGTGTGGATGGAGAGATAATTTAATTAGGAGAGCCATTGTAGATACTGGGAACTAATTAAGAGTTTATAGAACATTTAAAGACAACTTTGGCTTAGAGAAATATCTGGTTGATTGTAAAAGTATGATTTTCAGAAATAGTATTTGAAAACTGACAATAAGTTGTCAAAAGTGATCATAAGTTACATATTGAAAGTGGGAGATATGGTAAGAACCGACTGAAGGTGAAGGATAGGATTTGTAACAATTGTAGTTTGAATATAGTAGATGAACAGCACTTTCTGTTAAGTTGCCCGTTATATACCAAGGAGAGACATGAGTTAACATAAACTATTAATGTATATCTTTCCCTAGATGCATATAATTATATTAATAGTGTGACATGATTATGATTGGCTTTATGGCCATAGTTGATGTGGATGTATTACAAATGAATTATTTTACAATTTACACAAGATCACAGGCACAAACGTTCACTTCATTGTTGGGTTCATGTTCTTATGATAATCTGAATTATGTGATGATCTCCTCAAGTGAATGCACTTGAATGAAAGTTTGTTAGCATTCATCAGATAACTTGTTCTAATGTAGGTGAATGTTTCATATGTAAAAAAGAAAGATCGTACAGATATTAAGTGTACATGTAGTTTCCAATACAACCTATGGCAATCATATCTCCTTTCATGACCACATGTGAAATATGGCATATAAGGTGCAAAAGTCCAGATTTAAAAATTCTTTATCTAAAAGCTAAATTATTCACATTGCATAGTTCTCATGAATGTTCTTAAACAACAATGGGCACGATATCTCTTTAAGACAACATTGTACAGAACAGCTTATGTCAATGAACCGTGGTGAAAATAGTCATAACATTTCTGAATTAAAGTCTGTAATGTAGCTTATACGCTATCATAATAGAAATAAACAAATTAAAAGTGTTTTACAACAAGGTTACCGTTGATGAATGGATGGTATGATCGATTCCAACACTACAACTCTGAACTGGCGGAAAACAGTTTAGCAGGTACCCATCTTTAGAAATATTCCGGCTCTACCACCGGGAAGCAAGTGGAGTGGTGCTGACAGGTACCCTCATGCACAGCAGGGTTGTACCCAGACATCAAATGGTGGGAGGTTTTGGGTGTGTCTGTGGTTCGCTTACTGGCACCAATCGCTCAATTACTTGAGGAGGGCTTGTCGGCTAGCCTCCCCAGTGCACTCACCTTCTAGGTTTTAGACAGCAAAGAAACATCAGAGTCAGAATGTTCCGTGATCCGCATCACTGACCAAGCCTCTCCAGACTCAACTAGAGTGGCAAGAGTTCATCCTGCAGGGTTGCACTGGTACTTAACAGTGGAACAATTACTACACTTGCTCGGGCCTAAGGCAGAGGCACATACTAGTACCCGGATTGCAGATAAGTGATTCTCCGCATCTCACACGGATGGGTGGATGAAACTGGCATTCCCGAATCACCCCTGTGGGTTGGGGCTTCCCACCCTGGAACCATTGATGTCACTGACCTGTCTGCCACTCTGTGGGTCCACCCTTGCCCAGAGGGTTTGAGGTCAGGTTGTAAGTATCTGCGGGTGTGGGTGCGGGCTCAATTTTTATGAAATGTGCGGGTGCGGGCTTGAGTAGATTTTATGTGCGGGTGTGGGTGGGGATTTCCCATTAAACATGCGGGCCAGGTGTGGGTGCAAACTTATAACCTGTGCAGGGCTCTGATAGATAGGGTGATTGCAGAACTAAAACATTCCATTGCCTTTTTTCTCGCCACTTTCTTTAACAGAATTTATAACAGCGTTCTTCGTTCACAAAGCAGTGATACACACATATTTCAGACGGCTCTTGACCAACCAGAATCGACTGTGATGCGGCAAAGTGGTGACAAACCCTTGTCCATACGACTTCTCAACTGTTACGGATTAATTGTGGACTTTTATGGATTACTTTATAACTCTTTGGACAACTTACCACACACTTGCTAGAATCCTCAACGTTGTAAGACGTTTTCCATTTACGCTTACGTAACACACACCAATTTGTAGTAAATGATAAATTATTATAATGAATAATGTGTTGTTATTGCTGCTAAGTAGCCTAGATGGATTGGAACATTCCGTATTTTCTCGAATAGCCGCCCCGGCGCTTATTAATTTAAAACATGCTATTCACCCAGCTCCTATTCAAACAGGCGCTTATTCAAGGCCGAAAAAGCATTAAAAAGTAGAATAATATAGCTTCTACACCCATGTGTTTAATCGAGGCTAGGCGGGTATTCTAGAAAATACGGTACATTGAAATGGATGATTCATGCAAAGGTTCCTATCTCCAAATATGTGATATCCAAGTAACTGTATCTGTTTTCATCAAAGATAAGAAGCCAAGCACTATAGTAGATAAATTGAGGACGGACTGGATTGGTGCAGGTTATGGCCTAATGGTGGCATTGTAGACAGATAATTGTGGGTGAGTTTCATAATGCTGAAATTCTAGAGGTTGGTAGTCTTATAAATGTGAGAGTGATATCTACACCAGCTATGAAACCAACAATAGCCTAGCAAATAGATAAACCTTTTTCTTTATCCAAATAAGGTTATTAAAATTTTGTCTAGTTGTGTGTTTGTTTCATTGTATGGGTCTGGTCATTTGCAGTGGGCCATCAGAATGATGTTTATTTTAAGCTTTATGTGTAAACTGCAATAATTGATGGTAACAAAATTATGAACGAGAATGAGAGTAATAATTTTTATTATTTTCAAAAACAAATTGTGAAGAAATTGTGACCACAGATTCAACTTTAAGCAATTTAAATTGTGACAATCAATGACGATGTAACATAAATGAAAGCTTACACTATACATACATGTCATTCAACTTCAATTCATCATCATATCATCATATATCCATGGTTCCCACAGTGAAGGGATGACAAAATTCACTGACTTTTCACTGACCTTTTCACTGACCAAATACTTGTTTTAATCGCAAAACATACATAATGTTATTATGATTTATCCATTTAGATTTATTCTAATTTATATATTTATATATGCACTTTAGATATGTGTGTGTGATCCAAGAATAAAACATGCTAAAACTGAACTTTTTAATTTTTATTTTCATTCAAAAGAATCAATGTATATGATAGTACACTAGTAAGGCCTACTGGAAGAGATTGTGTGTTTAGGGTAACATGGATTTCCAAAATTGGGTAGGTAGGTAGGGATCATTTTCTTTTCGTAAAGTATTTTCATGGAACATCATACATTGCGGTCGGTAGGTATCTAATATGATTTTCTTTTTCGCTTTTCTTATGTGGCGGGAAATGAAGTTTACGTCATGAAGGATGTTTTTGTTGATCATCAACATAATCGTATATTACATTCTCCTTGTGTATTACAATCAAAGAATGAAAAGAGTATCTGCCTCAGGCAACATTTATTAACAAAAGGCATCCTAAACAACATTCATCTTTTAATGAGAAAAAACAACAAAAAATTAAAAAAAAAACACTTCCAAATTTTGTTGAACATGAAACCCATTTACATGAGCATAATGAAACATAAATGTAAATAATAAACTTGATCAAATCAATTATAATAGAGATCTTTATGAAAAAGTTGTTCTTTTTCTGCTGTCATAAAGAATCCAAAGTACATGTATATTTTTTACTATTATTATATTAAATATAAACTGTTTTCCATACTAAAGTATCCTTATCTAATTTTGATAAGGATACTTTAGTGTCAAAAACAGTTAATATTTCAATAATGATAAAAAAATATACTTTGGATCCTTTATGATTGTGAAAGATGCTTTAATACATAGGATTCACAGGGGCTATAAAGTTTTTGCAGCAGATGATTGAAAGCTACAGCATGTTTTGCTCCCTGTGCAGCAGGCGAGACAAGTGGCACAATTAAAGCAGACGATTTTCTCAGAATTACTGGCTAGTATTGATTGAGGTCGGTGGCTTATGAACTTTGATATTCTTTTGAAGCACGTTTAGCGTACAGTCAGTGATATGAAAGGTTTTTCCCGAGAAAGTGATTTTCTTTCATAAATAAGTAAGTTATTTTGATTTTCCGACGAGCATTCGTAATAGATTATTAGGATTATGTTACTAACGGATTATTCACGGGCATTTCCCGGTTTCTGCCGTTATTTCTAGAATTCATTGCTATTTCCCGGGCCGGGAAGTCAAATAAAAAAATCATTGCTAATTCCCGATAATCGGGAGCTGTGGGAACCATGTATATCACAGCACTTTTGGCATTTTGTTAACTAATAGCAAATAAAAATATTTACTTACAAGTAAAATTAAATAAAAACTTTATCTAACAAAATTTAAGTCGATATCATCTTATGATATGCATTTGTTTGAGCCCTCTGTGAATTACTTGCCATGCTATTCACAATAAATTGAAACATATATCAGAATAAAAATGCTTGCCACAGTGGAAGGGCCAGAAACACAAGAAGATGGATAAAGAGACAAGAAGCTGTCTATGTTTTGTGAAAACAGCGACACCTTGTGTGACAACATCGCAGCCTATTGTGTCGACCCCGCGGGTTGGGTGCAGTGCGTTGTATGCATCTTATTAAAGTACATTAGAGTACAGTACATGTATGTTGGCGAGAGTCAGGAAGAGGAAGAATCACAACCTACAAGGCAACAAAACAAAAGGGATCAAGACGTAAGAAGCTGGGAACACGTCAACAGCCTGAAACAGGAAAAAAACACGCCTGTACCGAACCACACTATGGCACGGGCGTACAGCCCCGAGGTCCTTGACACAAACTTACTCGGTGACAAGGACCTAGGATAGAACAAACTGAAACTGAAAATGCGCGAAACAGGAAAAAAACCACGCCTCTGCCGATCCACACTGCGGCAGATGGTAAAAAGAGGTGACATGGCATGTTCTGTTAATGGCAAAGATTTAGTAATACATTCATATCAAAATACAAATTGTCAAATAATAATTCTGTGACAATCCTTGGTAGATGCAAATAGCGCTGACCTGCATGTGTAAATTGTGCTTTACAATTAAGTTTGGGGTGGGCAGGTGAAAAAATGGCCTCCTCAGTAGGTTGTAGAAGTCTTAATTCGATTCAGGACTCTAGCTAATAGCCTGATAAATCCCGAGACAGTATACCGTCTCATTGCGATGTTTCCGATACCTCGATTCATAGCACTATTCAGTTCAGACAAAATGTTTTAGATGCACATCTGGATAGTGCCATGATTCCAATATCTGATGACGAGACAGCCACAATACACAAGATAGATTTAAAATTAACGTTATTATGTCTAATTTACAATTCGGTCAACTTTTAATGTTAAAATTGGAATTTCTGCAGGGCTCCTAATTTTTGGCCAGGGCTCTCAACTTCTCAAAGTTGAGAGCCCTGGCGGCTATAACAAATTTTCAGCAAATTTCAAACACTGATACAGCCATACTAATTTTAGGCTGGGAACACGCAGACAGGCCGGAACCAGGAAAAACAACCACACTGTTGGCCCCTAAGCACAAGGAGGAGGACAAGAGGCCCATGGGCCTTAACGGTCACCTGAGCATCAACAAATATTAGCGAGATAAGCAGTTTGTGTTTTGAACTGCTGTGCCATTCTTAACCAAATTTGACCCTCCATCCCGGGGCAGGGGTTCAAGTGCCCCAGGGGTCATTAAATTTTTGAATTGAGACGAATGCTCTGGTCTCTTGTAAAACCCTTTTTTCGCGGCATAATGACGTTTTTAACTGAAAACAAAAACCAAATGAACATACTCAATCATATAACTATATCAATTATTTGTCCTTAAACATAATTTAATTATGAACTGATCTATCTATATAAAATATTATTTGAATAAATATAGTAATTAGATGCACCAATGACTTTTTAATTAGTTTTAGGTTGATTTCACCCAACTTGCTCAAGAAAGTGGTTCATTTTGATAGACAGCAGATCCAGGCCAGATCCAGGGGGAGGGGCCCTCTTCCCCATTTTTTTCAACAAAATATTTCATTTTTACACAGCGAGTATGAAACCCATAGCATAGCCATTCATTGATAGGTTGATCACAGCAATTGATAACTTTGTATTCTCTGGTCTGAGCGGAAAAAATTACATAATGGAACCAATCCAATATATAGGTTCACAACAACAAACAAATGGAGGTGATATGGAAAAAAAGTTCATATGGTGGTTCTCTACGTATAAAAAAGGTCATAAGAAACTGTGTTAGGGAAAATAAATTGTCCATTCATCAGACTACACATGCATCATCTGCATTCTTTCCTGCATACGCTGTGCCAACTTGGCTATGTCTGCAGGATCTGGTAGCTCTGTCATTGCATTAAGTTTCCTCTCCCTCAAAAGGTGGCAAGCTCGTTTCTTTACATCTACCTCCCAGCTTGCCTTATACTTGTCCATAAAACTCTTGGTTACTTTTCTATTCTCTTCCCCCACTACTCTATTTTCTGAGTCAATAGAAAGCTGAATTTTTATACCACAGAGTTTCTGTATGTCATAAGAAACAGCAAAAACAACCACACCGTTGGCCCCTAAGCACAAGGAGGAGGACAAGAGGCCCATGGGCCTTAACGGTCACCTGAGCATCAACAAATATTGGCGAGATAAGCAGTTTGTGTCAAGAACTGCTGGGCCGATCTTAACCAAATTTGACCCTCCATCCCGGGGCAGGGGTTCAAGTGCCCCGGGGGTCATGAAATTTTTTAATTGGTTACAATCATGAAATTTACAATTTCTTGTCTCCTTGCCCTACAGATGCTACATACCAAATTTGGTTAAGATTGGCCCAGCAGTTCTTGAGAAGAAGATTTTAACACACGACGCACGACGGACGACGCACGACAACCCATAGCAAATAAAGAGAGGGAAGACACTGAAATGGACAACTCGAAAAACTACCACACCGCTGCATCAGACTACACATGTATATCTATCTGTACATGTAGATGAGTTGTCAAGCTTATGAAACAATATTGTAAATAAACTGCTGCCATAAACACCATGTATATCATAGTCAGAATTGAAGTTGAATGAATGTATATCACAGTCTGAATTGAAGTTGAATGAATGGGTTTGTATTCTAGATCAGGGTAACATGTATTAGTAACATTATGTTTTAAATAAACAGAATTGTAACTGTTGTTACTAATACAACATGAGCTAGAATAATGTTACTTTAATGTATTTCTACATGATACTATGGGATACATTCTCGATAATTTGTTTTTCAAGGAACTAAAGGTGATCTCCTCTTTCTTATAAGCTTCCTGCAATAATGGGCATCGGGCAACCTTCGCTTCTATCTCCCTTCCAGGTGGGAGTCTTTGATGAATGTCAATGTACATCCCGAACTCCTCCTGGAGTTCATCTTCATGCTCCTCTTGCCAATGGAAACGTTTTTTCTCCAGTCTTTTCTTTTTGGAGCCTGCAAATGTAACAAGTAAAAAACGTATCAAATCTAGTCAGGTTAACCATCTTATTGCTTCCAGACGTTTAACGTGCATACCCCCGTCAGTGCCACGACCGGAAAAAAGTCTTCCATGTTCACGATTGTCACGGAAATTCGTGTTTATAAGAATTATTGCGGAGCCTAAAATAATAGGAATTTCAACATGCCAATTTGCATACGTCCATAAAATCGCATGTAGTTTCAGATTTTCACCATTAGGTGGTCATTTTACTTGATGTTTATGTTAAAATAAATATGTAAACTAACATTGTAAGCAATCGCCGATTCGAATTTGACAGGCCGGCACCAGATTTTAAACTGCGTAGTATCACAACTTATACTAATCGTGGCAACATTAGGTTTCGGGTACAAACCAACCACAGCATAAATCATCGTATTCTTATAATAACACACATTTGCTCACAATATTTTGCTCCATAAACGCTTGCAAACATGACGATACTAAATGTCAGCCACTCGGCTTTCATCTGTGGGAAGTCCGTTTGCAAGTGTCAATCGTTTCGTAAGACATATTACTTCTTCAACGTCCATACTTGATCAATAGTTTGTCAATCGCCTCTCTTGTCATCCAGATTATAAGATATAATTAGATGAGGCACGGGAGACGAATAATACTAAGATTTTTGCCCAAAAATATGACGACCTGATCAGCGCCATGACACTTCCTTACCGTGTGCAGAAAACTAGGTCAGTGATCGCTGATTGGTCAAAAACACCGCGCAGCCTCTGTCTAGCGTGCGGCGCTATGTCAGATTCATAAAGGCGCTAACTATATCAAGGCTGATTGGATTGTAGCCTAAATTGAATGCGTTTTCATTGCGATTTGAGCCAAGAATACTGTTGACAAAGGTAAACTTTAATTGGGTAATATGACTTTGAGAGTCTAGTTCTTCATTTTATTTCAGTGGCAATGTAAAGATGGTGAGAAGACGATTCCATCCATATATCACATGCCGTGGTTTATTGCAGACAAATAAGAGTATTTGAGGCTTCAAATTTGTAATGGAAAGTGCATAGTTAATCGGCAAATAAACGTGCTTACAAATGAAATAGAAATATTATCATAATACTCTTTGTTTCTCGGGAAATCAACACGGAAATGTAGAGTTGAGGCGTTTGTTGTTCTTAAAAACGTGAATATGAAACTTAACTCCCCGGTATTTTGACAGGAAACCACTCATAAAACATGACTGTTTTTTCAGTTTTGTGGTCGCTGTATTGCGGCCACGGCACTGGGGGGTAATAAAACGTGTGTCGCAATATTGCGACAGCGGCAATAAGAGGGTTAATCATGTAAAGAAAAAGGTTGAATGATTTATGAAGATTCCACTTTTTATATTCATTAAAATGTAAAATCTCAAACTGTTTTACTCCTCGAATAGGGGGGGGGGCAACCCAACTTGAAACGTGCCGCCCACCTCCATCCCCACAGTAAAAATGGAATAGCCCTAATTAGTATTCGATTATCATTCCCGCTAAGATTTAATTACCTGTACTTGTGTTTTCAAAGTCCAAGAGCACATCCACGCCCATTTCCTCTGCTTCACGGAGCCGTTTACTATGCTTCGGCTCCGAGAACAGCGGTGTTTCGTCATCTTCATCCTCATCTACAGCAAGATCCGGGTGTACAGCCTCCTCCGGCTCGTCAACATCTGGCCTTGACTCTTGGCCCATGTCCACAAGTTCTGAATATAACATATAAATTTATTATAGGGGCTATTCCATTTCTACTGTAGTTGGAGGAAGGGGGGTTGTTCAAGTCGGTCTGCCCCGCCCCCCCCACACTACTGTAATATAGCATAGCCCTATATAAACAAATATCATGGAGTTATTCTGTCCGGGACGTATTGAATGCACAGGTTTAAAAGACACACAGCAAAAGTGAAATGAATCGTAAAAAAACTGGTGGCACATGGAATGTTATGGAAGAAGGCATGAACGTGGAGTGAGGCAAAGTATATATTAACTAATTACCTCTAAAGGTGACTTGGTGCACTTTTTCTGTGTTGATTTGATCAGGTAGCTCTGTCATTGCATTAAGTTTCCTCTCCCTCAAAACGTGGCGAGCTCGTTTCTTTACATCTACCTCCCAGCTTGCCTTATACTTGTCCATAAATCTCTTGGTTGCTTTTCTATTCTCTTCCCCCACTACTCTATTTTCTGAGACAATAGAAAGCTGAATTTTCATGCGACAGAGTTTCTGTATGTAATAAGACAATTTTATGGCATTGGATGGGGCTTGCAGTTTTGCTGGTTCTGTTTCAATTTGTTCATCTTGCTCCGCCTCCTCTACGGACTCCTCTTTACAGACGGCAAACACTGCGTGTATGAAGTTGTCATATTGTGATGGGTGCAAAGCCTCATAGAATGTTAAGTTTTTCTTCAACTCCTCAGTAGGTTGCAGAGTTCTTAATTCAATCAGGAGTCTAGCTAATAGCCTGATAACTCCCGAGACAGTATACCGTCTCATTGCGATGTTTCCGATACCTCGATTCATAGCACTATTACCCATCATGACAATCATTGGATCCTTCTTTGCAACGCGACCAATTTCATCATTTCTCTCTTTCTTCTTCTTATTCTTCTTATTCTTCCTCCTCTTCTTCTTCTTCTTTTTCGTTTCTTTAGTGGTTTTTACTTTGGACTCTTCGTCAGAAGATCCTAATCCTAGTTCAGAAAGTTTACTTGGCACATAATTTAAACCACTACCACTGTCTGTGCTACTAAAAGATATCTTTGAAATAGATGCAGATGGTCTTGTACTTGTTAAAATGGTATGCTGATCGTAACTGTGAGCGGAGCCGGGGGGCACGGTGCCGGCACCACTTCTGTGTGAACTTGTGGCACCAGAGTCGATGAGTTGTACACCTGCATCTGGTGTCTGAAAGCCATAGACAATAGTAAGAAAACAATGTAGACGGCTATTGCGACAAGCACAACTTGTGTACTCATAGTGGAGGCGACAAGTACCTAGCGCGTGAGCTAACTAAAAATTCATGTTGTAATAATGCAGGCTCACATTTTAGAATACCTAGTCTATATGTCTTTGTCAATATTTCATGTATCATCACTAGGGGGTTGGGGGGGGAGTGGATGATACATCAAATAGAGAGAGATTGTCTTATAGAGGAATATAATTGTCATGATACATGTGAGGGTGTGTGAGGGTGGGGG
>Ga0213858_10001397_pt1 | contig 11509 bp, 7 predicted proteins | sample PICome_FD_160122 | JGI IMG/M metagenome (GOLD analysis project Ga0213858, IMG submission 160122) | Coastal seawater microbial communities near Pivers Island, North Carolina, United States - PICO245 | ecosystem: Environmental > Aquatic > Marine > Coastal | place: USA: North Carolina | collected... | reverse complement strand
ACGGCGGTATCGTCGCATACCTTTACAGCAGTTCGTGGACAGGACGGTACTACAGCTCGGAGTCATGACTCTGGGACTTCTGTCGCCCTGCGAGTAGTAGCCGCTGCCCTTGATGACATAGCCTCAGCCGCCGACACCGAATCTGTCTCCATCTCTGGGGATACGATGACTGGCACTCTGAATATGGGTGCGAATGCTATAACAAGTACGGGCACCATCAGCTCGGGCGCGATTACTGCTACATCGCTTACCTTGCCATCGTCACACTCGATGCAAAAAATCACGGTGTTTGGCGGTGGTCATGAGTGGATCGGGACTTCAAACAACACGCTTGAGTTGTCGGGTGCGTCTATCAATCTTAATGGTGCTCAAGGTACAGGCACAGCAAACCTCAAGATGGGCGGTACAACCGTCATCGACTCTAGCCGTAATCTGACCAACATCGGCACCATCAGTTCGGGTGCTATCACTAGCAGTGGTCACCTTTCGTTGCCAGACAACAAGTATGTTCGGCTTGGAACTGATAACGATTTCATCATCTACCATGACGGCGCGACTAACTACATACAGACGGTCAAGCAAGATTCAGATCTGATAATTAGGGGTAATGACGGCGGCACGAACTTTAACGCTTTGACAATTGATATGTCGGCTGGCGGCAATGCCACTTTTGCAGGCACAATCTCCTCGGGTGCCATCACCAGCACCGGCAATATGTCGCTGAGTAACTCCGGCACCGGCAACAACATCACGATCAATAGAACTGACTCATCGACCAGCGCTGTATTCCATATTGGCAGTAGCAGGGGTTATGTAGGCACCACGACAGATCATGAGTTTGAAATCCGTCAGAACGATACGCCAGCTATAACAATAGACACGAGCGGAAACACCACCGTTGAAAACAATTTAGTGGTCGATGGCAACCTGACTGTAAGCGGCACCACCACGACTCTAAACACGGCAACACTTGATGTAGAAGACAAGAACATCACCTTGAACTACTCGACGGGCGATTCTTCTGCTTCTGCCAACGGTGCGGGTATCACGATTCAGGACGCGGTCGATAGCACGACCGATGCCACGATCCTCTGGGATGCGACATACGACGAATTTGGGTTTAGCCATCCTATAAGTGTAGTTGGAAACTCTACATTTACAGGCTCTGCCACAGACACTACGTCAGCGGCTACCTTTAGAAATAGCGCTAATTCCGTAATCCTGCGAGTCAGAAACGACGGTCGAGTACTTATCCCAAGCGGCTATCTGTTCGCCCAGCATAGTGACGGAGCTTACTTTACTGGCTCGATCAAAGCTCGTGGCGGCATCACTAACGACGGCGGCAATAATCTATCGATTAGTTCTGGTGGTACAGATATCACCTTTAACAGCAAAAATTTTACGTCGGTCGGCACCATCAGCAGTGGCGCGATTACTAGCAGTAGCACTGGTCAGTTTGAAAACATAGGTATCGGAATTGCGCCAAGCACCCCCGGTCTAAAGGTCTACCATACCGATAACTATGAGGCTGCTGAATTTATAACAAACCAAGGCGGGTCATTGGCTCGCTTTACTGATAACACTAGCACTAACATTGAGATCGGCATACAGGGAGGCATGCCTGTAATCCGAACCAGCAGTCTAGCCAGATTGACTGTTGACGGCGCAAACGTCCGAATCAATTCTGGCGACTTACAGATGGCAAGCACGACTGTCATTGATTCGAGCCGCAATCTGACAAACATAGGCACTATCTCCTCGGGCAGTATTACGTCATCAGGCAACATAACGGCGGGCAGTGGCTCTGGATTCATTACGGCAGGCACAACAAGCGGGTACGTCTACGCTAAATCCTTGCGCCTTGCTAACGCCGAAACAACTGATACTGATTTTCAGTTTGCATACCAAATGATCGTTGACGCTAACGACGTAGACAGTGACGTTCCGAGTCACGGTAATACTGCTGGCAGTGGACCATTCGGCGTTTACTTTTTAGGTGATAATGGCGGTACAACCAAGACGCTAGGCTCTGGCTTAGTCAAGTTATGGCATACGGGTCACTTTACTAAAGCGCATATTGATCACTTTGTTGGACTACAGGGCGGCACTCAAAACCTTACAGCGCCTGATATCAGTGTCACAGGTAACTTAGATGTCTCACAGAGCATACGACACACAGGCGACACAAATACAGCAATTAACTTTTTCAGCGATCAGGTTGAAATCAGAACAGGTGGTACACCCAGACTCAGCATTACCAATAATGACTTCATATTCACAAATACTCAGGTTCGGTTTGACGCGACAATGGGTATCGGTGCGATTACCTATGCGCCGATTGAGGGTAACACTGAAGCAGAGCGTAACTGGCTGAACATTCATCGCGCTAATGATGCCAGTTACATAGAAATTACCAATCGCACACCAGCGGGCAAGGTCGTCTTGTCGGGTGGCTTAGATGGCGGCGGAGGTGAAGTACAGCGGCTAGAGATTGAAGGTGGTAGCTCAACCAAGTCTGTAAAGATTTTGGCAAGCACCGATTTAAATTTAAGCTCCACATCTAAACTAACGCACGGCACAACAACCGTCATCGACTCCAGCCGCAATCTGACCAATATCGGCACGATCAGCAGTGGCGCAATATCAACGAGCGGTCTTCTGACGGTTAATGGCAGTAGTGGTACAGACGGCTCAATAAGAATAGAGCCGAATTCGGGTAAAGGTTCGGAAGTCAGCCACATTCACTACGGCACAACAGGTGACTGGTACATTCGATCCGCTAACACTAGCGGCAAGATTTACTTGCAGGATAGCGGCGGCATAGTCACTATCGGCACAACCTCCACTACGCCAGCATTCAGTACAGGTAACGGTCACGCCTTCCACACTGGTGACGCTTCGCACATCAGTCGTAACGGCGGCGTGGCGTTAGTAGTCAACAGATCAGGAAGCAACGGTGAGGCTGTACAGGTTCGTCGCGACGGCACTCACGTTGGCGGACTAGGGATTGCTGGCGGAGCCAACCTGACAGTGAACAGTGCGGGTACTGGCGGCTACGGACGACTGCAAGATAACGGCTCTGACGTTGCCATCTGGTGGACGAATGGTTTTTATCCCGCGACAGATAACGCTAAAGACTTAGGCGTTAGTTCCTCCTCTGGTCGTTGGCGCAGACTGTACATGGCAGACGCGATCTGGATGGGCGGTTCAAAGATCGTGGACTCTAGCCGCAATCTGACAAACATAGGCACCATATCATCGGGCGCTATTACTAGCAGTGCTAGATCAACCTTTTCAGGCGGTCTTGATACAAATAACAGCCAATCTCGCGTCAAAATCAGCCCGTGGACAGGAACGACTTACGGCTATGGCATGAAAAGCGGCATGACGTTTGGAGGTCTGTCGAACAACTATGCACTGACGTTCCAAGTGAACTCTTCTGCGGGTCGCGGGTTTTGGTGGGGGCGGGATGAACATAGCGATGCTCAAGGCGCTATGGCGCTCACGAATGATGGAAAGCTAACAGTAAGTCACTCTTTGCGGCTTGGTTATGGCATAAGTGACACCACGACCCCCGGAGCCACTCATGCGTTAGACGTAAGCGGCTCAATTTCCTCTGGCGCTGTCACAAGCACAGGACTCGGCACCTTCAAAACCTTAACGCTAACAGGGGACTCAGATGACCTTACGTTTACTGACACTGGTGGCGACTGGTCAATCAAGAATGCTCAGCAAAACAACGGCATCGTTATTTACGATGGTTCTGGCGGCGTAGAAATCCACTACAACAATGCGGCTGTAGCTGAGTTCGATAGTGCTGGTGGCATGAACATCGTTAGTGGTGAGCTGAGAATGGGAGGCACCACTAGAATTAGCAGTAGCGGCACAGGAACATTTGGCTACCTTAATATCGTCAACTCAGCGATGCCAACGCTAACCCTTTATGACAATGGTAATGGCGGCGGCGGAGCGGCAGAAGCCAAGATAGAATTTACGAACACCGCAGGAACCGCAGTCGCAATCGGCTACACAGACGATCAGTCTGGCGATACTGATCTAATAATTAGCACAAACGCGGCTGGCACCTACGGCGGTTACTTGGGTCTTACAGCGGCGGCAATCGCTGACGCGCAGTCAGACATCATCCTAGAGCCTAAAACCGATGTCCGCATAGCCACGGGTGGTTTGAAGGTAGGCACCACAACCGTCATCGACTCCAGCTTAAACATAGGCGCAGGCGGTGCGGCAGATTCTAGCTATGACCTAAAAGTATATGGTTTAGCTCGATTCGAAGGCGTTGCGAATTTTACAAATAATGTGCAGGTGGGCGGCATAACCGTCATCGACTCTAGCCGCGTTTTGCAGGACGTAACAGCGAATGCGAGCATCATTACGTCAGGCACAATCAACAACAATCGACTCAACTCAGATGTATTGATTACAGATGGCGGCACATACTCTACAGGCTTTACGGGTGATCTTGACACGATAACGGGCTTCCGTATTCATCGCGTCACAGGCTTTACAGGCACCGATCATCGGGCGTTTACAGGTCATCACAACCTTTTACAACTGCCCAACACGTCTAGCTCTGGACCGTATGACGTTCAATTAGCCTTTACGACAGTCGGCTCAGGAACACCTGAATTTAAGTTTAGATCATCAGGAACTACGTGGTCAGACTGGGTGAAGGTATTTAACGACGGCTATCACCCCAACGCCGACAAGTGGACAACGGCTCGTACCCTTACTTTAACGGGGGATGTAACGGGGTCTGTTTCTATAGATGGCTCAGGCAATGTTTCGCTCGCGACAACTAAAATATCTACCATCCCAAAGAAAGACACAGCGGAAAATATTTCTGCTCACTGGGAGTGGCAGGACAATCAGCAAGTTCGTTTTGGTAACGGTGCCGACTTCCGTATCTACCACAATGGTACGAACACTTATCTACGCAACTACAACCACAGCGCAGGAAATATTTATTTCCAAGGTGAAAATACAAGCGGCACGAATCAAGCACTTATATACATGCAAAACAATACTGCACGGACCTACGTGCGGTTGTTCGAAAACGGCGGCGAAAGATTAAAGACAACAAGTACAGGCGTTGAGCTGGCACTTGGCATGTCGATTGGTGGTTCGACAGTGTTCGACTCTGCCCGTGACATTCAGAACGCTCAAGCTGAGACAGGGACGACAGGACTGAGATTTAAAACAGGGGCTTGGTTCTACGACAGCGCAAATCAAGCACGTTTTCAGTTTGTCGCCAGCTCTCACAATTACTACAAGACCGATGGCAATGGCGGTAAGCACTTCTTCTTTGACGGGAATAGCACGACTGAAGCCAGCGCAGACGCATTTATTGATGCAGGCGGTAACGGGCACTTTGGTGGCAACGTCACTGCATACTCGTCGTCAATATCTTCGGATGCTCGCCTCAAGGAAAACATCCGTCCAATTGAGTCCGCTACTGAAACAGTCAAGCAACTAAACGGAGTTGTTTTTGACTGGAAGAAAACAGAACGCGGTACAGATCAGCTTGGTTTTATAGCTCAAGAAATCGAGCAAGTACTTCCATCCCTTGTCACTGAGGTAGACACCCTTAAAGACGAGAACACAGAGACCCACAAGACGGTGAACTACGCCGCTCTTGTCCCCATGCTTGTTGAAAGCATTAAAGAACTAACCAAGCGAATAGAGGAGCTTGAAAATGGCAATCACTAACACACGCTCAGTACAGAGAGCAGAAGTCTATCCAGCAGGAGAAGGCGAAACCGATCCACGAGTTATGGTGGTGTATGAGCATACTTTTGATGACACGTCAGACGATGCTTTGCCTGTGACTAGCACGGTCGTAAAACACTTGACTCGTTATGTCGTCACGACTGATGACGAAGGTGTTGAAACATCAACAGCCACAGACATTACTGGCGAAGATCAGCTCGTACAGGACATTTGCTCAGCCATTTGGACTGACTAATGGCTCTTCAAACCTCTGGTGCAATATCACTAGGCGATATCCACGTCGAAGCGGAGGGGTCTCCTTACGCTGGAACAGGTGAGTCCTCTTTGAATGATGCAAATATCAGAGGCTTGACTGCGGCTTCTGGCTACACGATCAACAGCACATCGGGCACCCAGATTTCTATAGGTGATTTTTACGGTGCTAGTGCTTTTACAGCCACGCATACGTTGACTCAAGGGAGTCATACCTATCAAGGAAATGTCTATAACGGAAAATTTGCAACAGTGACAGGGTCAGTTAGCCCAACCACCTACTCCGGTTACACAATTTACACTCTTGCCCGATTTGATCTGTACTCAGGTGGTGACGGGATTTGGTTTTATCTTAGCGGAACTGTTGCAGTTGATATTTTTGACACTCTTGAGTTCGAGGCTACTGACGGAACCATCGTTTCTTTAGATAGATCTGATGCAACCAGTAGTCAAGTAGGCACGAGTTACCGGTATTGGACTTGGGATTACATCGACTTTGATACTGGTCATTTCACAAAGATGCAGTCTACCTTTGACGGCTCAGGTGATATAGACGTTCGCATCTCATGATTACGCTGAATTATACAAACCCAGCACCAGACGCGACTCACCTTGAGGGGACGTGGGAGTCGGCTTCTGCCTCGGGCACGTTTACAACCCCAATCATCTATGTAGACGGAGTGCAAGACATAGATGCAACCGTTGAAAAAATGAAAACGATCCAACAGCAGGCGCTAGATATTGAGACTTTGATCGACGAATGATTACTTTTGAGACAGTGACCAGTATAGACGAAGGCGAGTTCAACGAACTGTTTTGGGCGTCTTTGCCAGACATGGATGCCGGGAGTTTTCCGTGGCGTATCCATGGTCAGCTCACGGATATAGAAAAACGAGACAAGCTGCGGGCTGACTACGAGCAGTTACTCAGTGAAGGTTTCGTATGGCGTGTGTCAGATGATGATGGTGTATTGATGCTCAATGCGGGCATTCAAAATGGCGCCTCTGCGAACTGGATTTTAGGTCTAGTTGGTAGGAATGCTGCTGGCAGTAAGTCGTACCTGTACTCACAGGAGTACGTCGATGCTCGGAATGCTTATTGGGCTTCGATCGGCATCACCGGCTGGACTTTGGAAGCATCTGGTGCAAACACGCCAGTACATAACCACATGGTGAGTCGTCAGAACGCTAATGCACTTGGTGCCAGCATGACGACCCAAGAAAGAGTTTTCAGCCCAGAGCTGACGTTTACGGATATCACTTTAGGATGATGCGCGAAACCATTCTGCTGGGGCTGTCATGAATGAGCCTTGCACTGTACCTCGTGTTAGAGGGAGGCACCGCTGCATATATAGGTAGACGATTGGTTTACCACACGGTCTGCGAATACAAGGAGTTGTATACAGAATCAGATAGACGATATCGATGGTACGTTCCGGGCATTTATGAGTGCCCGCCTTATGTGAGATTGCAAAATGATTGACCCATTGACCGCCTTAGCCGGAGCCTCGAAGGCATATTCCATGGCAAAAGCCATGGTTGAGGCAGGTAGATCAGCCGAGGACACGTTCATGCAGCTCTCAACCTGGATGGGACATGCGTCTGATTTTGCGTTCGCGGAAAAAAAATCAAAGCGCGTAAACCCCTTTAGAAAGGTCGTATTCAGTAAATCAGTGGAGGCTGAATCAGCCCGTATATTCGCTCAGAAACGCAAGCTTGATATGCAGCGTAAGGAGCTGATGACAATGATATCGTACGCCTATGGTAAGGAGGGGCTAAACGAATTCATTGCCCTCAAACGACAGGTTCAGAAAGAGCGGGACGAAGCTGTTTACAAGCAAGCTGAGATGCGTGAGCAAATGGTTCAGGGGTTTCTGGTTCTTATATTGATGGGATGCTTGGCAGGACTAATAGCGTTTATCCTGTCGTGATAGAATAAACGCACAATTCAACCGCACGGATCGCATAACTACGGAGAAGACCATGAGTATTCTCGGGTCTGTGCTGGGCGATCTGGGCGGCAAAGTTGTTGAGGCACTTAGCAGTCGCAGTCAACGAAAGCACGAGCAGAAAGTACAAGCGCTTGAGCTAGAAAAGCTCCGCCATTCAAAGCAAATCGAACTGATCCAAAGCGGTCAGGAGCTCGATAATGCATGGGAGCTTGAGCAAATCAAGAACTCCGGGTTCAAGGACGAGATCGTTCTGTTCCTCCTGTCAATTCCCCTAGTTATGTCATTTATTCCTGAGATGCAGCCTTACGTTGTTGACGGCTTTGCTGCGCTCTCACAAACGCCAGAGTGGTATCAGTGGCTCATTCTTGCGGTGTTCACTGCGATATACGGAATCCGCATCTGGAGACGCAAATGACTGGTTTCAAATTACAAACCTTCGGGGGAAAGGCTCCCAAGGTATTCGCCCGTCTTCTGCCCGAGGACATGGCACAAACAGCAACCAACGTAAGGCTCGACTCCGGGAGACTGGAGCCGTGGAAAGGCAATGAAAATACGACCATCACCCCTGTTGCGAGTTATGCGATTACTGGAAGCACTAAAACGCTTTTTAAGTACAGTGATTCCATATGGATTGGACGAAATGAGGACGTGGATTTTGTTCGTTCACCGCTTGCTGAAGACCAACACGAACGTATATATGCTACTGGGATTGGGGGCTCTTCTGGCTATCCTCGGATGACCCTAGCCTCGATAGTAGGGAATGGTACTTTTTACGCTCTAGGCATACCGAAACCTGCAAATTTATCGTCTGTCGCCCTATCTCCTGCAACATCTACCAAGCAAGATGAAGAGACTCCGAAAGCAAGGGCTTATGTTTTCACGTACGTTAGTGCGTACGGAGAGGAAGGACAGCCCTGTGATGCCCCAACAGGTCAGGTAGTCGAGGTTTATTCAGATCAGGACGTAGTTCTGACATTCCCCGCAAACCCATCTGGTAATCACAACCTAACAAAGAAGCGAGTCTACCGCACCGATACCGGCGGTACGTTCAGGTTTGTTGCGGACGTAACTTTAGCGACCACTACCTATACAGACAGCAAAGAGGAATCCGAGCTCGGTGAAGCGGTACCCACCACTACATTTGACCCCCCACCGGACAACGTGTCCGCTGACCACCCTGATGGTCCTATGCTGGGTTTGGTCTCTATGCCTAACGGAATATTGGCGGGATTCGCCGGTCAGACAGTATGTTTCTCCGAGGCATTCCAGCCTCATGCATTCCCCGATGAGTACAAGCTTACGGTCAAGTCGGACATTGTTTCCATTGCGCCAATGCCCTCGGGATTGCTAGTCCTTACCAAAGAAAAACCTGCAGTTATTTCTGGTCTTGATCCGTCAGCCATGGCGCTGTCTGAGATCGACTCTAACCAAGCGTGTGTTTCTAAGCGATCGGTAGTTGATATGGGCTCTGCAGTTATGTACGCGAGCCCGGACGGACTGGTGATGGCTACGGAAAGCGGAGGTCTCAAGGTGGTCACAGAGCCGCTCCTTACACGAGACCAATGGCAAGAGCTGGTACCTAGCTCAATCGTAGGGTTTAACTGGGAGGGTCACTATATTGGTTTTTACGACACCGGATCTGTACAGAAAGGCTTCATTTTCGATCCCCGCGGAGGAAAAGATTCATTTGTTGATCTTGGCTTCCACGCGACGGCGGGTTTTAACGATTTAGAGGAAGATGAGCTTTATCTGGTGGTTAGTGGTGCCGTGAAAAAATTCGCCGCGGGATCAAACCTGTCATATACATGGCGCTCAAAAAAGTTCTTCACCCAGAGACCGGTTAATCCCGGGGTCGCAAAGATTCAGGCGGACTCCTACGGGTCGGGTATTACTTTCAAGCTGTACGCAGATGGGTCTCTGAAACACACGGAGACAGTCACTAGCGATAGTTTGTTTAGGCTGCCGTCAGGATACAAAGCAAACGAGTTTGAGGTTGAGTTGAGCGGAAGTGATCCAATCAACGAGGTATGCGTCTACGAGTCGGCGGCTGAGATTTATGGCTAAGAAACGAGCTAACACTGGCGTACCCACAAAGTGGGAGCTCACTGAGCGCAAGTTTGGAGAGTCGATCAAAGAGAACCTGGATATTCTGATAGGACATCGAGGGTCTCCGCTTGAGCGTGCGGTGACGTTTCAAGACCTGTTAGACACTAACGTGTTGTCTCTGGCGGGAAACATTTCTGGGAGTACCGCCGGGGGCGACCCCGCAAACGACTTTGTAACGACCCCAGATCCAAGTCCCGAGGTGCAGCCACCGCCGGCACCCACGTCATTACAAGCGTCAGGCGCCTTTCAAAATATTATCCTTACATGGAACATGCAGGGCTACGTCGGTCACTCTCATTTCGAGATACATCGACACACATCTGACAGCATATCGGACGCTACCCTGATAGCGCAGGTATCTGGATTCACAAAGATTTACTCAGACGCTGTCGGATCTAACCAGACGTTTTACTACTGGGTGCGTGCTGTAAACATCCTTGATGAGCTCGGTCCGTTTAACTCATCGACGGGCACGCAGGGGGTTACCCAGCCAGACGTGGCTCATATCATTGACCTGCTAGAGGACCAGATAACATCAACTGAGCTGGCTTCCAGCCTTGCTACACCGATCGGTCAGATTGACACGATCAACGCTTTGACTCAGTCCCTCGAAACGTACACCGGTTACATAAGCAGCTATACCGGGCAAAGCCTAATTGACCGTATCGGCGGTCTGGATACATCAGTCGGCACGATTAACAGCTCGATCACCTCGATCAACTCCTCGATCGCCTCTCTAAATACAGCGACGAGTAACCTGCAAACCTCGCTGTCAGATCTGTCGGCAAATACGGCGGATGTCTACATATCGGCATCGGCGCCAACAGGCACAATTGCAGAAAACTCTCGCTGGTACGACACGTCCGATAACAACACGCTGCACATTTACTTCGACAGTGACGGTGACGGAGACAACGAGTGGACCTCCATTGAAGATCCCCGAATTGCAGACAATGAGTCAGCGATCAGCACTCTTAATGCTGAGGTGTTTAACTCAGACAACTCTTCTAGGCTTGCTTTGGCTTCGGCGCTGACCGCAACCAATGCCACGGTCACGAACATAAACGGAAATGTAAATTCTCTTACCACCTCTGTAACAGCTCTGAACGGTGCAGTATTTGACGCCAACAGCGATGTCAAGCTGGCTAGCGTAAGTACCGTAGACTCACTGACTAGCGACGTACAAGCTATTTACGATGGCACAGAAAATCCAAGCCTCATAAAAACAATACAGACAGATATAACTAGGCTAGATGCTGAGGTTTTTGACGAGAACGGCGATTCGTTATTGGCAACGGCTACAGCGCTAACAAACCTGACTAATACCGTCACCTCGCAGGGTAACAGTATATCTACGGCGCAAGGGCAAATTAGCACCCTTGATGCCGCCGTGTTTAACGCTGATGACACGGTAAAGCTTGCATCCGCAACACCGGTCGAGGGGCTTTCTAA
>Ga0213858_10001396_pt1 | contig 11515 bp, 13 predicted proteins | sample PICome_FD_160122 | JGI IMG/M metagenome (GOLD analysis project Ga0213858, IMG submission 160122) | Coastal seawater microbial communities near Pivers Island, North Carolina, United States - PICO245 | ecosystem: Environmental > Aquatic > Marine > Coastal | place: USA: North Carolina | collected... | reverse complement strand
TGTAGAGACGACCCACGAGGAAGCCGCTCTTGTCAGAGCTACTCAAGACGACGCAGCGTTTGATATTTGCGCCGTCGAGGGAGGCTTCATTGAGCCGGGTGGTCGTGCAGTCGTGCCCACGGGCATCAAGTTTGAGCTACCGCCTACGGTTGCTGCTCTGGTTCATCCCCGTAGTGGCCTCGCCGCCAAGCACGGTGTGACCGTCCTCAACACGCCTGGCCTAATCGACCCGGGCTACCGTGGCGAGATCAAGATCATCCTGCTCAACACCGACCCCTACAAGACCTTCCGTTACGGAATCGGTGAGCGCATCGCTCAGATCCGATTCGTTGAAAACTTTACTAGCAACATCCGTCTACACGATGGCATTGTCCTTGACGATACCGAGCGTGGCGAAGGCGGACTCGGATCGACAGGAGTATAACATGGAACATAAGTCCACTGAAGAGTTCTTCGAACTCGTCAAAGACAACACGAACAATAAGCCCATCGTCGCCAAGTTCGGTGCCGAATGGTGCCCACCGTGTCAGGAGTTCGCCCCGACCATCAAGTCATTGGCAGAAGACGACAGTAAGTTCATCACAATCTCTGTCGACATTGACGAAGAACGCGAACTTGCTACTCACATGGGCGTCCTATCCGTACCTACCACCTTCCTGATCTACAAGGGTCTCTGTCTGGACTCGATCGAAGGTGTCCTATCCGAAACTCAGGTTCGTAGTTGGGTCAAGGCCGGTGTAGACCGCATGGCTGTAAAGTCTCTGGAAGTCCCCAACGACTGAGGTTCGTCATGGCTGAGCAAATTATTGTTTACGGAGATGCTCGTGACGTAGAGATCGAAGCAGACAGCATCGACTGCGTTGTGACCAGCCCACCTTACTTTGGTCTTCGTAGCTACGGCGACTCGGAGCGCGAAATCGGGCGTGGGTCCCTTGACGACTATGTAAACGATATGGTTCGAGTCGCAGAAAAGATGCACTCATGTGTTAAAGACACGGGAGTGTTCTGGCTCAACGTTGGCGACACAGCTAGCGGGTCTGGCGGTGCGGGCGGCGATTTCAAAGCATCTGGCTCAAAGAGCGACGTTCCGCTGTATCGTCAAGGAGACACAGGTATCCGTAAGGGTCAGTGGTGCCTGGTACCCGAAAGGGTAGCTATTGCTATCCAAGAAAAGACCGGGTGGCTGCTGCGATCTATGATCACTTGGGATAAAGAAACTCTTCGTCCTGAATCCCCTAAGCACACGAAACGCCCTGGGGTTTCTTCTGAAAAGATTATGATGTTTGCTAAGAGCATGAACTACACTTTCCATGACGAGTTTCTTAAAGAAGGGGACATGGATCGTGGCGACGTATGGCGGTTCCCACCTTATCGTGGCAAGCGTAAGCACATGGCGCCGTTCCCTGAGGAACTGGTTCGCCGCTGTGTGTTACTCACCACGAACGAAGGCGACACGGTTCTAGACCCGTTTGTCGGTAGCGGAACTACGCTACATGTTGCCAATGATCTGGGACGTAATGCAGTAGGTGTGGACATCTACTCATACGATTCCAGTATTGAAGGCGAAGAACAGTAGCCTTCATCATCCCACACACAAGAAAAAGCCCCCGGTGTGACTCTCCACATGCCGGGGGCTTTTCTTTTGATGAAGTGTAGATTATTGCTTGAATAGGCCGACAAGCCAGTTGATAAACTGACGTAGAAGGCCGCTGATCTCTGTCTCTTGATCGCGCTTGCAGCACGACCCTTCAGTTTCGTCAGTCTCAACAGAGCGTTCATCTTTGATTGCGTTGGCTTCAGCAGCAACACGATTAGCTCTAATAAAGGCTTCTTCTTCAGCAGCAGCAACTGCCGCCTCTTCAGCAGCTTTAGCGGCAGCTTCTTCAGCAGCAGCAGCTGCGGCAGCTTCAGCAGCAACTCGCTCAGCTTCAAGACGAGCTACTTCAGCAGCTACTTCTGCGGCAGCTTCCTCGGCAAGACGCTCAGCCTCAAGACGTGCAGCTTCCTCAGCCGCCTTTTGTGCTTTCTCTTCAGCAGCGACACGCTCTGCCTCAAGACGCTCAGCCTCTTCAGCAGCAATACGGGCAGCCTCTTCGGCGGCAGCCTTAGCAGCAGCTTCCTTAGCAGCCTTAGCAGCCAGCCGTTCAGCTACTTGCTCGGTGGGGATTTCAACAACCGCTTCGCCGTCCCAACCATACCAGCGTCCTTCATCGGACTGAATCCAATCAGGATGCGCTGACTTTACAGCCTCGACCCACAAAGCGATCGCTTCCCAGTCGATCGGGGCGACAGGCTCGTAACTTCCAGCGCGATATGACTTGATGAACCGCATAGCAGACTCGCCCGGGCAGCCAGTAGCGGCCCGTTCTTGATGACCTCGTAGAGAACCCCCAACAATATCAGCCATAGCGGCAATCTTTGACTTCTGAATCTCAGTCAGTTCCATACCCACGGTGCCAGGAACGTGGACAGTCATCCAGTTGAACAAGCTTGCCTGAGACTGAACTAGCGGGTTTCGACCAAGCCAGACCTCGCCGTCAGCGAAAACAAACATGTTGTAAAAGATGTCGGACCAGCCCTTGGTCTTCTCGTGATAACGCTCGATATTAAGCAGCCACTGTCTTTTGTCTACAAAAGTAAGCGACTTTGGTTCGGGCGAGCCAGTGTAATGAATTTCGATACCAGTAACTTGACTCCAAGAACGCTTAGCGGCACGCTCAGGCTCAGTCATATCCCACTCTGTGCGATCGACCGTCACCATATTCATAATATCAGCACCCTTATCGCCAGTCACAACAACGGACCCGGACGCAAGGTTAACTTTTGGCCCAGTAGCCTCTTCGGGCTTCTGTGCCTGAGAATCGAGCATGACAGCCCAAGAAGCAGGACCGACCATACCATCTGCCGAAAGACCGTTGGCTTTCTGCCACGACTTGACGTATGCCTCGGTTCCAGAGCCGAAAAAACCATCAACAGTAGTACCAACGACAGTTTGCACAAACTTGACAGCTTCCACATTTCTGGAACCGCGCTTGATAATTGTACCAGGATACTTCATCTAGCGATCTCCTTTTGTACGATTACTTGTTGGGGTTAAGAGCTGCCCAGGTAGCAGTGTCAATCACGCCGTCGGCCTCAAGACCAGCTTCTTCCTGCGTAGAGGTAACGAGCATTTCGATGTCTTCGTCGTATTCAACGGATTCGAGTCCGTGGGCTTGAGCGATGAGTGCGATCTTTTCGCTCTTAGAACCTAGCTTGAGAGGGCGGCCCTTGAACTCTGGCCACTCAGCGGCAGACTCTTCAACGATCTCAGGTTCCTCTTCTTGTGCTTCGAAGGTAGATGCAGAAGCCTCAAGAGCTTCCCATTCCTCCACAGTAACAGGCTTGGCCGGGGCAGGAATTGGCAAAAGTGATGCATTAGCATGGCCACGCAGCGACTTACGCTGAACAATGCCCGCAGTGCTGATGTAAGTCTTCCGAGAAAGGTCGTCTGGAACAGTCGGAAAAACGTACTCAACACCAAACTGCTCACAAAGGCTCTTAAGAATGCCGACAACATCAATATCTGCCAGATCATCAGAACCTGTACCTGTGAACTCAACCCAAACAGCGGGAGAGTAATTGTGCGGCGAACGAATATTCTGCCCCTGGAACGGCACAACGGCCTGACGAGGGTCAGCAAGAACTTCCACGTTGCCCTCGTGGTCAACGAGAACATGAGGAGCACGACCAGTAGACTCGATGGTCTGAAGGATCGGACGAGAGTGGACTGAGTTGTTCAACGACACCACAAGCTTGTTGAGGGGGCCGTCGTTTCGATATGGTCGAGTGATAATCTGCATAATTTTAGTTTACCTGATATTTTGACTGTCTCAGTCAAGGCCGATCGAGATCTCAGCGATGATCTTGCCATCTTCATTCACATCAATGATGTTAAAACCGAGGCTCTGTAGCAGCAGATCAGTAACAAGAAGGTTCGATTCGAAATGCTCTTCGTTAGCAGGGCCGCCTTCGCGATCAATGTAACAAAGGAAATCAGCGATCAGTTCGCTGATGGCAAGGTTTGCTTGCTGAATGTCGTTTTCCTTGGAAGCCATGAGTAAACTCACTTTCAATAAATCAGTACGTGTTGATATTCTATGCCAACAGATCAAGACTTGACACGGTTCACAAAACTGATATAAGCTACCTGTGTGAGGAAAACTCACAAGCCATTAACAAGACACACAGAAATGAGGTACAATCATGGCTTATGACAACACTGCAACTGTAACTGGAAACGTGACTCGGGACCCTGAGCATAAGGTGACCAATGGCGGAATGTCGATTGCAAACTTCGGTATTGCATGGAACAAGCGCAAGCAGGACGGTGAAGACGAAACTTCGTTCTTCGATGTTAGCTGCTTCCGTGCGCTTGCTGATAACGTTGTAGAATCCCTTAGCAAGGGCGACCGCGTGACGGTCACTGGTCATTTCCAGCAGGACCGCTGGACTACGCCAGAAGGCGAGAATCGTTCGAAGGTCAGCTTCGTTGCTGACGACGTCGCTCCTTCTCTCAAGTGGGCTAGTGCTTCGATTCAGCGCAACCCGAAGAGCGGAAACTACGGCGGGGACTCGCGTCAGTCCGCTCCGGCTCCGGCCCCAACGCCTGCGTACGACCCCAACAACGAACCCTTCTAGTCAGGAAGGAGTGAAATGTTGAATCGTATTATTGAACGGCTTCGCGCACTGTTCAGCCGACAAGCTAAGGCTGCTCTAGAAATCGCTGAAGACGCTATCGAAGATGCCATTGAAGATGCAGTCGAAGATCTTACTGATCTTGCCAACAAGACCAAGGCTGAGCTTGTAGAGATGGCGCGAGATCTTGATCTAAGCGGTTATGCACGCCTGAACAAGGCTGAGCTAGTCGCACTGATCGAGACCTCGGAAGTCCTCTGACATAGAGTCAGAGATGTTAGACGGAAGGCCCCCTGCTTCGGCGGGGGGTTTTCTGGTTCTCAGGCTTGACAGCCCGCTCAGCTTTGAACTAGGTTATCAGCAGGAAAAGAACAAGGAACGAAAGGAGCGCTTATGGACAAAAAAGAATGTCTTGAAGTAATTGAACTACTGTCCGTATCGTGGGACAAGCCAATGGATCAGACGACACTCACTGCCCGCGCCAAGGCTTTCTATGAGTACATCGGAGACCTGCCCGCCGCTGCGGTCGCCAAGGTAATCAAGGACATGGCAGTCGCCGGTCGCCAGTGGGCTCCCCGTCCGGGAGAGCTGCGTGTCGAGGCTATCGCCATGATGCAGGAAGACGAGCTTCCCCCATCGGCTCCCGAAGCGTGGAGTCAGTTGCAAACGAACCGTGCTGCCCTGTACAATGGTACGGCTGGCACCGACAGCCACAAGGAACTCCACGAAGTTCTGAAAATTACGATTCGAAAGCTAGGCAGCAACCGGGCACAGGATTTGACGACCAATGGCGACCGTGATATGTTTACGTCGCTTTACGAGAAGGAACGGGAAGCCTGGATTTTGAAAAACTACGGATTTGACACAAAGGACGCACAATAATGAACAACTCGCCTATTGATGAAGTACTCTCACGACTCGACAACGTTTCTGGCTCCAAGGGTCAGTACAACGCTGCATGTCCGTGCCGCACCGATGACAAGAACCCGTCGCTGCGTATCGGCATTGGTCGTGAAGATCAGGTGCTGTTGAAGTGTCTCCGTGGTGGCGGCTGCTCTGTCGATGACATTTGCAAGTCAATCAACCTGGATATGAACGACCTGTGGCCAGACGACGGCCAAGACAACAAGGTCACCATCAACGTGCCCAAGACCTCACCGGTCCCCGGCACTCGTGGTGGCGGTAAGGGCGGCGATAAAAAGCTGACCAACACGTACAAGTACTTCAATGAGAACGGTACGTTGGTTATGGAAGTTCTCCGCTACGTTTACGAAGACGGTCGTAAGACTTTCCTTCAGCGCAAGCCCTCAGAGCAGGGCGGCTGGGAATGGAAGACTGACGACCTCCAGAAGCCCCTGTACCGTCTCCCCCAGATCCTGCGCGCTGTCGCTGACGGCGAGACCGTCTGGGTCGTTGAGGGCGAGAAGGACGTCGAGACTTTGGTTGACGGCTTCGGCCTTCAGGCCACCACGAACCCTGGCGGTGCCGGTGGTGCTGGCCAGAAGAAATGGATGCCGTACCACAGCGACGCTCTTGCAGGCGCTAACGTCGCTATCATCGTGGACAACGACGAGCCTGGTTACCGTCACGCTGTCGAAGTCCGCCAGCAGCTTTGGGACCGTGACTGCAAGGTCAAAGTGTTCCAGCCGGGTGAGCACAAGGACGTTTCTGACCTTGTCGCCGCTGGCCTTGAAGGCAGCCTAATCTCGGCCCTGACCGAGATCGACCCCGCCGACCTGCTCCCGCAGGAAGACGACGGCGCACCGGAGCCCACCGACGACCACTATCACGAAGAGGCCGAGTCTGTTTCAGTTCAGGTTGGCGAAGGTCCGATCGACAAGTTCATGGCTGAGGCCACTCTTATCAAGAACACCACTACTGATCCAGTTGCGGCTGCTTCGGCTATCCGCCGTGCGGCAGGCCAGCTCCTACTCACCACGGGCGACACAACCGACACTGGTGTGGCCGTTAAGTGGAACGAGTTCCTTGAGGAAGACGCTGACATCAGCTACGACTGGATCATCCCGAACCTCCTGGAGCGTGGCGACCGTGTGATGGTTGTTGCTTCTGAGGGTGCTGGTAAGACCACTCTCGCCCGTCAGGTTGCGATGATGTCGTCCGCTGGTATCCACCCGTTCCGCCGTACTCCGATGGAGCCGCTGCGTACCCTGATGATCGACCTTGAGAACCCGGAGCGCATCATTCGTCGTGCCACCGGCAAGATCTACGACCGCATCAAGGCGTTCGGCCAGGAAGGCAACATGGACGGCGCTCACCTTGTGATGAAGCCCGACGGCGTAAACCTTTTGACCTCTCGTGACCAGGCCATGATTGAAGAGCATGTGGCTAACACGAACCCGGACATTCTGTTCTTCGGCCCGATCTACAAGTCCTTTCTCGACCCCGGTGGTAAGACTGCTGAGGCCGTGTGTGGCGAGATCGTCCGATTCCTTGACTACATCCGTGTCGAGTACGACTGCGCCCTGTGGCTGGAGCACCACGCTCCTCTTGGCGAACAGAACCGACGTGACTTGCGTCCGTTCGGTTCGGCCGTGTGGTCTCGCTGGTCGGAGTTCGGTATCGCACTGACGCCCGACATCACGGACCCGGCGCTTATCCAGTTCAACCACTACCGTGGTCAGCGTGAGAAGCGTGAGTGGCCGCTACTTACCAAGCGTGGCGCTACCTGGCCGTTCGAGGTCGTGGAGTGGGCTGAAACCGATGAGGACGCTCAGATCGCTCAGGCTCCGCAGCGTACTGACGAAGAGATGAACGAAGCTTTGGCTGATGGCCTCTTCGATGATGAGGTTAGTCCTTGGTAAGCTAAAGTAAAAACGATGAGAAGCGGACACCCTTATGCAAACTAAACAACAACTAGACAACTGGTACAAAAAGAAAGATCCGTGGCAGTATGAAAGCCACCCTGACGACATGTACCGCAAAAACTTTTACTTAGCTGTTCTAGAAGACATAGGTCCTTACTTCGACACTGCTTTAGATCTGGGCGCTGGAGAGGGCTGGATAACAAAGGACATCCCTGCTAAGCAAATACACGCTTTGGAGATTAGTGATGAAGCTGCTCAAAGGCTGCCGAATAACGTTGAAAGAGTGTCTTCCGTAACCAGCAAGTATGATCTAGTTATGGCAACCGGGGTTCTGTACGCTCAGTATGACCACGAATCTGTAGCCGCCAGTATTCACGAAGCCTCCGACATTGGCACTCTAGTGTTTATCGGAGGTATAAAAACATGGCTTAAGCCACATACATTTGGGACTAAAGTCCACGAATACTGTATGCTTTATAGAGAATACGAAAGTGTTATTCAAATTTGGGAGTACCAATGAGACTTGCACATAACATTGGAAACGAAAAACATTCTAACTATCACACCAGGGAACAAATCCTGGCTTGCGATGAACCGATCGGTTTCGATGGCGTGTACTTAAACGTCTTTGAAAATCAAGATGTTCTAGAAGAAAAGTCAGGGATCATGTTTGTCATGGGAAATGAAATGGGGAAAGACAACAGTTTCGACCTGAAGCATGTACCTAAACTAGAAAGGTATTGCACGTTATCTCAAGTTAAGGAGTTGTGTTCTTTGTACAACTTTGAAATTGGATGGCACACCTGGTCGCATAGAAACCTGACAAAGCTTTCTGAACGGGATATTATCCAAGAAATTACGGCACCCTTCCCGACAAAGTACTTAAGGTATCCTTACGGAGCGTACAATGACAAAGTCGTGGCTCTAGTAAAAGCAGCAGGATACGAAAAAGCATATTCCGTGACGCAAGGTGTTCGTGACGAATTTGCCGAAGATGCGGACTACAAAATTTACAGCAACTATGTACCGTTCAACTAAGCTAAATGATTTACAAGAAAAAGGGATTGTCAAAATCCCTTCCGTGTTCACACCCGAAGAGTGTGATGCAATTAAAAATGCTGCTTATGCTGTCACAGACAAACAGATTCGAGCATCTGGCTACCCCCATGTTGCCAGCGAACAAGCATACAATACAAAATCACTAATCTTCTTTCCGGCATTAGCCAGCGACTACTTAAACGCTATCCGCATTGACCCTCGAATGGTTTTACTAGTGAAAGAGTTTTTAGGTCAAAACGTAAGGCAGATCAACAATCAGGTCTACTTCAGAGAGGCCGGAGACAGAGACACTTTTGCTTGGCACCGAGACACTATCTTTCGCGAAAGCTCTCAGTTTACAGATGCTGTGGAAACTGACTACTTGCAAACCATCATTGCTGTAGACGACATAACTGAGAATAACGGGGCCGTGGAATTTATCGAAGGCTCACATCTTTGGCCTGAGTTCGACCGACCAAAACAATTACGGCATTTTCAACGAGGGGATCTGTCAGGAACTAAGTACACCGCCAATAAGGGCGATGTGCTGATCTGGTCAGTGAAAATCGTCCATGGTAGCGAGGCTAATGTCTCAGATAGTCCAAGAATGACCTACATGAATGGCTTCTGTAAATCTGATAGTGTAAAAGACTACCCCGATTATTTATCAGATGGGAATGTTGTAGCAGAAATTGACCCGACTAGGATTCCTTAACATGCTAACTGTAGTAATCTCATCATATCAGTACGGGCACTTAGCGGCCCATTGTATCGAAAGCATCCTGTCTCAAACAGTGCAGCCCAAAAAAATCCTGTTTGTAGATGATGGCGTAGGTGATTGCACACACCTGCCCGCTATTTACCCTGAAGTCGAATACACGCTACGAGACCAAAACTTAGGTACCGTAGAGAGCTTTCAAGACATGCTAATGAAAGTAGACACTGAATATACAATGTTCATAGGTGCAGATAACTGGCTTCGTTCAGACGCAGTCGAACTGCTAACTAGTGACACCACCCACGACATACTAACTTACGACATAGCTATCACGGGAGAACTGAAAGATAAGCACCCGGCTGCAAACTGGCCTGGTTCGGAACCAGTCAACGGCGATATCTGGTGGAAACGCGACGGACGGCATCACGGGTCAATGATGTACCGCACCTCCTTAGGCAAATCAGTAGGGTATAGGAGACATCGCCACGCCCGAGGCAATGCTAATTGCGAAGATCAAGCAATCTGGGAAGACATGTTAAAAGCTGGAGCTACAGTCGATCACATCGCAGAGCCATTACTCCACTATAGGAGACACAGAGAAAACTGCATATCAGACTCTCGAACGTAAGATCCACAGCCTCGCTTGCGGTCCTATCCGCACTGTATTAAGATACAAGTATGACTATTCCTGGAGATATGCGATAATGGCTATTGGATCACCAAGGTGGGGTGGACTCCGTACCGACCCTTACAACCCCGACTCTCCTGACGCCGATAACGATGGCATCGTTCAGGAAGGGACACTTTTTGAACGTCCGGCAGGTACTCGTATTGTTAGCGCTCTGACTGGTTTGGAACTGGCATTTGGAACACGTGGTACCAGCATTCAAGACACGCGCAACACTCTGATCGTAGACAGAGAAGGCCGCCCGGTTGCTTACCGTCAGTCTTGGAGTGGCGGAACTCTATCGGCACGTGAGCAAAACGGCACTATTGGTGATAGTGTTGGAGGCACTATTGGCTCCTTGTTGGGCACCGTTGACGGCCCTCCGCCGAAGCCTAAGCGACCGAACCTTGTCCTTCGATCCACGGACGTCGATAAGGACGGCAAGCCGCTGCGCGTGTTCGTTGCCGACGACCGACGCTTCCACGGAGTTCAGCCTCTCGACTTCAACGGTTTCGAGTTCCCCGGCTGGAAAGCCGCCGAGGATCATTGGGCCGGAAGCGGCTTGGTCTTGCCCAAGAACGAGACCCCTATCTCTCCTTCTGATTCGCGCCTGCCCGAAACGCTGTTCATCCCCAGCCCTAATCCTAGTGCTCATCGAGACTTGCAGGTTGTTCGCGCTGATAGCGATTCAAAGAAGGTGACAGCCTATGTTAGCCGCCAAGACGCTCTGCAAGCCTGGGAAGATGTTGTTAAAGCGGATACAGCGAAGCGCCAGGATGCTGAGATTGATGCCTGGTTGGAAAGCGAAGGCTGGACCAGGGAATCTTGGCTGGAAAACGGATACAACTTTGACATGGTTTTGGACGAAATTCGTCAAGATAAAATCAATGAGCATTGGGCGAAAAACGGTTACACGTGGGAGGCTTGGCTAGAGGCGGGCGATCTTTACGGTGGTCGCAAGGTTGGCGACAGGCCAGCAGAAGCTCCTGCAATTATCAACTACCCGCGCGGGTTTGGTAACCTTGTGGAGTCGGCATTTAGGGAGCGCAACCCTGGTCTTGCAGATTGGCTTGATCGTGACGACGCAGACGACGATCAAGAAGCGCTGTTTGACATTGCTGACGTTCCTGTTGAGACTCCCCTTGGGCAGCTTAGGGAAGAGTACAGCTCTTTTAGTCAGTGGCTGCATGGAAACTTTAAAGGCTATGGTAAGGATCGTCCGACTGAAGAAGAATTGGACAAAATTAACGTACATCTGCAAAGTACGTTCGGTCAAGCACTTGATCCTGATTTCAAGCCTCACACTTTGCGCGACCCAAACACTGGCCGCTTTATTACTCAGAACAAAAACCCAGAACTTCCGTTTGCAGACGTAGTCGAGGTGCCTGCCGACAACATCGCTACTGGTGCTGCCGTTACGTTCACGCCTCATACTGTGCGTGACCCGGAGACTGGACGCTTTGTTAAAGCTTCTCAAGTTCACGTTTACGGTGACGTTCGTGTCGACACGGAAGCTGCTCCTGAGCCGGTCCGTCGTAAAGCCGACATCCCGACCCCTGATAGCCTTGATCCGATCAAGGAGCGTTTCGA
>Ga0213858_10001391_pt1 | contig 11539 bp, 18 predicted proteins | sample PICome_FD_160122 | JGI IMG/M metagenome (GOLD analysis project Ga0213858, IMG submission 160122) | Coastal seawater microbial communities near Pivers Island, North Carolina, United States - PICO245 | ecosystem: Environmental > Aquatic > Marine > Coastal | place: USA: North Carolina | collected... | reverse complement strand
GAGATTAACTTAGCAGCAACTTTGATTAGACTAGGAGCATTATGACTTATATTGTAAATGACGCTTGTATTCGTTGCAAGCACATGGACTGTGTAGAAGTGTGTCCAGTGGATTGTTTTTATGAAGGTGAAAACATGCTGGTAATCAAACCAGACGAATGCATTGACTGTGGTGTTTGCGAACCAGAGTGTCCTGCAGATGCAATACTTCCTGATACTGCACCAGGTACAGACGAATGGGTTGTGTTTAATCAAAAATGGTCAGAAGTTTGGCCTAATATTACAGAAATGCGTTCCGAAGATGTTCCAGAAGATGCTGATGAGTGGCACGGTGTAGAAAATAAAATGGAGTATTTTTCAGAGGCTCCAGGAAAGGGAGACTAATGTTAAGTAAACAATGCAAAGCACATTTAGAAGAAGTAGGTGAAACTGGTTTACAACACATGGGTAAAGCACTTATGGTTGCATTAAAGTTGCAGCTACTTGTTCCTGTGGTTATTATCCATAGTGTTGCCCCTAGATTTTTTACAAAAACAGCAACTAACACAATGAGAAATATTCTAAATGACAGAAAACAAAAAACTGATAAATGATATTGTAAGAGTAAATGTATTAGAAGAAGAAATAGCGTATTACAAAACACTATTACAACCTGAAGATACAGGACATATTCATACAACCATAAACTTTTTAAGTCAAAGACTATCAAATATTAAAGGAGAATTAGCCGGATGGCCGTTCGATTAGTAAGTTACACAAAACCAACACCAGAGTTTGCAGAGTACGGTATTGCAGACAATGATTTATTAGATCTGGTTGCGTATTGTGCTAGGGTAAGTAATCCAGCAAACCAAATGAATAGTGCAACAAGTGAAAAACTTGTAAAGTATTTGATTAAACATGCACACTGGAGCCCATTAGAAATGGTCAATGTTTGTATGGAGATTGACACAACAAGAGATATTGCGCATCAGATTGTACGCCATCGTAGTTTTGCGTTCCAAGAGTTTAGTCAACGTTATGCAGAGCCAGGCGAAATGGGTGAAGTTTTTGTAACTAGTGAAGCACGACTTCAAGATAATAAAAATAGGCAAAATAGTATTGAACTAGATTTAGGTGCAGATGGCAATGCTGAATTAGTAGCACGTTGGGAAGAACTACAACAAGACGTTTGCTTTACAGCAGGCAAAGCATATGATTGGGCTATTAATGCAGGTATTGCAAAAGAAGTAGCACGTAAAGTTTTACCTGAAGGACTTACAAAAACAAGACTATATATGAATGGTACATTACGTAGTTGGGTGCATTACATTGAACTTAGAGGTGCTAATGGAACACAAAAAGAACACATGGAAATCGCTTGGGAATGTGCTAAAGTCATTGCCGATATCTTCCCGCTTGCACAGGATCTCAATGCCTCAAACAATGGAAGTTGACATTGAATGGTTTGAACGCTACGCTTGGTGGCCTATTCGTAGCAGTTGGAGTAAAAAACGTATTTGGTTCAAAAAATATTGGGTAGGAGAGATTTACTATGATGCAATGGGTAGACCACCAATAAAGGAAAAAAGTTGGAAACTCATTTATACTGAAAATGAGTATTTGATGTATCTGTTAAAGAAGGATGAAGAGTTGTATTCTCATCCATTAGGATTTAAAAGTGTAAGGGCTAAGTAGCCCTTACTTTACACGTCTCCGTAAATAGCTAGTACTTCTTTTACTGCTTCATGTCTTTCAATATCACCTTTATTAAAACGCACTGTGCTGATTCTACTAGAGTCTTTATTATCTAAATGCTTTATAAAATCTATCAATCCGTTATCTTTTAATCTATCTGCTTGGGCTAAATCACCTGTAACCACCATTTTACTGTTGGTGCCAATGCGTGTTAGTAGCATTTTCATTTGATTTGGTGTTGCATTTTGCATTTCGTCTGCAATGATATAGGCATCTTTGAACGTTCGTCCACGCATATATGCCAGTGGTGATATTTCTATCACACCCTCTTTTATCATACTTTCGATCTCACCTGAATAAAAATACTCTCTAAACACATCGAATATAGGTCTTGTCCAAGGTGCCATTTTTTCTTCTAATGTACCTGGTAAAAATCCTAAATCTTCATCTGCACTTACTGCTGGTCTAGTAACAATAATACGATCTACTTCACCTTGCAGAAATGCTTTTACAGCAGCTTGACATGCTAGAAGTGTCTTACCTGTACCTGCTGGACCAATACCAAATATAATATTTTTATACGGATCCATAAGTTCCAGTATATATTCTTCTTGACTACGATTTCTTGGAAGTATTTCAACATTACGTTGTTTTGTTGGAAGGAAGTTGTTTAGTTTTACTACGTTAGTAGATGATTTAATATGTGCTTGCCTTTTGGCTTTAGCTTTACCCATTTAGTCCTCCTATGAGCTGAAACAGGGTCATCTTTTCCTTTGCAGGAAAATCCTTCCCTGCTATGGTATTTACTATTTTTGTGCTTACATTAACTACGTAGTGAATTATTTCTTGTAACTTTTTCTATGTGATAAATATACTAAAGCGAGGATACACATGCCTAATATTTTAGATACACTAGACGTTATTGAAAACTTATCAGCAGTTTATGAAAATGATAGAGCTTTTTCTATTTTGAAGGATTTTGAAAGAGTGATTGATGAGCTAGGGTTATATGTTTATGACAACTGGGAAGATGGAGAACTAGCAGCAGGTCCTGAAGTTGATCGTCATTGGGTAAAGTGTTCATTCATGTGGCCACGTAAACAAATGCCAGATCCTGCAGGTGGCAAACGTTTGTTAGATTATGATTGCAAAGTACAATATCAAAAGTCAGAGATTATCAAAGCACGTAAAATTATAAAACCAGATGATATAAGACCTGGCACTAAAAAAGGCAAACTTGATAAGATTCCTGTTTGGCTTGTACACATTACAATGCCAAAGAGTTTGATTATTGCTATTTACGGTGGCGATGTAGAAAAGATTGAACTAGAAGATAATGCACAAGCTACACAACCTGCACCAGCAGTAGGAGGTATGCCAGCACCTATTCCTCCAGTACCAGCAGCAGCGCCGGCAGCAGCACCAGCAGCAGCGCCAGTAGGTGGAGCAACTACACCGCCAGCAGCAGGAGCAGTATAATGGGTCTTAGAGCAAACGACTTACACGATATGGTTAAGAATGTATTTGAGGTTGACACATATCAAAGCAAAATGGGCAACGACGAAGATATTGTTGTTGTAAGTTTTACAGTAACAGAAGAACAAGCAGCAAAAGATTTAGTTGACTTTATTGAAAAAGGATATGGCTTTGTTCTTGATGCAGATCAAACACCAGGCGAAGTAGAAAAAGGTGCATACAAAGTTTTTGTTGAAATGGAACGTGACGATAAAATACCTAACAATATTTCTAGTCTATTAGATGGTGTAGGAAAACTAGCAGAAATAGATAGTTTTAGATTTAGATATCATAAAAGTTTTAGCAGCTATGAAGCAAATAGTGATAACCTTTCAGAAATGATTCCAAACAATAGTAGTGCATATGACACAACAGTAAATGAAGCTAGAATGGATAACTTCAAAAACTTTTTTAGCAATAGTTATTTGGAAAGTTCAGAATTTTTTGGAGACGAACTAATCATTAAGAAAGCATATGCAGATCCTATTGGTTTTACTGTAAAAGATTTTGACGAAACACAATCGGTAAACCAAACACTAAGTGAAAAAATTAACATGAATGACTATCCTGAAATCATGTTTCTTACTAAATACCTTGGAGACTATAATATTACCAAGTTTGGTGATAAAACGTTAACACTGGAAAACAATGGATATACACTCGTGGTCGAAAGACTATAACGGAAAAACTTGTAAAAATTGTGGACACCCTAGACACTGCGGTGTGCCTAACTATGCTTCACCAACAAATATAATAAAACTATGTGAAACTTGCAGATGTGAAGCCTGCGCCCCGGAAAAAAAGGAATAACTATGGCCAAAGAAGATTTTGATTTTGATTTTGAACCGTGGATGGCAGAAGAACTAATCCACAGAAGTGATTGGGAAGATTGGTATGAAGCAATGCTAGAAATCTTGCCACTATGGGATATCAATACTATTCCAAGGGTAGCAGGCTTTATTGCGCAGTGCGGACACGAATCAGGTGGCTTCCGTGTTGTAAGCGAAAACTTGAACTACAGTGCAAAAGCACTAAATGTTATTTTTCCAAAGTATTTTAAACGTGCAGGGAGAGATGCAAATGAATATCATAGACAACCTGAAAGGATTGCTAACGTCATATATGCCAACAGGATGGACAATGGTGATACTGACAGCGGCGACGGCTGGAGATTCCGTGGTGGCGGACTCATTCAACTTACAGGAAGATACAACTACACAGAGTTTGCAGAAGATGTAGATATGACTGTAGAAGAAGCAGTAGATTATGTGCGTACCAAAAAAGGTGCATTGGATAGTGCTTGCTGGTTCTGGGACGAAAACAATATCAACAAACACTGTGATAATATGGACATTCTAAAAATGACCAAACGAATCAACGGTGGTACCATTGGACTAGAAGATCGCAAAAAACATTGGGCACACGCATTAGATGTATTAGGCGGCGATATGGAAATGGAAGTAGAAGAAGAAAAAGAACTTAATACTAACCAAACTATACGTCAAGGTTCACGTGGTCCATTAGTTGCAGAAGTACAAGAAATCCTAGGTATTAGTCCTGCTGATGGTATATTTGGTCCAGGTACTGCTAGACAAATCAAAGAATGGCAAGCAGAAAACGGACTAGTTGCAGATGGTATTGTAGGACCAAAAACACTGGGAAAGTTGTTAGGGTAGGTGGTTTAGGTATGGGCTTGAAACTAGCAGGAGTTATGTTTTTAATAATGTGTGCTATGGGCGGCATTGGCTATTGGTATTACAATGACACACAAGAGCGCATGGCAATACTACAAGAAAACAATGCTAAACTTGAAATAGCAGTTGAAACAAATGAACAAGCACTAGAAAGTTTACAAGCAGACTATGCAAGTGCGCAAAACGAAATAGCCAGTTTAAATAATGCATATACTGCAATACGCAGACAGAATCAAAAACTAGCTGACAAACTACAAGAAATAGATTTAACAGCAGCGGCAATAGCAAACGCCGAAGGTATTGAACGTGCAGTAAACAGAGGCACTGAAAATGCTGGTAGATGCTTTGAACTTCTGTCGGGGGCAGAACTAAATGAAAAAGAAAGGACAGCAAAAAATGACATCGCTTTTAACAAAGAGTGTCCTTGGCTTTACGATACTTATAAGTCTCGCGGCCTGCTCGACGAAACCCCAGCAGATTGAAGTAAGTGCTAAACCAATAGAAAAACCTACATTACAACTGCCACCTGTTGACGAACTTAACATGCGTAAGGTAGAATGGATTGTAATAAACGAAGCTAACGTTGATGTAGTAATAGAGAAACTTAAAACAGAAGGACAAGCCTTTGCACTGTATGCACTTACAGGTGATGGGTATGGAAACTTAGGATTAAACTTTTCAGATATACGTGCAATGGTACAACAGCAACAAGCCATTATTGCAGCGTATGAAGGTTACTACGAACAAGCAGAAGAAGCAATGGACAATGCTGTAACAAAAGAATAAATACACATATAAAAAAGAGGGCTATATATGTGGGAAATGATTGAAAGAATGGCTAGTGATCGCTTGTGGATTTACACGGCGCTTGCTGGTAGTGCGTTTGGTGCTATATTTGTAGCATACATAAGCACAACACGTATAGGTCTTTGGGGTTATGCCCAAGTAGACAGAGCGATAGATTATCTTGTAGAACGTTGGGGACTTACATGGCTAGAACAGCCTGAAGACGCATGGCGTAAAAAGTATCCAAAAATCACAGCAAAGATAGATTCAATTGAGGCAAGACTAGACAAGTTGGAGGGTAAGAATGCCAAGAAAAAAACCTGAGGATTTAAAAAGCGGTGGAGCAACACCTGCACCTAAGCCAGCAACAAAACCTGCGCCAGCACCAGCACCATCACCTGCTCCTGCACCAGTTGCAGTAGCACCAGCACCGCAACCTGTGAGTAACTATCACCCTGCAGACTTAAACGGTGATGGTAAAGTGGATGATGAAGAAAAAGCAATGGAACTAGAGTTTCGTCGCAAAATGCTGGAAGACCAAGATGCTATGCGTGATGCACAACGCAGCATGGCTTGGTTTGCATTAGGCGGAATGTTGCTATATCCATTTAGTGTTGTACTTGCAGTCTGGTTAAGTTTAGATCAAGCAGCAGATGTATTAGGAAGTATGGCAGCAACATACTTTGTTTCGGTTGCAGCTATTGTAGCAGCATTCTTTGGTGGACAAGCATACACACAATCAAGTTCAAACAAAAAACGCTAGGACCTAAATAAGTAATAGTATGGACTATTACAATAAGTTGGGTGTGAATAAATCTGCATCGCCAGATGAAATAAAACGAGCATACAAAAAACTTGCTATGCAACATCACCCTGACCGTGGTGGTGACCAAAAAACTTTTCAAGAAATCAACGAAGCTTATGATACTTTAAAAGATCCAAACAAAAAAGCTGAGTATGACAATCCACAAACTAGACAACAGTTCAATTTTAACACTGGAAATATGAACGACATGTTTAGTCAGTTTTTTAGACAAACTCAAAGAGTTCGTAAGAATAGTAGTATGAGTATTACAGTAAGAATAAGTTTGAAAGATGTAGTAACTGGGAAAGACGTAGTTGGGAAATATATGTTAGGAAGCGGCAAACAAGAAGTTGCTAATATTCGTATACCACCCGGTGTGGAAGATGGATTAACAATGCGGTATGCAGGACTTGGAGACAACAGTGTAAAGCAACTACCGAGGGGAGATTTACATGTAAGGATTGTTGTTGAAAAACATAAACATTTTGTAAGAGATAGGTCGCATATTAGAACAAAATGTAGTATAAATGTATTAGAACTTATTTTAGGCACAGAAATTATTGTAACCGATTTAGTAGGCAACAACATAAATGTAAAAATACCTAAAGGTACAAATCCAGGCACCATAATGAGCATTGCAAATCATGGCTTACCAGATATGAATACAGGTAAGCTAGGTAACTTGTATTTAGAAATAAAAGGTATTACTCCAAAAATAGATGATTGGGATATGTTAGAAGAGGTAAAGAAATTAAATGATGGAACTAGTATTAGCACCTGACGGTAGACTAGAAACACAACTTGAAAGATTTGACTTTAACATGATGCATCCTGCACCGGTTGCATTAGACATGATTGATTTGATGCGTAAGCATGATGGATTAGGATTGAGTGCAAACCAAGTAGGATTTCCATATCAAATTTTTGTTATGCGAGCATTGCTGAATAAGGCAAATGGCGATCCGCTTGTTGTTATGAATCCTATTATAAAAGGATTGAGCGAAGAGATAGAGTCTGGTGTAGAAGGATGTTTGAGTCATCCTGGCTTAATGTTAAAAGTACGGAGGCCTGTAAGTGTCATGGTGCAATTTGATACCTTGACAACTGACATGAAAGATGTTATAACTGTAGAAGCAAAGTTTGACGAAATAGATGCACGTATCTTTTTACATGAATATGATCATTTATATGGTATTCAGTTTATTGATAGGGTTAGCAAACTCAAGTTAGAAATGGCAGAAAAGCGCAGACTAAAAAAACAAAAAAGGAAAGTTAATGGTTGAACCAAGCAAAGAACTAGCAGCAGTTTTTGACAAAGCAGTAAGTGATGCAAAAAAACTACAGCACGAATATATCACTTTAGAACATTTGTTGTATGCTATGTTATGCGAAGAAACATTTGGCACAATGATAAATGGTTTTGGTGCTGATGTTGATTACATGAAGAAAGAGCTTGAAAATTATTTGCGCACAAATCTTGATAATATCAAGATAGATGAAAAAAAGTTTAAGCCAAAGAAAACAAGTGCAGTAGAACGTGTGTTGAATCGTGCATTTACCCAAGTGTTATTTCAAGGAAGAAATAGTATTAATATTGCTGATGTATTTGTTAGTATTCTTACTGAAAAGAAAAGTTGGGCATATTTTATTACACAAAAAGTTGGTGTAAGCAAAGACAAGTTTCAAGAATATATTAATAACGATGATCAGTTTTATGAAAACGAAGACGAAGCAGCAAACAAAGGTATTGCAAATAAAGCTCTTAGAGATTTTACTACAGATCTAAATCAACAAGTAAGTTTGAATAAGATTGATCCTGTGATAGGTAGAGATGATGAGATTGAACAGGTTGCACTAGCACTAGGTAGACGTACAAAGTCTAATGTGTTAATGGTTGGAGATCCAGGTGTAGGTAAAACTGCTATTGCAGAAGGACTAGCACATCAAATTGTAAATGGTAATGTTCCTAAGTTTCTTACAGAGTATACAGTTTATAGTTTAGATATTGGTGCAATGCTTGCTGGATCAAAATATAGAGGTGACTTTGAAGAGCGTTTTAAAATGGTACTTGCTGGTTTAAAAAACAAAGGCAAAACTATTATGTTTATTGACGAAGCACATATGATTTCAGGTGCAGGTGCTGGCGGCGGCAACAGTGCAAATGACTTGGCTAATATGTTAAAACCAGCATTAGCAAAAGGTAACATTAGTGTTATTGCAAGCACCACATGGGAAGAGTATCGCAAGTTCTTTGAAAAGGATCGTGCGCTAATGCGTAGGTTCCAACGTGTGAGTATTGACGAACCTGATCGAGAAACAACTCTTAAAATCTTAGCAGGTGTAAAAAAATATTACGAAGAGTTTCATGCTGTACAAGTCACAGAAGAAGCTATTGTTCAAGCAGTTGATTTAAGTATCAAATACCAAACTGATAAAAAGTTGCCTGACAAAGCAATCGACTTGATCGATGTTGCATGTGCTCGTTTCAAAGTGCGTGACATTGAAGAAAATAAACTAGTTAACAAAGACAGTATACAGTACGAACTAGCAAAAATGATCAAGTTGCCTGAAGAACAAGTAAAAGAGCGTGAAAGTGAAAACTTGGCACACTTAGAAGATAACTTGAAAAAAGTTGTGTATGGACAAGACAATGCTATTGAAGATATTGTTGACAAAATCCTAGTAGCACAAGCAGGTCTTAAAAGCGAAAACAAACCAATTGGTAGTTTTGTGTTTATGGGTCCAACAGGCGTAGGTAAAACCGAACTTGCAAAACAACTAGCAAACAACTTAGGTGTAAAACTAGTGCGTTTTGATATGAGTGAATATCAAGAAAAACATAGTATTAGTAAACTTATCGGTTCGCCTCCTGGTTATGTAGGATATGAAGATAATGCAGGTGGTATTCTTATTGACAAACTACAAGAAAACCCAAACTGTGTGTTATTGTTAGACGAAGTAGAAAAAGCACATCCTGATGTTAGTAGTATTTTGTTACAAATAATGGACAACGGTATGGTTACAGGTAGCAACGGTAAAGAAGCTGATGCACGTAACTGTACATTGATCTTAACAACAAACTTAGGCGCACAAGAAGCAGAAAAGAATGCTATTGGTTTTGGTGAAAGCATGGAAAAAGACTATGAAGACGGAGATCTCAAAAAGTTTTTTACGCCAGAGTTTAGAAATAGATTAGATGGTGTGATTACATTTGGTAAACTAAGCAAAGAAGTAATGATGAAAATCGTTGGCAAGTTCTTGTGTGAACTAAAAGAACAAGTAAGCAAAAAAGATATTGCAATCACTATCACAGACGAAGCATTAGATTACTTGGTGGAAAAAGGATTTGATAGAAAAATGGGTGCTCGTCCATTGCAACGTGTGATTGATAACGAAATCAAACGTCCTTTAAGTAAAAAGATGTTGTTCGGTAATCTCAAAGAAGGCGGCAGTCTAACTATTGACTATCGTGATGAGATTTGTATCGATGTAGAAACTTTTGAGCATGAAACTGTTTGAAACTAAGAAGTTACATTATAACAAGTATCTATATAAACTTGAAATACGTAACTCATTAGCTCATATCTTTAGAACTGAGTTCCAACAAAAAGGCGACTTTAAATGGGCAAAAGAAAAACTTGATAATATTAACAAGTTTCATAAACCCAACGATGTTTCTATAAAAGTCCACTGGGATGCAAGTAAATGGTTTGATACTATAAGATCAACAGATTTTTATGATGCTATTACAATATTGAGAATTTTAGAAAAAAATAGTGATTACAAAATACGTTGCGAAACATGTAATCTTATTATTTACAGTAATGATAAAAGTTTTCTTGTAAAACTAGGAAATGCTGTAAACTATTGTCATACAGAGTTATACGAACCAAAACTTGAAAATATAGACCTTCTAAAAAATAATGAAAATATTATACTGACTAATAAACAGCCTAAGTTTGAATATAAAATAACATTTGGCAAACAAAGAGGATCACCCGGACTTGCGAAATGGATAGAAAATAATCCTAATCTTGCAAAAATAGGAAAAATTGCAAGTGAAGCATGTGCAAATGAAGGCTGGGTAAAAGGCCTGTATTTTTTAGTTAGAGATAAAAAAACACTTTTCCTTGTACAAATGATGGTAGGTAATAATATACAAAGGATTGACCACTTTGTTTACACTGAATAGATAAATACAGTAACAAACAAGGATCCTAGTTATGAGCTTTATAAACATTGTTATACAAAAATCTGGTATTAATGAAGATAGAGATATTGTAGTAGATACTATATTACAAACCGCAAATGTAGGTTTATTAGAAGATACATTTGAATACGAGTTATACGAAAGTGATAACGACACACAAGTTATTAGTGTGCCAATTTCTAAAACACTTAACGAAAAGCAACAAAAAGTTGTTGCACGTAGAATAGCACACAAGTTGTTCGACAAGGGATATGCAGATTTTGACATAGAGTTTGGCGTAAATGAAGCGCAACTAAATGAAGCATTATTAAGACGTGGTAGCAGAGGTCCTGAAGTAAAAGCTCTACAACAACAACTAGGAATGCCAGCAGCAGAACAAGACGGTATCTTTGGTCCAAAAACAGAACAAGCTGTACGTAACTTTCAAACAAGCCGAGGCTTACAAGTAGATGGTATTGTTGGTCCACAAACACAGGCTAGTATTGCAAATGCTCAAGCAGCAGGTACAGCAACAAGAGATGCACCATACAACCCACAAACAGTGCCACAAACACCTACACAACAAAGAGCAGCACAGCAACAAGCACCTAAAAGTGCTGGTGGGGTTAAAAGTCCAACCTTTCCTACCGGAAGCGGAATACAAACTCCTCAATCAAGAAATCCAGAAATAACAACTAGAGTATTAGATAAAGATGGTAATCCTATTGAACCAATGCCAGTTGACGATTTAGCAAAGATGGCAAATACCGCAATTGATACAGCAAATCCACAAGGTGGTGTATCACAAGGAGATCAAGCCGCAGGTGCAAATGCTCAAGGTGGTGGGCAAGGTGGAGCACCACAAAATCCACCA
>Ga0213858_10001390_pt1 | contig 11540 bp, 16 predicted proteins | sample PICome_FD_160122 | JGI IMG/M metagenome (GOLD analysis project Ga0213858, IMG submission 160122) | Coastal seawater microbial communities near Pivers Island, North Carolina, United States - PICO245 | ecosystem: Environmental > Aquatic > Marine > Coastal | place: USA: North Carolina | collected... | reverse complement strand
CTCTTCCGCTGTCTTTTCGTTTGTCGGAATGTTAAACACGTCAGCCATAACGCTCTGTAGCTTGTTCAGCTTCTCGGCGTTTTCGTCCTTTACAGGCTCTTGTGGCGTTTCTTGTTCTGCCATGTTTGCAATTTTTGTTTTTATGTTTTCCGGTATTTCCGGTAACTTCTTTGATTCCACCAAGCTTTCAAACTGTGGGTTATGTATAGCTTTGTTTATGCTAGCGGCTACCTTCATAGTAGGCGGGTTTACATGGTCAACGAACCCCCATTCTTTGGCCTCCTCCGCTGTAATCCACTTCTCTTCAGCCATTAGCTTTCTGATTACGCTTTTCTGCTTACCCGTTTTCTTTTGGTATGCGTCAACTGCTCGTTCACCCCAAACATCCAGGTTATCGGCTGCTTTTCTCAATTCCCTTGCATTACCGATAACACCCGTCCAAGGGTCATGCACCAAGAATGCAGCGTTGCCGTCTATCTGTATTTCGTTTGCGCCTAAAGCTAATATAGTAGCGGAACTTGCAGAAGGCCCGATAAAATCTGCTATAATGTATGCGGGGTGCGCCCGTAGCATCTTATTAATAGTGAAAGCGTGATCCATATCCCCACCCATAGAAGAAATATTCACCCTTATTGTGCTGGCCTGAACCTCGTCTAGTTTATTACGCATATCGCGCATAGTGAAGCCTGCTTCGGGGTCAAACCAATTCTCACCAATATCAGCAATAACGTCTATAGATGCCTCTTTACCTGTGCTGTTTTTTATTTGGATTCCACGCATAGCGTAAAAATACGGCTGTTTTGGCGTGTTTACTTTGCAGAAAATGCAAGGAATAAAAAAGCCCCACCGTAATTGGCAGGGCTTCCCTTGAAAGTGAATTAGAGAATATTAAAATACCTTCAGTTTAGCGGGTATTAGTTTCTCTTTGTGTTCCTTGAAATTATTAAACTCGTAGATTTTGCCATCCTCATTGTCTATTACCGCTGGTATGGTTTCTAAGTTTTGCATTAAGAATGATACCTCTGGCCTAGATAAGACCTTATAGCTCAATCTTAGATTATCTTCATTAGGGTTATCTAAGTCTATGTATATCAATTCATACGCTTTCCTTGTTTCACTCTTTGACGCCTTGAACTTAACAAAATACTGCATTACTGCAAAAGGGGTTTTCTCCCTGTAAAGTGATTTAATCATCATTGCTTTGGGTTTAGTTTAACAGTTATGAATTTAACTAATTCAGCACGAATGTAAAAACTTTTGTTTTATATACGCAGTTTACCCGCGCTTTATCGCACGGCATACCGTAGCAGGGTCTACTGAGTATTCACCCGCTATATCTGACTTGGATTTCTTGCCCTCTGCGTATTCCTGAACGATTGCGATATCCCTCATTGCGCTATGACTGATAACACCCATTCGGAACATCTTATCGACGTCCGATTCGGTTACGTTTACCTCTTTGTTATTGAGGTATTCGGTTGCCTTCTTTTTCATACTACTGTAGCCCTGTCCTCCGATGTGTCTAAGTTTGATTGCTTCTCTCTTAACTCTAATAAGTCAATTCCTATTCTCATTTTTTGGATTTTATCTCCGAGTGCCGAAATCTGCGCTCCTGAATCTTTGCGCATTAACTGAGAACCGCTACCAGCTATCAAGCTGCCACCACCGCCAAAGGCTGGAATCATTTTAGTTTGTCCTTTTCCGCTCAAAGGCTCAACGGTAACACGCTCTTTCCCTCCGGGGTTATCTCCTACCATCATTAACTGCGGCCCACTTGTAACAAAGTCAGCACCGCCCGCAGCTGCTAAAACTGTTGCCGCTGATACCCCCGCCCTTGCTATCGCTATACCCGATAATGCAGCCGCTTGAGCAACGCCAACCGTTCCCGCTGACAATAGGTTTGCGGGGTTAGCTGATGAGAAAAAACCAATATGCGAAAGCTCTCTCTGTAGGTTTATAGCTATCTCGGCAAGAGCCGCAGCCTTTTGAGCCTTTAGCGATGCCTCTTGCAGTTTTGAGCCTTCTTTGGCTAATGATTCTATTTGGCTAAATATATCACCCGCCGAATTAACCACCTCTTGTTGTATAGCCCTTCTCGTTTGCGCCGCCTCCCAGTCTTGCCTGACCATCTCCTCATTATGCTGCTTATTCCTTTCTTGAATTTGCTGGTTTAGAAAATCCTCCTCGGTGCCTAATACCTCGCCCTCTGTCCTTAATAATTCGAGCTTGGTATCGGTTTTTATCTTGCCTTCATCAAGTAGAGCTTGCACCTCTTTTTCTAGTGCTTCTTTACGACTTACCTCTGCTCTTTTTTCCAGTTCCTTTTGAACGTCCGACTTTTCGGTTTTACCTCCTCCTTTACTGCCCTCAGCAGCCGCATCTTCGGGAGATACTTTCGCTAGTTTTTTTCTCGCTTCTACCTCTTGTTCGATAGCCCTTAACCTTACGCTAGTCCAGTTTTTCCGGCCTTCTATCTCCCTGCCAAAATAGTCCAACCTATTAAGGCTCGAAAGCTCTTCAATCCTAGCTCTTTCTAGTTCTTCATCTGTTATATTTGATATTTCCTCTCCAATCTCTTTTAATCTTTTCGCCTCTTTCTCTTGCCTTTCCTTTGCCGCCTTTGCTCCTTTTTCGGTCTTACCCTGAAGCATCAAATAACCAAATATGCCTCCCTTTGATGTTGCCTCGTTTGCGTTTGTAATTGACGTTAGAAGGTCTGTCCACAACTCAGTAGCGCCTTTCACAACCCGACTTATAACACCATCGCCATCGTCTAACGATAAAACGAACTGATCCCAAGCATCTTGGCTATTGCTAATCTTGCCCGTTAGAGTTTCGCTAATTGCAGCCATTGAGCCGCTAACACCCTCTGCATCGCCTAAACTTAAAACATACTGCCGTATTGAATCGCTAGTGAAATCTACTTGAGTTTCTACGCCCTTAAACGTAAACGTAACCTTATCGCCTTCCTTACTTGCCCTTACTCCAAATTCTTTAAGGCGCTCAAATTCCCCTGTCTGCGCATCAATAATACCCTCTGTCAACTGGTCAAACGACTTACCCTGCGAGCTTGCCAAGTCTCCCAACTTGCGCATTTCTTCTGATGTAGGCTTAAAGCCTTGATTAACCAACTTTACAAAAGACTCTGTTAACTCAGAAACTTGGAAAGGCGTTTCCGCTGCAAAACTTTGTATTTCCTTTAGTGCTTGCTGTGCCTCAGATTCGCTACCCAACGTATTAGTAAGAACCGCCTCGAATTTCTCAAACTCCTTAATGATGTCAAGCATGCCGCCAAAGAAATTCTTTAGCACACCCACCGCAAACGCTGCACCAATTGCAGCGCCTACCGCATTAAATTTACTGGTAAGCCCGTCTGCTATCTTATCTCTAAACCTTAACCCCTGCTGAGTTAATCCCGCTGCCGCATTGCTCGCTTCCCTGTATTCGGATTTTAATTTCCTTAATGAAATAGCCGTTTTGTCGAGCTTCTTAGTTAAGAACTCCTCCCTTTTAGCGAACCTTTTAGAAGAAATATCACCATCCTTATAAGCCTTATTTAACTCTCTTAGCCTCTTTTTGTAGTTCTTTTGAGCGTCAGCACCTCTATTAATTGCCTTCGTTAGCTGCTGTGTGCTTTTTAACGCTGGCCTTGAATCAATACTAACCCCGAAAAATATCTCTTTATTCTCAGCCATTTGGCACCTGTATTAGTTCTGTGTATGTGCTATCTTCCTCCTCTGGCTTATAACTCTCAATCTTATTCAATAGAAAATACTCCAAATGTCCGCCGGGAATCCTTACCTTTTTTGGCTTCGTAAAGTCTAGGTTTTGTATGTCCGTGCCATCGAGCTGTAAATAAGCGACAAGCATTTTACTATTGTTCAATGTGCTTAACGTGCCTTTGTATAACCTATCCACTAGACCGATATTACCTGAACTGTTGTTAAACGAAAGGCTATAACCGTCCCCTTGTGGTATGAAATAACTCAGACCGTATCGCGTTTGCTTGCGGCCTTCAAAAGTCCAGTTACCAGGCTTAGAACCTCCGTTCATTAGCCACCGCGCCGTGCGTTCCATCGTAACTGTGCTATCTTCGTCCGGTGTTTGTGGTGTTTCTCCTCTCTTATACATCAAAGGCGCGTAAATGCTACTTCCTAACGTTCTACCCATGTAAGTTGCTGCAAAGGGCAAGTCAGCAAAAACCCGCTCACCTTTTAAGTAATGGTCGTCCATTTCTCGCTCTTCGTCTGCATATTGCACCGCTTCAGAATCGGAAAGGTTGCTATCTGAGTTTTCTTTGGCGTATCTGAAAACAGCCCTTTTACTAACCTCTGTGAGCTTCTCGATTTTCGGTTCTTCTGTGAAGTCTATTTTGTTTTCCCAGTCGTCAGATACTACCGTTTTTTTGTAGAACTCATCGCGGGTGATTAGGTCTACTGTTTTCCTTTTATGGCTTGTATTTATTCTAAGGTCGAAGGCATTAACGCAAGCCGCTAACAACTCCCTTTTACCCATATCTGGCAATACCTTAGATACTTCTATGTCGGTTCCTAACTGCGCGGGTATGCTTCTCGGCGTAACTTTGAACTCTATATTGTTCATACTTACTACCGGGCCGTATGTCATAGGGTTTTGTGCGTATATCGTTTTGCCATTTTGCGCAAAGCCTAAAGAGAAGGTTTGCCACTGTCTGCCACTTATTCCGGTAATTGTTATGCTTACATTCCTTGTATTCAACCCGGCGGGCGCAATGGATATGGTCGGTAATGTCTCCTGCCCTAGTGCGTTGTTTTGTATGTTCGTTAGGATGTAAAAAGTCTGATCTACGTCTATATCCAGCAACAAAGCCGGGTTAGGTGCCGTGCTTCCGTTTTGGTGGTTTACTACATTAGAGGTGACTAATTCCCCTGTTATCTCAAAATCGTAAACACCGTCGAATCTGCACACATATTCCGACTTCACAGTAATACTAGGCCAACTTACAATAGTCTGATTGTTCCATAGCCCTAACGGGTCGATGTAAGGATTAAGCCGTATTAAGTCGCCCGTGTTCTTTGTTCTATTCCGATACAATACACGGTTGTTGCCAGCTAATACCGTAGCCTCGTCTTTTGTTTTCTGTGGTGCCTCTGGCAGATCACCCGTATAGTAAATTTCTAACCGCTCTAAAATCTTCTTCGCTGTGCCTTTCGCTTGCACATAATAGCCTTCATCTAAAAAAGCCTTCTCCAATATCCTCAAAGCATTTACCGCTGGCCTTATCCATTTGGCTTTGATATTACTACTTGCGTTATAATCGACAAACTCGCCAAAGTCAACCAAAGGAAACCTTACTAAGTCGCCTACCGCATCCCAACTATCCTCGACCTCCTGACGACCGAAGAACCAGTTTCCCAAGTCCAGCGACCTAATACTGCCCTTTAATTGCCATTCTGAATTGTTAGCGTATAACCGTGCCTTGTATTCTGTCTCACTTTTACTAAACACATCAATAACGCCCTCACTAACCGTTACGCCTGAATGATCTAATACGTGGTAGTTGTTTTTTGCCTTGTCGTCGAAATCTTCTGTAGTCAGTGGATCGAAGCTGCCTATTACCTGCTCGTTGGCTTTTGTGCGTGGTATTATAATCTCATTGGAAGAGTGTCCGCGCCTTGATTCTGGCTTTCTGTAGTCTGCAATGCTGAACGTCAACGCAGGAACAGCACTAGCCATTAATGATACGGGCAGGTTGTTTATGTATAGCGTGTTATGCACGTTGCGTCCGAGGTTTAACCGCTAACCTCCACGATAACGAGAAGCTTGTTGTAGACTGCCTTGTATTCCATACCCCGAAGTCATGCCCCTCGATTGTAACAGGAATATAATTAAAGCCCCAATCTTCATGCACAAATACCCATACCTGCGGGCTTTTTGCAAGTTCTCTATTCCATTCTGCTTCCTCCTTATTCACAATACCACTACCGGAGGTAAATACATCTTCAGACGTGCTTGTATTTACGTTTACCTGCCTATCTGTTATCGCTGGCGAACTAGATAGTATGCCTTCGCTTAATGTCTTGCCTCCTATATTGCCTAGTGTTTCATCGCCTCTAAAGGTGAATTGGTCTATGCCACCTTGCGCGTTAAGCCATGCAAAGCGCCTTGCACCAGGTCTGCAATTGTAATCACAATCGAATGTAATTGTTTCGGTAATGTCTGCGCCATCCTTTTGAAGCACGAAAGTATAGTAGCTTGTATTGGTCGGTATCGTTATTATTCCTATGCCCTTTGGCCCTGCGTTCCACACTAATACACCATCATTAGTTGGCTTGGTGAAATTTACATTGCTGGAAGTAATCACAGAACCGTCAGCATCATATGATACAACCCTACGTCGATATGTGCCTGCCGCTAACCCCCCTTTCACTAGGGCCGTCAATAGGTAGCTTTCCTGCTGTTCGTCGGCTGCTCCGTGTCCTATCCTAACTCGCTTTGGCATATTGGTTAAGAACCTTGCGTCTGTGTTCGTAAGGTTTACCAAAAAGCTATCCTCAAAAGTGTCTGTTATAACACCCTCAAAGATTCGGTTTCTCATATGGAAAGCCTGAGGAGCCGCATTAATTACGTGTAGCGCTGAACTGGTTATTGTGGTATCATTGGCACCTGTATCGAAATCAGTCGCAATGCCTATACCCAACGAGTTAACCACATCGTAGCGCTCATGAAAAGTCATAATGTAATCGCGGCTAATGGTATTCCCTACCGCCGTTCCATCGAGACTAAGTGAAGTGCTTAAATATTCGCTAAGTTCCTTTTGTAGATACTTATCCACATGGAACTCATATTGGTCGCTATCGTTTTTTGCCGTTACTTCTATCTCTGCAATAGGGCTACCTGATACCGCGCTACCTAGATACAACTTACCTACTACCGTAAAATTGTTACGGTGGAAGTATGCCGTTCCGCTCCAATCATCTCCAGCATAAGGCGTTTCTATCACTACCAAAGTAGGCGATAATACTTTGGCTATCCTGAACGCTCCAATGTAGTAGCTCTTATTTGTTGCTGTGATGTTAAGGTAATCGCCGACCTTTAACCCTAAAGGTGAACCAAGGATAACGCACAAATCATCATTTTCCGCGCCCTGTTGAGTAAACCAACCCGAATACTCGCCTTTCACGATAAGATTAACCGTAGCCGTTTCAAGTGGGGCCGGGTCTTTATCGCTTGTGACTTTGAATACTAGGCCACCGTAACGGTAGGCTTCTCCATAGTCAGGCGGGGAACTTATGATTGTTAGCGCCACTAGGTTCCAATAGAAATTACGCGAGCCTTGCCCGTATCACCGTCAAGTTGACCGTAAACAGTATCGGCGTTGCTGTAGGCTGAGAATGCACCCTCAGATGCTTGTATCTCAATATCATCAGAAGAAATTAAATGCGCCTGTCCTGCTGGAATCTTTAAGTAAATAGTATCGCCTCCGGTGTCGCAAATCTTCAGCCTCATATCTGAAGATGCGTGTAAGTTCTGAATGATTGCCAGTTTTATGTTTTGTTGGCCCCCGCTTTCGTCGGTTCCCATTGTTAGCAATCGGTTATCTGTTCCGTTCTGCAGGTCTACTTGTTTTTCTTCTTTGTATGTAAAATTAGCGCTTGCGTTTGCGCCTGATATAGCGATATCATCAACAAGTATAGTAGTGCCATCCTCCTGCACTAGTGATATTGCTATGTTTGCTGTATAAGTTGCCATTGTTTAATCTGCCTTCTTTGGGCGTTTTTCGTTAATAAACTCTTTGAATTTCTTTGGGTCTGTGGCATACATGCGTAGCATCGTTATCCATTTAGCCGTGTTAGCTTGTGATACTTCGCGCTCAATGCGCCTTAGATGTTTTTTCAATTCGGTATAGGTGAACTTGTCGCCAGCCTTTATACCTTGTTTCTCTAAATACTGCTCTATCATTTCTCTAACTTTATTAGTTCTTGGTAAATTTCCTGCGTAATATCTTTACGTAGGCCACTAGATAACACCGCCGTAAACTTAGGCGCGAAACCTTCGACCTCCTCAATAAATATGTTAGGCCGCTTCAATCTGTAATCCCGGCTGCCCTCTTTGCCTATTTTCTTTGCGATAGCGTAGGCGTTCAGTTCCTGCACACCTTGCTTGTTCTTTAGCCAATCTTTAATTGATTGCACAGGAGGAGGCTTTCCGGGGCCGCGACCGTTACCCAAATACTTCCAATGACTAGGGGCCGTAAAATTTTGATCTACTCCGCTTGCAGTTAGTTGAATCTCATTCTTTATAGCTCGCTTGGTTTTACCGCTTGCTGTCTTGCCCTTTTCATCTATAGCAAGTTGGATAGTCTTTACAAGCTCATCGCCTAAACCCTTAAACTCTTCTATCGTCTGCGTGAGTATCAATTGAAGTAGTCTTGTATATCACATTTGCCGTAGTGTGCTTCATCGCGTATCGAGAATGCAGCACGCAGCCCCGACTCTATTACCGTTTCCTGTGTCGCCTTAATAATTGGCGTATATACCACATCACTAACCACGTCGAAACGTATTTCTTTGCCGTTAATACTGCCCCGATCTTGATAGTGTGTAATAAACCGTTGAACTAATGCGCGTAACTGGTCGCTTATTACTTCCAGCATTTCGGCATATTCGGCTTTTGTTATGTCGGTTTGTGTGTTGTTTACCAGTTCAAACACTAAGTCCCACCGCCTATCGTGAGAGCCGTTAATGTATCTCAAATCTCTACTAACCGGAAACTGTATATTGAAAATAGGGTAACTGGCTTCTCCGCCGCTGTTCTTTTCTTCTTCTAGTCCAAAGAAGTAAGTGAGGTCGCCTTTCCAATCGTTGGCAATCTCTTGCCCTATGTCGTGGATGTCCTTTAGCGTTATTTCCGCTGGCATTACTGAGGCTTGTTATACTTAACATTTACCTCGCTCAAGTCTCCATTTAATGACGTAACTCTAACCGCTACACCGTAAGGAACATCCTGCACTCTCTCAAAAGTTTGTCCCTTTTTAGCAAAGATAGCGTTTATTTTTTGTAAGTGGTCTGCTAAATTCCAGTATGTTATTAAGCCTCCGTAGGTGTTTTCAAGCTCTGATCCTCCTGATCTAGCCCACTTTCCTTCATCAGTTTCTGAAGCGATAACCCGGCCAAGTCTATGCTGTATCCTTGCTCTTGCACTCGAAAAAAAAAATGTATTGATATGGCCTGTATTACGTTGGCCTTGCTGAAATAGTTGTATGCTTTTGCTTGCTTTTCGGGGTCTTCTAGTTCTTCTTCGTAGTCCCAATCTTCACGCTCTAACATTATCGAAAGCATCAAGGGCAGGTAATCCCAATCACTAACACCGGAAACAGCATTGCAACTTTCTATTTTGCCTAGTTCTACCTTCTCCAAGTCTTGCGGCACATTCCACGTTTTACCTTCAATCTCAATGGTTTTTATTTCGCCTTGCATGAAGGCGTTTATTTCTTCTAAGTGGTCAAACTCTTCGTATTGCTGGAAAAGAATAGCCTTTAATTCGTCGAAGTGTGTATATTCTCTTTTGGCTACTTTGAACTTTCCTATCTCTAGTTTTTTAAGTTCCTTCTCTGGTATGCCTGTAACCTTTGCCCAGTATTTTATCCCTTCGGATTTGAACTCTTTAGCTGCTGCATCAATACGTTTTTGGTCTGCGATAGTAAACTCGCGGGCCTCTGGTATTGAGTATGTGTTATCGCCTATCTGGACGTTAATCATCTATCTTTTTAATTATGGTCGTGTATTGGTATGGCGAAACCTGTATAGCCTCGTCCACCTCATATCCATAAGATGACAAAATAGTAACCTCTCTTTGGGAGAACTCGCAAGTGCTGTCTATTTTCATCGTAGTCCCCTTAAACGTTTCGTGTATGTTCTTCATTCTTAAGTCTTCTAACCCATACCTAAGTGATGATATCTCTACGGCTTGGCGATCAATAGTATTTTTCATTTCTTGGTAATCGCTGTAAGGTATTATTATGCTTGGCTCCATTGGTTGTTCAGTGTTTAATACCACAAATATGTTTAGCCTCGTAGTTGATTTCTACCTCTGTAATTCTATCGCTTGCTTTCATTGTGTAAGTATTTGGCGAAAAGTGGCTTCGGCTAACCTTTACTATATCTTTTGTCATCCACCCCTCGCTAGTCTTAAACGTCCGGACGTTTTCCCGGTAATAGTTGTAGTTTTTAATCATTTGCCTCTTTTAGCCTTTGTGCCGCTTCCTTTGCTAGTATTCTCAATTCCTCCAAATCTTTACTTGAAACCATAGAACCATTCATAGGAACTTCAAGCCATAGCCTCAAGCTAACGTCTCCATTTTCTTTTGTAAATATATAATCTGGCACATTCGCATTATCCAGCGCCTCTATTAACTGTTCTCTAACCTTGCTCACGTTCTAACTTTTCGTTAATAGCATCAACTATAAAACTCCCTAATTCGTCTTGAAAATTCCTAGCTTCTCGATGGGTGTTAAACATATGCTGAATTGCACCCCATCCCCTGACGTCTGCAATCATCTGGTTTGTCTTACCTCCCCAAATGAATGTCCCTATTTCGTCGTATGTGACCTTCTCGCCAATAAACTCTAATAGTTCTTTACTTGGCTTTATTGATTCTTTCTTGCTCATTTCTCTGTGTATTGCTCGATTAGTTCGGAGGTGGTTCTGGTAGTGGCATCCAGTGGGTTATCCTGTCGTCTTCCAGTGGTTCGGGCGTTTCATATTCGTTTAAGTCCTCTAGATTATAAAATCTATTAGATATAAAAGCGCCGCAAATTACAACGTTTTCGCGTATAGCATCTTTTACATAACTGTTCATTATGCACTGTGTTACGCCCTCCGGCAACCTGTCCTTAACTGATATCCATTCCATCTTTTCGTCTTGGTTCATTTCTCTCTGTTTTACTGTGCGTCTAATTGGTATTAATCAATCTTGAAATGGTTTTTTAGTGTTTGTATTACTAATTCTGCTTCATCTTTACCTATTGAAAACTGCGCTAACTCGTCATTAAAGTCCTTTGGTATCTCCAAGTTAAATATGATTTCTGGCTTTCCCTTTGTTTCATTGATTTGGCAAAACATCTCAACCATATTTTGCCCCGAATAAGCATTATAGGCCATTTGGCTAAATGCACTTGAAGACCAAAACTTAACCATGTATGCGAAACTATCATCTTTCATTACTCTCTTTTTTAGTTTACTCTTGTGCGCGGGCAAGGATTCGAACCTTGCACTTTCCGGGGCTACATCGAAATAGCTTCAAGTGGTTGCTACCCACCGCCGGAGACAGATAACTGCTATGTCTTACCATTTCCACCACCGCGCAATTAATTCAAAAACGTCATAACCCACTCTCTAGCCTCACGCTCATTGTGTTCGCTGTGCAAGATAGGATAATGACTCAAAAATACAATATTCAACGGAACGCCCTCAATCCAAAACATTTCACACATGCTAACCGGGGCGTCGATCGGCCTCAAATCAAAGTCCAAATAAAAAGCCGCCAATGTAGCGCCCTC
>Ga0213858_10001386_pt1 | contig 11546 bp, 22 predicted proteins | sample PICome_FD_160122 | JGI IMG/M metagenome (GOLD analysis project Ga0213858, IMG submission 160122) | Coastal seawater microbial communities near Pivers Island, North Carolina, United States - PICO245 | ecosystem: Environmental > Aquatic > Marine > Coastal | place: USA: North Carolina | collected... | reverse complement strand
GACACAGACATCGTTGTCAACACTGACGAAAACATCTTCGATCTCATGGAGTCCGGCGCGGATGTCTATGGTGTCCTAGAGTCAGATTTCGTCACTGCCTCCGGCGGTGGTTACAACTCATGGGATGGGCCCGGCGACACCTACGACAACTTCTGTCGTAAGTTCTCCCTACACGACTGCCCGATCGTCCCAGTGATGCCACCCAATCGCCCTTCCAAGATAACCATCATGAATACGGGTGTGGTCCTATGGACAAAAGAAGCGCGTCTACGTGCACGTGAACTGTTCCTTCCTTGGGAAGACTGGTGTTACACTGGTGACTTCCACATGTCCATTATGAACGACCAGCCCTACATCTCCGCGCAGTTGATGAAACACGATTTCGATATCGAGACCATCGACCAGACGTGGAACGATTCCCCCCACTACGCATCTGAAGAGGAGTTTTTTGATAAGGCACGATTCTGTCACTACACTGGTGGCGAATGGAAAGTGGACATGGTGCGTCACTGGAACGATCGCAGATACAGAACGCAGCGCGAAGGTGACTCAGTAAAGTTTAGCAGATCATTATTCCCATAGGAGTTTTTTGTGAATAATACCAACATATTTTTAAAATGAGTGTTGACAATCCATCCACTCTCATGTATAGTATAGACTTGGAAGTGAGAGAACGGAGACCAGAAATGGAACTACTTTATCGAGTGGAAAACAACGAACTAGGAATTGCGTCTGAGGTACGCAAGACGCTGGAGGGATCCAAGAGAACATACGCCCTGTACATGATTGACACCGACGCTGATGCAGTTGTAATGACTCAGTTGGGTGACGACTATGATCGTTTCATTGACAAGGCTGATGAGTTTGCGCATGTGAACACATGGGTAAACTAGATGTACGAAGCGGTAAACCATAAACATGGTCGTCGTGCGGTAGTCGATGAGGCACCAACCGACAAATATGAATATCGTCTAGTGATGTATCAGGACGGTCTATCAGTAGCTGTGAAATTCGGTGACAATCGCCACGACTTAGAGTGGTACGCCGACAAATTTATACGAGAGGGCAAGGTGGTATGACCAAAGAAATGAAAATCAAAATCGACGACATCGTCACTCACTATATTTACCAGTGCGAGTATGCACCGGACTGGGCAAACATGCAAGTTGCCTTGTACGATGAGGGCTTGACATATCGTGAGGTTTTTGATATTATGCAAAACGTTCGAGAGGAAGGAGTCGCCCCGTGAGGGACAAGGTAATACTCGTTGATTGTGATGGTGTTCTGCTGGACTGGATGTACTCATTTCAACAGTGGATGAAACGCCACAATTATATGATTAAGAACCCAGACGTATATGACGTAGGTTTTATGTATGGTCTGGAACGCAACGAGAAGCGACGACTCTGTCGCATGTTCAACGAGAGTGCGACGGTTCGAAAGATCCCACCACTCCGTGACGCAATCAAGTACGTTCGTAAGTTGCACGAAGAACACGGTTACGTGTTTCACGCAATCACCTCTTTGAGTAACGACGAATACGCGCAACACCTGCGCACCAAGAATCTCCAAGAACTCTTTGGCCCAACCGTCTTCGAGAAGTACGTTTATCTCGACACGGGAGCGGACAAAGACGAAGAGTTGGAGTTCTACCGCGACACAGGATGCCTGTGGGTAGAAGACAAGGTAGAGAATGCCATCGCTGGTGCGAAGGTAGGTCTTGAGTCTGTAGTGATGTCACACGGTTACAATCAGAACAGTGAGTTCCCATTGATGCGTAACTGGAAGGATATATATGACTACGTCTTAGGACAGTAAGTTCCCGCTCAAGGTAGCATGTCGGGGGGTCTCTAAGACCCCCCTTTTTTATATAAATAACTAGGTCATTAACTACGAGATACACTCATGAGATTTGTCGGTTACAGTGAATATTATCATGATGCAGGATTCGCGATCATCAACGAAGATGGTGTGGTTGAGTTTGCAACCCACGGAGAACGTTACTCCAAAAAGAAAAACGACCCTCACTTACCAGAAGCCCTCTGGGACATGGTCAGAGACGACGACCACCTGTCATTCTACGAGGACCAAACCCTAAAGTTTGATATGCGTGGCGGTGTCGAAGTCACGGGTTCTACGGAACACCTAAAGGATCGACCGGACACTGCGGAAGAGTCCTTCAATCGTCTTATCATTCCTAACGCACAAACATTTGATGTCAACCACTTGCACCACGAGTCTCACTGTGCATCTGCATTCTACACCCGCCCTTGGGATTCATCTGAGGATACTGTCCTAGTATCGATTGACGGTGTCGGTGAGTTGCAGACTGCGACCATCATGGATCACAATTTCAATCTGATCAAAGAGTGGCATTACCCGAAGTCTGTCGGTCTAGTCTACACTACTGCAACCAAGATGCTAGGTCTACGTCCACTCGAAGACGAGTATGTCGTCATGGGTCTGTCCGCATATCATGAGACCGACGAAGCGTCTAACGAACTGACACAGTGGTTGATCAACTGGTACGACAACTTAGAGGACATCGCACCAGAGATCGCGGAAGGTATCGCAGTCGGTATCGAGACATCGCCCCGTGAGATTGCACGTAGAAAGTGGAGAGAAGAATTTAGATCAAGAATCGGTGCGTTAGAGGACAAGGTCGTCGCACGTGCCGTCCAAGACTTCGCGGATTATGCAATTATGGGTATAATGCGCGAGGCGTCTAAATACGGTAAGAAGTTGTGTTACTCTGGGGGGTGCGCACAGAACGTCGTAATCAACTCGCGTCTATTTGAGTTGTTCGACGAAGTGCACATTGCAGTATCACCAACGGACGCTGGTTCAGGTCTAGGTACTGCCGCACGTTCATGGGCAAAAGCAACAGGTAAGGATAAACTTATTTGGAGTCCATATGCGGGATATGATATTACCAATCCTATTGATCCCAGTGCTGTCGTTGACCATCTGCTTGAACATCGGTATTGTGGTATTGCTATGGAAGGGCTGAGTTTGGGCCTCGCGCTCTTGGCAACCGATCTCTTATCGCTGATGTAAGATTCGACGTACAGGACACGGTCAATACGATCAAACGTCGTCAGAAGTACCGTCCATTCGCTCCTGCGGTTTTAGAAGAATATGCAGAGGAGTATTTCGACGGTCCAATGAACGAACACATGCAGTTTACTTCGTGGGCGAAGCATGACTACGCGCCTGTTACACACGTGGATGGTTCCGCGCGTGTACAGATTGTGCGAAAGGATTGCGAGTCGGTGTTCCGTAAGGTCATCGAGGAGTACTACGATAGAACAGGAGTTCCAATGCTCCTGAATACCTCTCTCAACATTCGAGGTCGTCCTATGGTTAATGACGAACTGGACGCCGAGATGTGGGAACAGAAGTATGAGGTGAAGGTGTTCTAGGCACCCGACCCTAACTTCGCTCGGGGTGCCTTCGGGCACCCCAATTTTAATAACAATAAGGGCAGGACATGGGTCACCTAAAAGACGTGGGTCTCAATTACTTTGAGCACCTATACAGAGCATGGACGATTGCATTCGTATCGTTTGTGCATGGACTATTCCCGTTCATCTGGGAAGACAAGGCAAAAGAACTAATCAACGGAGACCCTCAAGATTTCAAGGTGAAATAATGAGTGAAGAATTTGAATGTCCAGACGATCAGGTCTGTATGGACATCGAAACATGGAATGACATAGTTGACGAATACGACCTCGCTATGGATATGACGGATGTTTCGAAAACAAGTGATGTGCAGGCAATCGTGGACTTGTCATGGGAACTGTTGTTCCTTACTCCGTGGGAGTTGATTTACATCGGTCTACCGATGAGTGTATTGGCATTCTATGGTCTGTCGATATACGCAATATTCAAATGGATCCAGAAGAGATTCAGTTAAACGTGTGAGGATATAATAATGACAGAAGAAACAGCACCAACACCAATCAAGAAGAAATTAGAGTTAGAGGTCGAGTTCGACACCACCCAGAAGGAAGTAGTCCCAAGTCGCTTTGATGCGTTGCTTGAGTTCGCGGACGTACTAGACGCATACCGCATCTTCCCCCGTGCGTTCATCGGAGTCTACATGTATCTACTCATCGAAACCGTACAGTGGTTCATGTCCATACCAGAACCTAACACATCACAGGCGGGTCTGATCTCCGTAGTAGTCGGGGCAGGAGCAGCTTGGTTTGGTCTATATACCTCTACAGGATCAGCACGTAAAGTGAAGAGTATTAAGACGAACTAATGGCATCGGAACTTGTGACTTGGAGAGGGACGCCCGGAGTAGGTGATTTCATGTGGGCGTTGAACTCAGCTCACAGGTATGCCGCTGACCAAAACGTTTCTAAAATAAACCTAGAGTTTCACTGGGAGCACGGTGAGGACTACCTGCATCATTTCGAAGATCCAGAGACCATCATCGAACGTTGTGACTACATCCATAACTTCTACCATCAAAAGGATCGTGTAGAGATCCACCACATTTTTAATGCACAAGGTAGATACAAACACTGGAAGTTTGCGGATGATGTTGTGACGGATCCCAACGGGGAGAGACGCATCGCGGCGAAAAGTCACGGTATCGAAAAGGCCCGATTCTTCTTCGAGAGCGGTTACTACAACGACGCGACCGGATCTACTGCCCCCAATAACGACTGGATTTTTCGTGAGGACGCGTTCAGAGAGATCGTTGAGGACCGTATAGTTATATGGAGACCGACGTGGAACGCAGAAAAACCTCGCACGTGGAAACGACAGTTCACAAATGAGGACTGGGAACGTCTGATCATGGATCTCAAGACAATGGGATTCAACGTCTATGAGTTGGGGTATCGAACACCCGTCCGTGAGGCGATGGAGTTGATTTCTACCTCGCGTTTAGTACTCTGTTATGACGGAATCTGGCACTATATCGCAAAGAACTTTGCACGACCAATGGCGGTAATCTCTGGTGAAGGTGTGACTAAATACCATACACCGAATGCGTTAAGATTAAATCCGACAGTTCGGTATGATCAGAAAAACCCTTGGTGGTGGTTGTCCAATATGGGAGATCTGTTAGGACACTCCAAGAATAAAGCAGTAGACTATGAAAACAGGATGAAACAGTATTATGGAAATGACTAGAGAAACCTTTACAATCGACCGTGCGGTCATCGAGGTCGCGGGTGGATGTAATTACTCATGTTCGATGTGCCCGCAAGACCTACGTGAGGGCGGTCGTCACAAGGGATTCCGTCGCATCATGAAACTCGATGAGTTCGAGGGATACGTTGCAGACTGTGCGAAGCACGGGCTCCGTGTCGTGAACCTTGACGGTTCCGGTGAGGCGACGATGGCAAAGAACCTACCTGAATACATCAAGGTAGTGAAGAAGTATGGGGCGAAGTGCTTCATCTTCTCTAACGGATTCAAGATGGAAGGTCAGTACATGCGCGACTGTGTCGACGCGGGACTGGACTTCTACCGATTTTCATTCATTGGGTCAGACGAACAAGACTACACCAAATGGATGTACAACGCTGTAGGTGGGCACTACGCGCAAATCAAGCGCAACATTCAGGAAATGGTTTCCTATGTCAATGAGACAGGCGCGGACTGCGTAGTGTCTACCTATCACCTCATCACCGACAACGACAACATCGATAACGAACTCGATAAATACAAAGCACTGGTCGAGGAGTTGGGCGTCAAGACAGAGATCTGGAAGATGCACAACTGGTCAGGGGCATATGAAATTGGTGATAACGCAAGAACAGGAAAGGTGAAGAGTTGTGGACGACCATTTAGTCCAGATGTTGTTATACGTGCTGGGGGTCTTGACGGTAAATGGGGGGCTGTACATCCTTGTTGTCAAGTTCTGGGACGGGACGAAGAGGCGGTCCTTGGACACTGCCAAGACGACACAATCGAAGACATCTTCTTCGGTGAGGCATACGAAGAGTTACGAGAGCAACACCGAACAGGTGAATACCCAGGCTTCTGCAAGGACTGCGACTTCCTAGTCGATGATCCGGAGGTTCTGGTCTATACTAACCACGAACGTGATCTCATGAAGATGCACGGGACAAACTTTACACTCAACGACTATAGGGATAACAAGTAATGTGGGGAATGACTAAAGTAGCGGCATATGTCGCAACAGCGCAGGCGTGGGTCAAGGAACGCCTAGGGGAACGCACTACGTGGGACGGGACAGTAATCGTCGCAGTCTGTGGCAGTTACATCTTGTTTGAATCGCTCATCGGCATGGTTGCATACGCAGGTGTCCTATACGGACTCTGGACCATCTGGAAAGAAGAGCAGAAATAATACTCAGAAACCGGACTTCGCGTCCGGTTTTTTTATAAATAATATGACTTGGAAGTGATCTCTGGCCAGATATATGCACTCCAAGTCCATTAGAATTCTAACGAGGAAAAAACTACAATGGAAAATCCATCATCTCAAGTAAGTATGCGTTCAATGCACGATCACTGGATGGTCGGCGCGCCTTCTTCGGGCAACACATACTTTCAAAACTTATATGGCATGTATGTCCGTAAGTGTCATGGTGTCGAAACTGGTTCAAACCTAGAAATCGCAAAACATGCATATCATGTTGGTCAAAAACCTGTATGCGCGACATCACTAGGTTGCACTCCAGATGCAGATTTCTTATCCGGTGACCAAGCGATAGAAGACATCGCGTCGGGTCAACTATCTACATCTCAAATCTTCAAGGTCACGCGTGACTGGAGAGATGTAATGGTCTGTAACTGGAAGACATACGCACCAGAACAGTCATTCGCTGAGTTTGCAGAGGGTCCAATGGGATTCTCTATGCTATCAGATTTTGTAGAAGCGTCAAAAAATGTTGTCGCATCGAAAGAATGGTCATATGAGGAAGCGGTAGAAAATCCACACCAATTCATGGCAGAGTTAGTCCACGCGCTTCTACCACGCGAAGACAATCCAAATCGCGATGATTTTAGCAAAGCTAAAGCAGAAATCCAACAAGGAATGATCGACGTAGTCGTTCAAGATTCAGGTATCCGTCGTTGCCGTGAGGGAACAGGTGAAGACCTAATGGAACGCGTAGGTATTTGGAAGGAGTGGTTAACTCCAGAAGAAGCAGAACTAGTCAACGAGTGGGAAGCGCAACTGTAACCACTTATTGATGTGATAGATAAAGACGGGATGGGAAACCTACCCGTCTTTTTTTTGGCGTAGGAAATGCTACTAGTGAGATACAAGAAGTGCTACTTGACAGGATGCGACTCGAATACGGAGTGGCAGTTGCCTTGGTTCCTTGAGAACTGGCAGTGGCACTCTGGTGTCCCTCTTCTGATCGCAGACTTCGGTATGTCGGAAGAGATGCTCAGTCACCTACATCAACACCCCACCTATATGAAACGAATGCAGGTCTTCTCGTTCGAGTCATCCGTCCAAGGATGGTTCAAGAAACCCAGCGCAATCTGGGCCGCCACAAGGATGTCCGCTAATGTTTGTTGGTTGGACACCGACTGTCAGATCAACGGTAAGATCGACGACATCTGGGATCACTTCCAACCCAACGTTCTCAACATGGTGCAGGATCGTCCGTGGACTAAACGCAGACCAGAGAACGGAGACTGGTACAACTCAGGTGTGGTGATGACTGACCGCAACGAGGTACTACGTGCGTGGAAGGACAAGACAGAGGCGCAACCGGAACAGGGAGATCAAGAGGTACTGCATTATATGCTCACTCCGATAGAAAAAGTGGGTAAGATAAACCCTCTCCCGCATAAATATAATACGTTAAGGTTGGACTATATAGACAATGTAGCGGTTACCGATCCGGTAATCATCCATCATACCGGACAGAAGGGTAACCTCAAAATCAAACAGATGATGAATCTGTCATAGGAGGCAGTTATGCTTAGCGGTATTTTGGGATCCATATTGGGATTCGGTAGTTCGATCGCACCAGCCATCACCGATCACTTCAAGACGAAGAAGGCGATGGAGTTTGAGTTGAAGAAAATGGAGAAGATGGCGGAACTGCGCAAGGCGGGTTACGACCATGAGATCCAGCAGTTCCGTGAGATGGGACTACATAAAGAACAACAGGCGTTGATCGAACACGACATCGCCATCACGAAGGGGACGGGGTTCATCTCCGGTCTACAGAAGTCTGTACGACCAGTCATCACCTACTGCTTCTTCGGTCTATTTGCAGCGATCGAATTTACGTTGCTGCAAGAAACCCTCAATAATGGGACACCATTGGCAGAGGCGTTAAACACATTATGGGACGATGATACAAAGGCGATCTTCGCTGCGATCATCTCGTTTTGGTTTGGGTCACGAGCGGTCGAAAAGGCACGTTCGCAAATTTAACAAGGATATATTATGAAAACCCTACGTAATCGTATGATCGAATCTACCATCGCTCATATGAAAGGAAAGATCGCCCTACACAAAGCAAACGTGGAGGTCTATCTAACTAACCCAGCGGGTATCGGTGAACATTCAGACGTAATGGAGGCTCTGGAACACGAGCTCAAGCAAGTCGCCGAGTATCAAGACATCTTGGAGGTTGCTCACTCGATTGTTCCCGATCAGGAATAAATGTATGAGTATCGTGCGACTATTCGCAGATGGGTTGATGGTGATACTGTTGACCTTGATATCGATCTTGGGTTTGGTATCGTATACGCTAACCAAAGGGTTCGTCTCTTTGGTATCGACGCGTTCGAGTCCAGAACAAGAGACTTGCAAGAAAAGCAAAAAGGTCTGGCCGCGAAAGACTTTGTCGAACGTATGGCTCCCAACGGATCTCAAGTAATCCTTCGATCGCATAAGGATGACAAGGGTAAGTTCGGTCGCATACTAGGTGAGATCATTATAGATACACCCAAGGGTCAACAGAACCTGAATACCTTACTCACTATCGAAGGACACGCAGTCAGGTATGAATATTAAAATAATTGGTGCGGTAGTCTTGATGCTGTTGATGGTTTCATGTGAACCCAGTAAACAGGAGATCACCAAGACACACGACATCACGGGGGAATATGTCGACATTCGAGTCACGACATTTCAGTCCTCACGCGCACTGAACAAGTTTCTAAAAGAAGCGGAGTTCAGTGATCAAGAGGTTGATGGTCTCGCTCGATGGGCACATCCAAAGGGTGACCTAACTAAGGTCAAAAGGTGTGACATATACGTCGTCGAACCGAATGGTTCTCGCGACTATGGTCAAATGGAAACATGGGGACACGAGTTGATGCACTGCATCTACGGATCGTATCACCCAGAAGGTCAGAGATAATGAAGGTCAATTTAATCGGTAACGGCGACAACGCGGGTCTTTTCAAAAGACGTGAGGATGGGACATTCCCAACGGGTACCAACGTCGTGTGCAATATGCCACCAATAGACATGTTGTCGATGGAAGTCTACGCGTCAGTCATGGTCGATTTCAAGATGATGATTGCGCTCGATGAGGGCAAGATTGACTTGGGTAAGTATGACTGGATCCTTGGTAACAGACCTCGTCGATGGATGGAACAAAAACCATCATTCTACCTAAAGTATGCACAGAACGTAAAGGGGTTCCACACCTACGTTCCTAAGTACGCGCAACTGCCAGGCCACAAACTGGAAGAGGCGGCGACCAACTACTCGTGTGGTCACGTCGCAGCGGACTATGTGTGTAGAATCATGAAGGCGACAGAAGTTCATATGTACGGGTTCGACTCAATGTTCGATATGAACCTCGCCAGTTACACCGATAATTTCCTAGTAAGTGATCGTAGTGCATTGAACGTGCATCGCATGGCATCAAACTGGAGACCGATTTGGACCAAGTTCTTTACAGAGTTCAAGGACACCAAATTTGTCATTCACCACTCACACGCGGATATCAAAATGATTCTGCCAGAAAACGTCACAGTAGAGGTTGGGAAACTCGATGGAGAAGAAGGTTAAGTACGTCTTAGATTTTATCAAGTACACAGGGGTAGACATCAAACACTGTTGGGAAGACTATCCCAACGTTCTGATCTGGTGTGGTGTCGCTGGACTCATACTATACTTCATATAAAAGAAAAGGGGACCGAAGTCCCCTTTTTTTGGCTTTTTACTTGTCGGGTAAGTTTTAGAAGATTTTGACCATACCTTTCATGATCATCTCTTCCTCTGGGCGGCCGCCCTGAGATTGAACATCACCATCCCAAATAGATCTTACCGCAAATGCTTCCTCAACGCCTGTTGAAGAGTCTTGCTCTTCTCCGTTGATCCAACGCTTAGGCGATGGAGCACCATACCAAATATCAATGATGTCGAAGTCCTCTGTACAGTAAGGCGCGAACGTCTCACGTACTTGGTCTTCTTCAAATCCTGTTTCAGGATGCGCCATAGGCACACCTAAGAATACTACTGCGTCGAACTTCTCTGAAGTCGAACCGTTCATTTCCCATGAACTCATGCCGTGTTGGTACTGAGCCGAACAAGGCATCATTTCTTCTGACAGACCCATCATTGGGTATACAGCACCATGCATTGCACCTTGATGTGAAGGTGATGGTGGTATCATTACTGTCATGCTCGCATCGTACTTCGCCCACTTCCACCACGCTGGTATGAACTGTGCGACGACGTTTAGATCTGGGAATGTGTGCATACCAGTTCGTTCTGGTGGCATCACGTCGATCATACGACCAGCGTATTGATCCAGCATCCAGTGTGACTGGGACGCTTGATGATGACCTACGAAAAGGATGTTTGAGTAACCACGATTCGCAATCATGTTACAGAACATTGGTGCACGATTTAGGCCCTCTTCTACGACGTTGACAGAGTCATCTGCCCAACGAACGTAAGTGCCCTCTAACTGTGTCCACGACTTCATTGCGCCGTTGACTTCGCGTGAGATCATTTCTTTCTCACCGCCGAATACAGTCTGCTCTAACCCAGGCTTACGAACAATGGTTTCTAGTTTTGTGTTAAAAAACATTGGTTAGTTTCCCTTGTATATTTTTTGAATGTGTGTTTCAAATTTTTCGATCTTCTCGACGCGATCCGGCCATAGGATGTATTCCTTATCAGGAGACATCTTCAGGTTTGCTAGCAAGGGCTGTATCGCGTTGTAGAGTTGATCTAAGCGCGCTTGGTATTCATCGACCGAAGACTCAACAGACTCTAATCTCTGCGCAGATTCGAGTTCTGATTCGTCGACTAGGGTGAAACCAAAGTCAAAAAGTTCATTATCCATACGGTATATTTATACAAAAAAAGTGTTGACAGGTCCAGTTTTCGGTGGTAAAATATCTCTATCCAATGGGGGAGAGTAAATACCACAATTATGAACATATTTATACTGAACGAAGATCCTGAGATCGCCGCCCAAGAGCAATGCAACAAGCATATACCAAAGATGGTGGTCGAGTCGGGGCAGATGTTGTCAACTGCGCACCGAATGCTCGATGGTGAATTATCCCACAAACCATCCAAGTCAGGCAAGAGAATGGTGAAGTACTATGACCACCCGACACT
>Ga0213858_10001384_pt1 | contig 11565 bp, 15 predicted proteins | sample PICome_FD_160122 | JGI IMG/M metagenome (GOLD analysis project Ga0213858, IMG submission 160122) | Coastal seawater microbial communities near Pivers Island, North Carolina, United States - PICO245 | ecosystem: Environmental > Aquatic > Marine > Coastal | place: USA: North Carolina | collected... | reverse complement strand
ACCAACAGCAGGGGCAGGTTTTTAAACTGTCCACTAATACCCTCAGTTCACGCTGGGGGTATTATAATTGGTACATACGAAAGCACGTCATGTCATTTCAAGAAGTCAAAGGAACTCTTGCCAAACTACTTGCTACTGAAGATTTGATTATTGAGCACCGTCAGGTTGAGACAGCATCGTTTGATGTTAGTCGTCGTCTGCTTACCCTGCCAGTGTGGAACCGTGCTTCTGAGACTGTGTATGACCTTCTGGTATCTCATGAGGTTGGACATGCCTTGTTCACTCCAGATGAAGATGTCTCGGGTGTTCCAATGGGTTTCGTGAACATCACAGAAGATGTTCGCATTGAGAAGTTGATGAAGCGTAAATATCCTGGTTTACCAAAGACTTTTTATCGTGGATATAGTGAACTGTCAGAGCAAGATTTCTTTGGAATTGAAGATAATGATCTGACTGAAATGAATCTGGCAGACCGTATTAATCTATATTTCAAGATTGGATCTTTCATTAATATTCAGTTCTCCTCAGAGGAGAAACTTCTTGTAGATCAAACTGCTGCAGCAGAAACTTTTGAGGATGCTATCGAAGCTGCTAAAGCAATCTTCCTCTTTATGAAGTCTCCTGAGACACAACAAAAGAAAGTCGATAATTCCTCAAGTGGAGAAGACACTCAAGATACTGATGCTGATGATGGAGAAGAGTCTGAAGAAGGAGAACTTCGTGAAGATTCAGACCTGAATACTCCCAGTTATCGGCAGGACAGTGATGATATGTCTGGTGACTTTGATCAACCAGACGCTAGGAGTGGATTTGAGGACCAAATTGAAGAGGAGTTGAAGACTCAAAATTCTTTTGATGAAAATATCTCAGATCTTGCTAGTCCTCATGTAGAACAGAACAATTATGTCTCTCGTTCTAAATTAAATCTAGATCGTATTATTACTTCCAACAAATATATTCACGATCATATTAATGAATGGTGGCAACAGATTGGAACCGATACCTGTTTTGATCATATTGATTCTCATTACAACAGTTTTAAGAAGTCTGCCCAGAAAGAAGTCAACTATCTGGTCAAAGAATTTGAGATGAAGAAGTCTGCAAATCAGTATTCCCGTTCCAGTATTGCAAGAACAGGTGTGCTTGATTGTACTAAGTTGCATACCTACAAGTATAATGACGATCTTTTCAAAAAAGTGACCATTGTTCCTGAAGGAAAGAATCATGGTCTTTTGTTTATCCTTGACTGGTCTGGTTCTATGAGTGATTGCCTGGTAGATACTATCAAGCAGTTGTACAACCTGATTTGGTTCTGCCGTAAGGTGAATATTCCTTATGATGTGTACGCTTTCACTTTGGATAATCCTACTCATTTTATTGGTGATGAACCACTCTATGTGAGGGAGGAGGGTGTCTTTGCTCTGCCTGAACGTTTCGGGTTGTTGAATCTGCTGTCCAGCAAGATGAGCAATAAAGAATCTGAAAAGCAACTCTTGAACATTTGGAGGAACGTCTGTTCCATTTGTGCAGGACGCTTCAAGCTTGAAGGTCAGTATGTCTATACGTCATATCCACAGGCACCTTTCTTGGGATTGAGTGGAACTCCTCTCAATGAAAGTATTCTTTGTCTGTATGAAATTATCCCCGACTTTATCAAACAACATGGTCTGCAAAATGTGAACTGTGTGATTCTTACTGATGGTGAGGCACAACCACTTCACCGTACTTTCTACTGGAAATACCCTACTCAGTTGGGTGGTGGTAATGATGGTCGCTGGGGTGTGCGTGCCTGTGATGACGGTCGCACTGTCTTCCGTGACCGTAAGACTGGCACCATGGCAATGTTTCCATATGAATATTGGAAGTTTACTCAGTCCTTGCTGGAGAATTTGAAACTAAATTTCCCCAATGTTAATTTTATCGGCATTCGTATTGCTGGAAGTAGTGATGCAAAACGTATGGTTCGTATGCATTGCAGTCATGATTCCACAAAGGTTGATCCTATCTGTTCAAAGTTGACAAAGGAAAAGACTGCTACCCTTTCTGACACTGGATATGATGCATTCTTCCTGATGGTTTCTACAGCTTTGTCCAACAGCACCGAGTTTGAAGTTGAAGAGGGTGCTAAAAAATCAACCATCCGTAGTGCATTCAAGAAATCTCTTGCATCCAAGAAGATGAACAAGAAAGTTCTGAATGAATTCATTGCGATGGTCGCTTGAACAACTGTCCACTGCGGGTCAAAGACCCGCTTTTTTGGATTATAATGTATACATACAGATGAGACCCAAAATGACTTCCCGTTTGAACACCGAGAACCTCCTCGTAGAACTCCGTAGTTTGTACGGTAACAATGTCACCACTGCTGATCTTCGTGCATATTGTGCTATGAACAGCGTGTCCATGCCTACCGTTACAAAGAAACTTGAAGACTACAAGACTGGTCGTGGTAAGTGGGACCTTACGGTTCAAGAAAAACTGGAACAAACTTTCAAAGCACCCGCTGGTGTGCCTGCTGTAGAGCAAAACCTTGTCCCTCAGAAAGATGATACCTTCGTCAAGTTTGGTAACTTTAACGATATTCGCAAGATTATTCAGTCCAACACCTTCTATCCCACGTTTATTACGGGTCTTTCGGGTAATGGTAAAACGTTCTCGGTCGAACAAGCCTGTGCTCAGTTGGGTCGGGAGTTGATTCGTGTAAACATTACTATTGAAACCGATGAAGATGACCTTATCGGTGGGTTTAGGCTTGTTGATGGAAACACTGCATGGCATAATGGTCCTGTCATTGAGGCACTCGAACGTGGAGCAATCCTTCTCCTTGACGAGATCGACCTAGCTTCCAACAAAATCCTCTGCCTTCAGTCCATTCTAGAAGGTAAAGGAGTCTTCCTCAAGAAGATTGGTCGTTGGGTGAAACCTGCTGCTGGATTCAACATCATTGCCACTGCCAATACCAAAGGTAAGGGTTCCGATGACGGTCGTTTCATCGGCACCAACGTTCTGAACGAAGCATTCCTTGAACGTTTTGCTCTGACCTTTGAGCAGCAGTATCCCCCTACTGCTGTAGAAGCAAAGATTCTTAACAAACTGTGTTCTGATGAGCAGTTTTGTGCTCGTCTTGCTGACTGGGCAGACATCATCCGTAAGACCTTCTATGATGGTGGTATTGATGAAGTCATCAGCACCCGTCGTCTCATTCATATCATCAAGGCATATAGCATCTTTAACGATAAAGTGAAAGCAATCAACCTTGGTCTCAATCGCTTTGATGATGAAACCAAACAAGCATTCATGAGTTTGTATGATGCCGTAGATTCCGAAGTTGACGTGAATCAGGAGGTTTGATATAATGGTGAATGCTTGGAGTCTACTCTACGATGAATTGAATATGGCTGATCACTCACCCCATGCTGAAGACGAATATTTTCAGCAATTAGATGACAAATACCAAAAGTATCTTGATAATGTAAACACTGTTAATTTGGAAATGATGTCTACAAAGGCATGTACAGAATCACAAAAAACCAACCCCAAATGGAAGTATCACGAAGATATTACTATTAAGGAAGTCGAAGATTATATTACTCGTACATATTCTGCTCACTATTCTTCTAAGATTCAAACGCTGGATCTTATCGAATCTGTGGGTGATGCTGAGGCTTTCTGCCGCAGTAACATTCTTAAGTATGCATCTCGTTATGATAAGAAGGGATCTGCTAAAATGGATATCATGAAGATCATCCATTACGCAATTCTTCTCTACCACTTCTCTGGTCAAAACAATGAAATTGAAACCCCTTATGAAACTTTCTGATAAGACCCTGACTCTGCTGAAGAACTTCTCTTCGATCAACCAGTCCATTCTGGTCAAAGAGGGTTCTAAACTTCGCACTATCTCAGTGATGAAGAACATTCTTGCAGAGGCAGAGGTTGATGAGGAATTTGATCGTGACTTTGCTATCTACGATCTTGGTCAGTTCTTGAATGGTCTCTCACTTTACCAGAGTCCAGAATTTGATTTTAAGAATGATTCTTACCTGGTTATTCGTGAAGGCAAAACCCGTGCTAAGTTTGCCTTTGCTGATCCTAGTGTGATCATTGCTCCCCCAGAGAAAGCGATCAACCTTCCTAGTGAAGATGTCTCCTTCCAACTGGAGAGTGTTCAACTTGACAAACTACTGAAGGCAGCACAGGTCTATCAACTGCCCGATCTTGCTGTGGTTGGTGAAGCAGATGTAATCAAACTGGTTGTTCGTGACAAGAAGAACGATAATTCCAACCAGTTTGAGATTGTTGTTGGTGAGACTGACAAAGAGTTTACTTTCAACTTTAAGGTTGAGAACATTAAGATTGTTCCTGGTTCCTATGATGTTGTGATCTCAAGCAAACTTCTTTCACGTTTCACCAATAACTCTTATAGTCTGAACTACTACATAGCTTTAGAACCTGATTCTACCTATAATGGCTAACTCTAGTTGGCAGATAAAATATATTATGCCAGAGTATGGGACTCACTACTTCTATCATGAGATTGTTGCAGAGAGTGCTATAGAAGCTGAAAAACAATTTAAACAAATTGTTCCTAAATCAAAGGTAATTGGTAGTGCAAAACGATTATGATTACACAACTATTTCCTCTAGATTTTTTTATTAAAGTTAGACCTCCAAACTTTGAAGAAATTCTCTCTAATGTTTCTTCACTTCAAGTGGATGATGGTTCTATTCAACAAGATGAAAATTGGGGAAGTAATTGTACAGTAAAAACTATTCATCTTGATCAAGATGAATGGCAATCTGTTCTGGCACCAGGCATTAGACAATTTTGTGGTCAAGTTGGTTGGAATGGAAATTTTGTAGTTCATGAATCTTGGATTAATTTTTACAAACGAGGTTATTTTCAAGAACCACACAGTCATAGAGGCTGTGATTTTGCTTCGGTTGTATTTTTAAATAACGGTGAAGACTATGCCAAATTCTATTTTCAGAATAGAATGTCTGGATATGTTCCACCATTGATCGAACATCTTACAGGCATCTCTGATGCATGGTATCCTAATATAGAACCTGGAGACATGTTCTTTTTTCCATCATATCTTTTGCATGGTGTTAGTCCTCATTACAGTGATGAGATAAGGAAAACCTTATCATTTAATATTAGTTTTGGTAATTATGAGAGATGAATTTCTTTGGGTCGAAAAGTATCGTCCCAAAACCATCAGTGATTGTATCCTCCCTGAGGAAACAAAAACTATGTTTCAAGAGTTCCTAGATAAGGGTGAGATTCCTAATCTCCTTCTGTCAGGACCCCCTGGCATTGGCAAGACTACTATTGCCAGAGCGTTGTGTGAACAACTAAAATGTGATTACATTATTATTAACGGATCCGATGAAGGAAGATTTCTTGACACGGTGCGGAATCAAGCAAAGAACTTTGCTTCGACCGTATCACTTTCGGCAGATGCTAAGCACAAAGTCATCATTATTGACGAAGCTGACAACACGACCCACGACGTACAGCTCCTCTTACGGGCAAACATTGAGGCATTTTATAACAATTGCAGATTCATTTTCACCTGCAACTTCAAAAACAAAATCATCGAACCCCTCCACTCCCGATGTGCCGTCATCGATTTTGCCATCAGTGGAAAGCACAAACCCACAATCGCTGCTGCGTTCTTCAAACGACTTAACAACATCTTGGACAACGAGGGGGTTGAGGCTGATCCGAAAGTTCTTGCCCAACTTATCAACAAACACTTCCCAGACTGGCGACGAGTCCTGAATGAGTGCCAACGGTATTCTGTAAGTGGCAAAATTGATGCTGCCATTCTCGCAACGTTTTCTGACGTATCTGTAAATGATCTTCTCAAGAATCTTAAGGAAAAGAATTTTTCCGAAGTCCGTAAATGGGTCGTTGATAATCTGGACAATGATCCTAGCGTACTTCTTCGCCGTGTTTACGATGCTCTTTATGGCACCCTTGAAGGTCCTAGCATTGCTGCTGCTGTCCTCATTATTGCTAAGTATCAGTACCAAATTGCGTTCGTAGCAGATCAAGAGATTAATCTCTTAGCAGCACTAACAGAAGTTATGGTGGAGTGTGAATTCAAATGAAATTCAAAACTAAAATTTATGTTAGACTAAGGAAAGCTGTTGATGACTCTGCTGGTAATGCTGTGAGAGCAGCATGTAGTAGAATGTCCGATATGACTTTTAATAAGTTGCGATTGGGCAAACTAATTGAGATTGATTTTGAGGCAAAGGATGAAGACTATGCCAACGAAGAAATCCAAAAACTTTGTAAGAGATTTCTTGCAAATGAAGTTATCGAAGATTTTGAATTTACTGTATGGAGTGTAGAAAATGATTGATGTAAAACTACTCCGTATTATTACGGGTGAAGAAGTGATCGCAGAACTGGTAACTGAAGACGAGGACACTATTACCATCAGGAATGGTCTTGTAGTTCTTCCTACTGGGCAGAGTGTTGGATTTGCTCCTTGGGCAACTGTTATCAGTAAGGATGAACCTGAGATCACTATGTCTCGTGATCACATCATTTATGTGGCAGAGGTGCAAGATAGTGTATCTCAAAAATATAGAGAGATGTTTGGTAATATTATTACCCCCCAAGAAAAAAAATTGATTTTGTGACCCATGAGTAAGTATGATTCTGAAAGACTAACAAGTTCCCCTGTTGCACCAGTTCCGTTTGGTTTGTATCAACTGGAGGAGGATGATGTAAACCTTATCAAAAGATACGCTAAAGAGTTGAAAGAAAGTCCTCTGAAGTATGACTTTGAAACGTCATCCAACGTGGAGGAGTGTTATGGTGCATCTTCGTTTATGGTAGATGTTGTTGCAAACATTGCCTTCAACGCACTCAAAGAACTTGTCAGGTCACCACCCCCAAACTGCAGATGGAGAATTCTAGAGTCTTGGGTTGAATATAGAAAGAAAGGTGATTTCATGCCACCGACACAAGTACCAGGTGGTGACATGGCTTTTGCTTTGTATATCAGTATTCCATATGATATTGAGGATGAAATTGCACATCCTAGAAATGAAAAGACTCTTCATCCATGTGCCGCTAAAACTCAGATGATCTATGCCAATCCTATTGGTAAGATTTCTACTAGAGATTTTATCTTTACAAAAGCAGATGAGGGTACTATACTAGTATATCCCTCTAGTGTTCTTCTCCAAACATTCCCATTCTACACTTCCGATGAAGAATGTATTGTGATGAGAGGATCATTTGTTATTGAAGAAACTCCCCTCCGTAACTGATGGCAAAATATCCATTGAAGACACCTCTTCGTTATCCTGGTGGTAAGTCGAAGGCAATTCCAACACTCGCACCTCTGCTTCCATCTACTCTGAAGCATTATCGTGAGCCATTTATTGGCGGTGGATCAATGGCAATTTATGTTGCACAGGCATATCCTAGTGCTGATATATGGATCAATGACTTGTACGTTCCTTTGCACAACTTCTGGGTACAGTTGAGGGACAACGGTGAGGAATTGTCGGAGAGGATTTATGAAATTAAATCTAAGATCATCAATGATGATGAAGCCCATGAGAAACTCTTCACTGAGATCTCTGAATCAATCGATGAACAGACTGGTGTAGACCAAGCGATCAGTTTCTTTATTATGAACAAGTGCTCCTATTCTGGTCTCACTCAGAATAGTAGTTTCTCTGTAACTGCTTCTAGAGCGAACTTCTCTCTTGTAGGAGCACAGAAACTTAGAAAGTTTTCTAATCTAATTAAGAATTGGAAGATCACCAATATTGATTATTCCAATCTTCTTGGTGGTGAGGATGACGATACTTTTATCTTTTTGGATCCTCCTTATGACATCAAAGACTTTCTGTATGGAAAGAACCGTGAGATGCACAAGTCTTTTGACCATGAACGATTTGCAGAAGAGGTCTACAAGATCAAGAACAAGTTCATGATTACCTACAACGTGAACGAGAGACTCTTGGAATTATATAAAGATTACGAGTGTAGTGAGTTCGATCTTCGTTATTCTATGGTTCACCGTGGTGATAAGGGAACTAAAGATAACGTGAAGAAAGAATTGTTAGTGACTAACTATAAGAACGCAGTTAATAGTTTGGAGAACTTTTTATGAAATGCGAAGTTAAACTCTTTGTTGCAGGTCAGGTCTTCAAAGAAGAAGTCTATTGTCGTGACTATCAACACGCAAGACAAATCGCTCTTGCTAGAAATCCTGGAGCTACAGTTATTGGTGTTAATGCAAAGATGTGATATGGAACTAAAAGACTGGCTCAAATCAATCAATGAGACAAAGCACAATATCATTGATGAGGATCCTACAGAGAAATATCCTGCGTTTATCGTGAACAAGTGTCTATCGGGAACAATTGATTCATTGATGTTTGCTAATGAGATGAATAAGAATCATTCATTAGATCTTAAACTTCAATATGATTTTCTTCTAAATAGTTTGCGTAAAAAGAAAAGATTCTCTCCCTGGCTTCGCAAGGAGAAAGTGAAAGATCTTGATGCTGTTAAATCTTATTATGGTTATAGTAATGAGAAAGCGCAGCAAGCACTTAAAATTCTAAACAAAGATCAACTTGAATACATCAAGTCTAGACTTGATACTGGAGGAATGAAATGAGCGTCGTGCAAGAACCTGAAATCAACTGGGATCCTACCCAGATGGTTGAGGTTGTCCTATCTGAACCAGATGACTTTCTTAAGGTTCGTGAAACATTGACACGTATTGGTGTTGCTTCTCGCAAGGAAAAGAAGTTGTATCAGTCATGTCATATCTTGCACAAGCAAGGTAAGTATTACATCGTTCACTTCAAAGAATTATTTGCTCTAGATGGCAAAAGAGCAAACCTGACTGTCAATGATGTTCAACGTAGAAACAGAATTGTACAGTTACTTGCGGACTGGGGATTGGTTGTTGTCTGTCCCCTTGGAGAGGAAAAGATTGCAGATCTTGCACCCTTGAATCAAATCAAAGTTCTGTCATTCAAAGATAAGGGTGAATGGATTTTGGAAACAAAATATAACATTGGTCGTAAAAAGGTAGAGGTAACCGAATAAATAGAACGTCACCTTTCGTGCGTGACACGCTACATACGGAATATACGCTACTAAAAGACGGGTTACCACACCCGTCTTTTTTATGTTTTGTGGTTAAATAGTAGTGGATGCCTTCGGGGTCCACACAATCTAATCTCGCTTTAAAAGGAGAAGTACAAATGACTAACCTCGCACGTTATCACACTGCTGATCTTCCTGCGCTCCTTGATAGGATTACAAGGAACAGTATTGGTCTGGATGATTACTTTGAACGAATCTTTGAGCAACAAACTTCATCTAATTATCCTCCATACAATCTGATTCAGTTAAATAATCATGAGTCTATTTTGGAAATTGCATTAGCAGGATTTAAAAAGGAGGAGGTAAATGTTTTCACAGAGTATGGAAAACTTTTTATCAAAGGGCAAAAGGTGGAGGGGGAGGACAGAACGTTTGTCCACAAGGGTCTGGCTCAAAGAAGTTTTGAACGAGTCTGGACTATATCCGACGACACAGAAATCCAAGAGGTCACGTTCGAAGACGGACTATTGGTGGTCAAACTCGGAAAAGTAATTCCAGAACATCATCAACGAAAGGATTATCTCTAAATACAACTGACTATCGTCGGCGCAGACGGGGAGGTAACTGGCACACTCCAGTTGACACCTCCCTTTTTCATTGGTATAATAAGTAAAGGTTAAAGTATCTCATGTCTGTAAAACTTGTTTTGCTCAAGTCTGGTGAGCAAGTAATCTCTGATGTAAAACAAATTTTTTCTGGAGAGAAAGTCAATGGGTTCTTGTTTGAGAATCCTCTGGTTGTTCATACTGATGTTGGCAATCTCCTCCTGACAGAGGATGGTGTCCAAACACCAGATAAGTTGGGTGTGCGTTTAGAGTCTTGGATCGCTTTGAGTGCAGAGAAAAAGATGGTAGTTTCAAAAGACTGGATTGTCACCTATGTGGATCCAATCAAAGAACTTTTAGAAATGTATGAGGAATGTACAGATGGAGGAGAAGAAGATGGTGAAGTGTCTTTTACTGAAGAATAATACGCTGTTGATTGCCACAGTTGAAGAAGTAATCGGGCAGATTGGTGAACCAGATTGTCGTTTAATTAAACCTTATTTGGTTGATAGATCTTCACTTGAGATTACAGACTGGTTGGATTTTACCAACCAAACTGATATAATGATTAGGTCGGATGATATCCTGACCTTCGTTGACCCTAAGGGTGAACTACTTGACAAATACTTAAAACAGATTGAATGAAGTTCTACACTAACGTTCAGATGGTCGGGGATAAGTTTCTCGTCAGGGGTTATGAAGATGGCAAACACTTCATGGTCCGTGAGGAATTTCAACCGACTCTTTTTGTGCCTTCTAAAAAGAAGACCAAATACAAAACGCTTGAGGGTGAATATGTCCAGTCTGTAAAACCTGGCACCGTTCGTGATTGTAGAGAGTTCTTCAAGCAGTATGATGGTGTAGATGGATTTGAAATTTATGGGAACGAAAGGTATATCTATCAATATATTGCTCAGAAATATCCAGAAGAAGAAATCAAGTTTGATATCAGTAAGATTCGTCTGCTGACGATTGACATTGAGACTCGTTCAGAGAACGGATTCCCTGATGTCGAATCCGCTGACCAGGAGATTCTTCTCATCACTGTGCAGGACTACACAACCAAAGAAATTATTACTTGGGGTGTGGGACCTTTCAAACTGAAGCAAGGTAACCACTACTATAAGCAGTTCAACAATGAATATGACATGCTCTCTGACTTCAGTCAGTGGTGGGAAGAGAACATGCCTGATGTGGTCACTGGGTGGAACATTCAACTGTTCGATATCCCATACCTTGTGGGACGTATTGACCGTGTTCTAGGGGAGAAGAGGTGCCGTAGGTTCTCTCCCTGGGGTCTGGTGAGTCAGAAAGAACTGTATATCAAAGGCAAGCAATACAAGACCTATGATGTGGGTGGTATCACTCAATTGGATTATCTTGAGTTGTATCGTAAGTTCACTTACACCAACCAGGAATCTTATCGTTTGGATTATATTGCAAGCGTAGAACTGGGACAGAAGAAACTTGACCACTCTGAGTTTGATACCTTCCAAGACTTCTATACAAATGGTTGGCAGAAGTTTGTAGAATACAACATCATTGACGTGGAACTTGTTGACCGTCTGGAAGACAAGATGAAACTTATCGAACTTGCAATTACTATGGCATATGATGCCAAGGTGAACTATAATGATGTTTTCTACCAGGTACGGATGTGGGACACCATCATCTACAACTACCTGAAGAAAAACAACATCGTTATTCCTCCTAAAAAGGACTCATCTAAAAGTGACAAGTATGCTGGTGCCTACGTTAAAGAACCGATTCCTGGGCGTTATGATTGGGTGGTCAGTTTTGACCTTAATTCCCTGTACCCTCATCTTATCATGCAGTACAATATCTCCCCAGAAACTCTGG
>Ga0213858_10001381_pt1 | contig 11580 bp, 8 predicted proteins | sample PICome_FD_160122 | JGI IMG/M metagenome (GOLD analysis project Ga0213858, IMG submission 160122) | Coastal seawater microbial communities near Pivers Island, North Carolina, United States - PICO245 | ecosystem: Environmental > Aquatic > Marine > Coastal | place: USA: North Carolina | collected... | reverse complement strand
CTCCACTGGATTTTGATTCAACCACTAAAACAGCATCTGATAACATGGCTATGATCCTATTTCTCTGAGGAAAGTGTCGTGGATCAGCTTTAATATTAAAACCAAACTCTGTTATTAGACCGCCTTTTTCTATTATTTCTAAAGCTAGTTTTCGATTTTCATTGGGATAAATATCTGGGAAACCTTGGCCTAAGATTGCTATGGTGTTTAATTGATTGTCTAAAGCAGCCTTATGAGCTTGTGTATCTATACCTATGGCTAAGCCACTTATGATGCAAGGCTTAAATTTTTGAAGCTCTGCGATAAAATCTCTACATGCTTTTTTTCCATGTTCAGTAGGAGTACGAGTACCCACCACGGCAAGAGTTCTCTCTGCTTTTAATCTAGCTTTACCTTTATAGTAGAAACCTGCTGGAGCGTCAGGGAAATTTTTTAACCGAGTAGGGTAGTCTTCATGAGTATAAAAGTAAAATTGACTGTTGCTCCTTTTGATTTGCTTACATGCTTGGTCAGTTTTACTAAAAACCTCTTTGGATTTTAGTTTGCTTATCAAATCTGGCCCTATACCTGGTATTTTGTTGAGCTGCTTAGAGCTAGCTTTAAATACTGCTTCAGATGATCCACAATAGCTGATTAGTTGCCGGATAGTTTTAGGACCGACATGCTTGATCTGACACATGGCCAGATCAAAGTAGTGTTGTTGTTCCATGATTTAAAAAATATTCTAATTACTAATGGTCGAATATACTTCTGTCAATGCTCTGCTTAATTTTGGTTGATTTGGTGATAATTCTAGCCCCTTTTTAAGATAATGAATGGCCCAGTTAGGATTTCTTTTCTTTAGATAAAGTTGATTATAACCTAAATCATAATAGAAATCTATTAATAAATTTTCATTGATGCCAGAGCGCCCATTTAAATAATCACAATATTCTGTCAAAAATCCAATGTCTGGTCTAACTGACCCAACTGTTGTGAAGTCAGTTAATAAGCTATTTAAATCCCCATCAATGCCATATAAGGCAGCACTTACGCCTGCAAGCATCAAATGCCCATTGTAATAACTTGGGTAAATTTCAATAGCTTTTCTCGCATACACAATTCCTTCATTTAGCAAAGCCAATTTTTCATCCCTATCACTCATTTCTCTAATTCGATTATAGATAGCCGTAGACATAAAGCTATTTAGTCGGGCACTATTTATAGATACTTTAATAGCCGCGGAATTCAAGCTATAAGTGTCTTTCCATGCCGGTAGTCTATCTAAAGTCTTATAAGAGTATGCCAATAGCAATACAGCAGTTAGACTTAAGTAAATCTTATTAAGGTGTGTGCTCTTATATTTCGAAATTAAATTGAACAGTAAAATAAGTATACCTAGGGAAGGCATAAATGCAAATCTTTCATTCATGAAAGTCCCCACATTTACAAAGGCATTGGAGACTATACTTATGGTTAGAATAAAATATAAAGCACCATATCCAAACCATTGCTTTTTTATTAATGCTCTTAAAGAAAGTCCTAAGAAAGTTATAAACAAGGCTAAAGAAATAAGCGTACCTAGCTTGGTCCACTGCATAATAGGGATATGATAAGGGTAGTAGTCATGCGTTAATGGATGAGGGAATAAACAAAGCTTAATGTATTGCCCAAAAGTATACATGATAGTTGCATACTTCTCAGACATATTCATTTCCAGGAATGGATTATTCATCAGATCATTGTAGACTTTGCCGGAGTCGTATAAAAACCCAATTACTTGATATCTAACAATCAAATAAAATATAGCCAAACCAAAAATTAAGGCGAAACTCTTTATGTTAGCACCGCAAATCTGCTTTTTCCTTAGATACAAACTAATTGGAATAACTGCTAGAAAGGTTAAACTAGTTTCTTTTGAAAATAAACCAAAAAGATACAAGAGGCCTGCAAAAGCCAAATACTTAAGCTTAGCATTATCTTGATATTTAAAGGCATAAATTAAGGCACCGATTGAGCCTATCATGGCCATGATTTCGTCTCTGCCTTTAATATTGGCGACTGCCTCAACATGTAAAGGGTGGACTAAGAATATTGCAGAAATGAAAAATGCAAAACTGAGGTACCATTTATCTTCGATGACAGGAAACATAAAATGAAGTACTCTGTAAATCATTAAACATACCAGAATGTAAAGTAGGATATTGACAAAATGATTAACTTTTGGGTTAAGGCCAAAAAACTGATATTCGATTGCAAAACTTACTATAGATAAAGGTCTGTATCTGGCACCTTGTACTAAATCTTTCTGTTCTCCAAAGTAACCTTGAAAACTATCTGTACTCAAGATATCCCAAACTCCAGAAAATCCTGATTTAGTAAAATTGTTATCAAGAATGACTAATCTATCATCTAATACAAACTCATATGGAATGCTTTGAAAGTAGAGCCCAAAGCCTAGTAAGGTGAAAATAGCGGCCACATAATAAAACGATTTTAAAGAAAATGAATCCTTAAATTCTAAAGGCCACTGCCTTTTAGGCTTACTTTTAACGATTTGTTTCTTTGTAGTCTTTGGTTTTTTGTTCTTTTTCTTGCTCATGCTTTTAAAAGCTATAAGGGTAAAAATATTTAATTTCTCATATTTTTGCTTTTGATAATATGATGTAAATGCGCACTACTTTCAAAATATACCTAATATGTGGCTTATTCTTATTGAATTCCAGGCTTTTTGCTCAGGTTAATATAAAGGTTGCTTATAATTTAGGATTTGTTCAAACTGAAGTTTTGGACAATATAGTCCAGCAATTTAATGATCAAAACAGTTTCAGGATATCTAATCAATTAGAAAGTGTAGATTTTGCATCTGGAATAGATATCGGTTTGAGGTATAACTTTGGCAATGCAAATGTTGAATTGTTTTATGATAACCTTTCTACTGATAAAGAAGCATTAGGAGAAGAGCCATCTGATGGTAGCTTATTTAAAGAAAGATACTTCTATAATCAAAAAGGTTTTGGCTTGAGCCTGGAGCTAAAGACTGATAAACTTGCATGGGGTATTGGCTTACTAAATAGGTCTCAGGTATTTAGAACAAATATCTCTACATCTGATGAAAAAAGGGATGTTTTAAGGCATAATCATCTCGCATTGAAGTTGCATACTGGCGTATATTTCGGAGGTACTGGCACAATTTCGTTCGGGATCAAACCATTTTACATATTTCCGCTCAGCAGGACAGATCTAACACCACTAAGTTCTGAATGGGACCTAAGCCCAGGAAACCCTTCTGCAGATAGATTTGGAACCTTTGGATTGAGCTTTGTATTTTATAATGGCCCTCAAGGATAATATGTTATTTTTTTTACTACATTTGTTTTAATAGTTTGCATTATTTAATTTTTTTTATTACGCATGGATAAGGACAAAAGGTTTGAGAGTATCTATTCATCTAAAGTAAAAGCGGGAAAGCGAAGAACTTACTTTTTTGATGTTAGAAAGACAAAAGGAGATGATTATTACATAACTATCACTGAAAGCACGAAGAGGTTTCAGGGAGATGGATATGAAAGACACAAGATTTTCCTTTATAAAGAAGATTTTAACAGATTTATGTCAAGTCTTAATGATGTTGTTGATCATGTTAAAGGAGAATTAATGCCTGATTTTGATTACGAATTGTATGAAAAAAGGCAGCAAGAGTGGGAAGCTAAGTTAGAAGCTGGTGAAATTGATCCTCATAATCAATCTTCAGAAAGTTCTCCTGTAGAAGAATCAACAGAAGAATCAACTGAGACGTCTGAAACAAAAGATGCTGCCAATGATGCAGATGCAGCGGGTGCTGTAGATTCGGAAGAAGACATGTCTTGGTAGACTAGTCTTACTTTCTTAAAATATTACCTCACTTATAAGCATAAAAAAAAGCAGCGATTATAAAAATAATTGCTGCTTCGTTCATAGGGATTGACTAGACTTATGCTAGTCTGTTGACAAACTTTGTCAAGTTACTCTTTAAATTCGAAGCTTTGTTCTTATGCCAGGTATTTTTTTTCGCTAATTTATCAATCATACTGATAACTTTAGGTAAAAACTTCTCTGCTTCAATCTTATCTTCCATAGATCTGAGCTTAGCGATTGCAGTTCTTGCAGTCTTCTTATAATACCTGTTTCTAAGACGTTTTACTGCGTCTTGTCTAATTCTCTTTTTCGCTGACTTGTGATGCGCCATAAATTCTCTTGTTATAAATGGACGGCAAAGGTAATTGTTTTTTGTCTTAAAAGAAATATTTTTTTAAAAAACATTAGTAGCGAAAGAATTAAAAAAAGAGCATTTTTGCAGTGATTTTTAAATATGCCTAATAAATGACAGAGATGAAAGACTATTCTTACGTATTTAATGCACATCCAAACTTCATAGATAACATGTATCAACAGTACATGAATGACCCACAATCAGTAGAAGAAGGGTGGAGAGTTTTCTTTGATGGATTTGAATTTGCAAGTAAACAAAGTGATTCTGAGATAGAACAAGGAGCTCCTGCTTTAAGCTCTTCAAAAGAATTTAGCGTTTACGCTATCATCGAAGGATTTAGGAATAGGGGGCATTTACTATCTACAACTAACCCAATTAGGCAAAGAAGAGATAGAAAACCTCATCTAGACTTGAGTGATTATAACTTATCTGAAGCTGATTTAGATAAGCAATTTAATGTATCTAGCTTAATAAGTCTAAAAAATGCAAGCCTACGAGAAATATTAGATAGACTCCAAGTTATTTATGCTAAGAATATTGGTTTTGAATATGCTCACATAGAAAATAGAGAAAAAAGACTTTGGTTACAGGATAAAATCGAAAATCGAAACCTAGATTCTGACTATGGTTTTGATATTAATACGAGGAAAAGAATTCTTTCAAAGCTAAATGGCGCTGTTGTTTTTGAAAAATTCCTGCACACAAAGTATATCGGGCAAAAAAGATTTTCACTAGAAGGTGGAGAAACAACGATTCCGGCTTTAGATGCTATAATTAATACGGCTGCTGATAATAATGTCGAAGAGATGGTTATCGGAATGGCACATAGAGGGCGATTAAATGTATTGGCCAATATTATGGGTAAAACCTATGAAGCCATATTTAATGAATTTGAAGGCAATACACTGCCTGACCAAAGTTTTGGAGATGGAGATGTGAAGTATCATTTAGGCTATTCTTCGCAAGTAGAAACAGTCAATGGTAAAACTGTCCATTTAAAAATGACGCCTAATCCATCGCACTTAGAAGCTGTTGATCCCGTTGTACAAGGATTTTCTAGGGCTAAAGCAGATATTTTATATGGTAGCAACTATGATAAGATACTACCAATCTTAATCCATGGTGACGCCGCTGTAGCTGGCCAAGGTGTAGTCTATGAAACAGTGCAGATGAGTCAACTTGATGGATATTATACAGGAGGAACAATTCATTTTGTCATTAATAACCAGATAGGTTTTACGACTGATTTTGATGAGGCACGTTCATCTACATATAGTACTGCAGCCGCTAGCTTAGTACAAGCACCAGTTTTTCATGTTAATGGAGATGATCCTGATGCAGTCATTTTTGCGGCAAAACTAGCCGTAGAGTACAGACAGAAGTTTAATAATGATGTCTTCATTGATATGGTTTGCTACAGAAGACATGGTCATAATGAAGGAGATGATCCTAAGTTTACTCAACCAGCCATGTATGAGATCATCAACAAACATAAAAATCCAAGAGATTTATACATAGCAGAACTAGAAGCATCTGGTGCAGTTTCTCAAAAAGAAGCTGAGTCTTTAGAGAAAGAATTCTGGAATCTACTTCAGGATAGATTAAATATGGTAAAACAAAATGCTTTGCCATACGAATATCAGGAACCTGAAAAAGCTTGGAGAAAACTTAAAAAGTTCGCTGATCCAAAAGATTTTGAAGTTTCCCCTAAAACTGGAATATCTGGTGCTAAGATGAAGGAGATCATTAATAAGTTAATGGATCTACCTGATGGCTTTACACCGTTGTCTAAGGTAAACAGACTTAGAAAGTCTAAAGATAAACTCATTGCAGAAGGTAAAATGGACTGGGCTTTAGCTGAGTTAGCTGCCTACGGTTCAATTCTTATGGAGGGTAAGGATGTTAGAATGAGTGGCCAAGATGTGAGAAGAGGAACTTTCTCTCACAGACATGCTGTATTTTATGATGATAAATCCTTTGAAGCATATAATAGATTAGGCCATCTTGCAGAGAATCAGGGAAGATTTAGAATTTTTAATTCTTTACTGTCAGAGTTTGCAGTTTTAGGTTTTGAATATGGCTATTCACTTGCTTCACCTGATTCTTTGATAATCTGGGAAGCTCAATTCGGTGACTTTGCTAATGGAGCTCAAGTAATGATCGATCAGTTTATATCTGCATCAGAAAGTAAGTGGAGAAGAATGAGCGGATTGGTTATGCTTCTTCCTCATGGATATGAAGGCCAAGGACCTGAGCACTCAAGTGCTAGGCTAGAAAGATTTTTACAATTATCTGCAGAATATAATATGACGGTGGCTAACATAAGTACACCTGCTAACTTATTCCACGTTCTTAGAAGACAGTTAGAGAGACCGTTTAGAAAACCTCTTGTCATTATGTCTCCTAAGTCATTGCTTAGACACCCACTTTGTATTTCTGATATTAAAGACTTTAACACAAAAGAGTCTTTTAAAGAAATCATTACAGATACAGCAGTAACAGCTAAGAATGCCAGGAAACTTTTAATCTGTTCAGGTAAAGTTTATTATGATTTAATCAACCATAGAAATGCTAATGACATCAAAGATGTTGCTATTTGTAGAGTTGAGCAATTATATCCATATCCTGAAAAGCAAATTAATGCAGTATTGAAGGAATATAAAAATGCTTCAGTTTGCTACGTACAAGAAGAGCCTGAAAATATGGGTAGCTGGAATTACTTCTTAAGATATTGGAGAAAGCTTGATATTGATGTCATTAGTAGGAAGTTTAGTGCATCTCCTGCTTCTGGATTTAAAAAGGTTCACGATCAAGAACAAGCTAATCTCTTAGAAAGAGCATTCGCTTAAAAAAGCCCTTGCGCAGTTAGACCTTATGGTATAAATTTATTCTAATCTAGAATAACAAACCCATTATGCCTGCATGTCTATTGTGCCTGACATTTGCTATTGGTATTGTATTGTTTGATTCGTTGGATATTCAACTTGAGTATTATCAAATCATTATTTTATATACAACCATTATCTTTACTAGCCTCTCGTGCTTGTTCATTTATAAGTACAAATTTTCTTGTCTTGTTCTTATTCCAATAATAATGACATTAGGGCTACTTAGGTCTCATCAAAATGTATCCTTAGCCAAAGACCATTACTCATTGACCCAAACTGAAGGGTGCTTTAGTGGTAGAATATTAGACATCAAGGAAAAACAAAGTCATCTAGAACTAAAGCTTAAAGTTGATTCAGTCGGAGATTTTCTTAAAATAAAATCTAGCGGCAAGCTTCTCATTTATTGGCGAACAAATCAAAAGTACATCCCGGTAGGTTCGCGAGTAGTATTTAAAACTAATTTGCTAGGATTCAAAGAAAATCCTAATCCTTCAGCATTTAACTATAAACGCTTCTTAGAAAGACAGGGCATTTACCACTACACATATCTTGATCAAGAAGAGCTTCAATTGTACGATTCAGAACCATTGATCTTTAGTGGATTATTTATTGCCATTAAAAATAGAATTGAGTTCTTAATTGAAAATCATGTAAAGCGGCAAGATGCTATCTCCATCTTAAAAGCTTTGCTGGTAGGGAAGAAGTCTCAATATTTGGATCAGCTTAAGAAGCCGTACATCACTTCAGGAACAGTCCATGTTCTGGCGATATCTGGATTACATGTGGGATGCATTGCTGGCTTATTCTTGTTCCTTTTATCCAAATTTAAGCAGAGTTATATATTACTTAAGCTATTTATCACGGCTAGCGCACTACTATCTGTTTGGACCTTTGCACTCATTAGTGGCTTTAGTCCTTCTGTTATTAGAGCATCAAGTATGTTCTCTATTTTAATTTTATCAAACTTAACTAAAAAGAAGACGAGTGTCATGAATGTTTTGTTTGTAACAGCATTCATTATGTTATACACAGATCCAAACATGCTATTTTCTATTAGTTTTCAGTTGTCATTTTTAGCTGTGCTCTCTATTCTTCTTTTTCAGCAATCAGTTAGAGATCTGTTACCTAGTTACAATTCGAGAATTGATGTGATACTTGATCTATTTGCAGTCTCATTATCAGCGCAGATCTTAATAAGTCCAATAAGTGTATTTTATTTTAATCAACTTTCAATAATTGGTATTTTCTTGTCTGTATTGATAGTGCCTTTAACTGCTATAATACTTAAGACTAGTATTCTTGGTTTGATGTTTTCTTTTGCTGATTTCTTAACTGGGACAATCTTTTATCTAGCTGAGCAATTAGTAGTAACTCAAAATACGCTCGTTCAATATGCTGCAAAACTTGAATACGCATGTGCTGAAAATTTACACTTAACTCGAGCTGAGTTGGTTTTTTGTTTCTTGATAATTACCGGTTTTTACCTTGCTAAACCCAGGTTAGCCCCCATCATAATTAGCAGTTTAATTATACTCAATATAATTGCCACTAGATGTTTATTAAACCAATTAATAAAACCATCAAGTCCTGAAGTTATTGCATATAAAATATCTAATAAGATTGCACAAGACTTAGTTACTAAAGACAAGCTATTCTCTATTTGGTCTGAGGATATTGAGACTAAGGATTACGAATTTAATATTCGTAAAAATCAACTGTCCTATGATTATTCAGACCATTATATAATCCCGCTCTCCTTATTGAGCGAGCAAGATATCACCTTCGAATGGGCAAAGACTAAAGTCCTAATAAGTACCAATCCTGAGCGAAATACTCAGGACTACTACAATTATGTATGGGACCTTTCTAAAAGCTTGATTAACAGCAAAAAGAAACAATCTGATTTTAACTCGTATTCGAACATAAAACAACAAAGCAAACTTAAATGAATCATCTATATCTAACTAGAAAGGAGCGTAAAGCAATCATATTATTATTGACACTTTTGAGTGTCATTCAACTCTTAAATTTGCTCATAAAATATCAGAATTCTACTACAAATAGAGAAATGAAAATGATTATGGTCAATCATGAAAAACAAGTGTTTGACACGGTTTCAGTTTCTAATATTGATTTTGAGAATGAACCAAAACCAATCAAGCCTATAAAAGTCAAAGAACCAAAAGTACAAACCATAGATATTACAGCTATTAAAGCTCCAGTCGCACAAAACAAGCTAAAACCCACAACGGATAAGTTGGCAATAGTCATCGAATTAAATAGTGCTTCGCCTGAAGATTTGAAAACTTTAAAAGGATTGGGTCCTGTACTTTCATCTAGAATAGTGAAATATAGAGATATGGTAGGGGGTTTTCATTCAAAAGAACAATTAAAAGAGGTTTACGGACTTAGGACAACTTTAGTTGATTCATTATCTTCTCAATTAATGGTAAACAAATCAATACTTAGGAAGCTAAATGTATTTACTGCCTCTGAAGAACAATTATCACAACAATATTTTATCTCAAAATATTTAGCCCAAAAGATTAAAAGACTAATTGATTCAAGATATACCCAAATAGATAGTAAGGAAACTTTTATTAAGCTTTTGAACTATGATCCAGTTAAACTGGAAAAAGTTTTACCGTATTTATGTTTTGAAAAACCTGCAGATAAAGATTAATCAGCACTGTATTTGTTGACAAAATCCATCATTTCCTCAACCATGCCTTTAGAACCCATAACGACAGTTGTACGTTCATGAATTTCTCTAGGTGTCTTTTCAAGGATTCTCTCCAATTTACAATCGATAGCTTTACCACCAGCTTGTTCGACGATCATGCCAAGAGGATTTGCTTCATAAAGGAGTCTTAATTTACCAAGCGGGTATTTCCGGGTATTAGGGTATAAGAATATACCTCCCTGAAACATAATTCTATGAATGTCAGAAACCATACTGCCGATATACCTTAATCTAAGGTTCAAATCGCTACAATGGTCAATGTATCTTCTCATTTCGACATCAAACTTAAGGTAGTATCCCTGATTTACGGAATAGTAATTACCGCGGTCAGGCATTTTAATGTTTGGATGAGATAAGCAAAATTCTCCAATTGCAGGATCAAGGGTAAATGCATTAACCCCATTTCCTGTCGTATAAGTTAATATCGTTGAGGTACCATATAAAACGTAGCCTGCTGCTACTAATTCAGTACCTTTTTGAAGAAAATCTTTATGCGTAATCTTATTTTTTAAACTCGATTGTCGCCTGTAAATACCGAAAATAGTACCAACACTAACATTAACATCGATATTTGATGAACCATCTAATGGGTCCATAACTACGAGGTAGTTAGGATTTTTTCCTTTTATTTTCTTTACAGGAATGAATTCTTCTAATTCTTCTGAAACAATTGCTGCACATTCACCAGATGTATTTAAAAATTGTATCATCTTTTCATTTGCAAAGATGTCTAACTTTTGAACAGAATCACCGGTAGCATTGTCAACACCAGCTTCACCTAGGATACCAACTAAGCCAGCTTTATTGACTTCTACATTTATGATTTTGGCAGCTATCCCGATGTCTCGGAGTAAACGGGATAATTCTCCAGTAGCATGTGAGATTTTCTTCTCACTTTTGAAGATAAATTCGTCAAGTGTAGTAATCTTACTCATATTATGTGTACATCTAATAAGGTGCCACAAAGCTAAGTATAAAGCGGGATTTTAAGAACATTTGCATTTGTTTATCTGTTTAATAGTACTTTTGCTCAACTTGTGAAAAATTTACTCAGATTAAATAAGTATTTTCTTATCTACAAATGGCATCTTCTATTTGGAATTGTTTTTGTAGCTGCTACTAATTATTGCAAGGTCAGAATACCTCAAATAATTCGAGATGGACTCAATTTTGTCTTTGATACAATTGAGCAATCTGGTGATGTAAATGATCCTTCTATTGGTCAAGCATTAATGAAATTTTCACTTACTATTTTAGTTGTGGCTGTAGTCATGGGGGTTACCCTATACTTTTGCAGGCAAACATTGATTGTTATGTCAAGACTTGTTGAGTATGATTTGCGCAAAGCATTATACAGTAAATATCAAGTTTTAGATAGACAATTCTTTAAGCAATATAGAACTGGAGATCTAATGTCTAGAATCTCTGAGGATGTAGCAAAGGTTAGAATGTACTTAGGACCATGCCTATTATATGGATTAAATCTAGTGGCCTTATTTATCATATCTATTTCTGCAATGATCCAAGTAAGTCCAAAGCTCACTCTATACACACTCTTACCATTGCCGATATTATCATTTTCAATCTATAAAATCAGCAGTATAATCAATAAAAAGAGTGAACTCATTCAGAAGCAGATCGCAAAGCTTAATAGTACCTGCCAGGAAATATTCTCTGGAATACGTATTGTTAAAGCCTATGTAAAAGAAGGCTATTTT
>Ga0213858_10001380_pt1 | contig 11583 bp, 8 predicted proteins | sample PICome_FD_160122 | JGI IMG/M metagenome (GOLD analysis project Ga0213858, IMG submission 160122) | Coastal seawater microbial communities near Pivers Island, North Carolina, United States - PICO245 | ecosystem: Environmental > Aquatic > Marine > Coastal | place: USA: North Carolina | collected... | reverse complement strand
AACACTCGCAAAGACAATTGTGGTTTTATCTCATTCCCACCACAATTGAGGTTTTGTATCCCGACCAATTCAATTGGGAAAAAAAACGGACAACCTTCACTATGCATGTTGCAATAGTGCCTTTTGGCCTTCGTGTGTCCGAGTGCATTCTATCCGACTTACCAAGCGGGTTTCCCCACATGAGACTTTCACTCACTTGCCATTGACTTTTAATCAGGTCTAATCTACACGGATTGAACGGCTCTGACCACTTGTAGTGCCATATAGATAGATATTAAAAGGCTGTTTGTTCCAAGTGTTCCGCACTTTTCACTAGCCTTTTCTTTTGTTTGCCGAACAATACAGCTTGCAGTTATACCCAATCTGCAACGTTGATCCTATTTTAAATCCCTTTTGCGGAACTTAGAAAGAACTTGTTAGTTCTTGAGGCGATCTAGTCTCGTTTTCCTCTGTTATTCTTCTCGGTTACTAGGTACTTTCACCTATCAACAGTCTACCATAAGCGGACTGTCAACTCTCTCATCCGAAGACGAGCACTTGCGTGTTACCCCCTTAACTAGTATAGGGGCTTTACACAAGCGAGAATACCTTCATCCAATAATTTGTAATCAGGCATCCCAATCACCTCAGCTAGTATAACAAAACTAACATCAGCGAAAACTTTTTTTAATGAGGGTTTCAATCCCCAGCAACTTCAAGCAAGTGCAGCTACCGTGTAAGTGTATAATTTTATTATCCAGAGTTGTTTTCTCTGTCTGCTTTCGTTGGCACGGCACCAACTCATCAGGCCCATCAAGAAAAGGCGTAGACTTCTCTCCCCGGACTAGCAGGATTACTTTTTTTAACCCAGTGCAAATTAAAAATTTTCTGGGGGTCTCGTCTCGTCACAACTGAATGTGTTCAAGACGAATGTGAGGGATGATGTCAGAGAGTTACGCAGAACTAATTATCTGCGCAAACCTCTTTGGGGGTTATTATAGCTGATAGTCAATTCACCAGACGCTTTCGCATCTGGATGACTACGAAGTAAACCGACCATGGTCAAAACGGCTCCGGGAGTGGTTGCAGCATCGACGAGCTTACGCCCGCTAATGCCAGAACTCCCATCAGTGTCATTAGACCAACTATTAAAAGTCTTATCTAACGATACTGACATTAGGAATGCAAAACCTTGCTCAAGCAGATCATCAGTGGCACACCCAAAAGTTTTTAACATAGGTGTGTTCGCTTCCTTCAACATGCTTTCACCAAAAATTGGCTTCAACGCATTGAGATCGACGAACTTGCCGTCTCTAATGAACTTCAAAAAATCCTCATTAACTGTTTTTGAGTCTGCCATACGCCGACTCCTTTCTGGCCGAAGCCTGAAAAAATAAAATTAAAAAGTTTTTTTTAACATCATCACCTCACCTCTACAATATAGGGAGGTAGGGAGGGAAAGTCCCGTTTCTCACCTCACTTGTGAGGCTCCAGGGCGGAGTGCCTCTGGGCGGAGTAACAATGTTTTTGTGCAGGTCAAAGGTTTTAATCATGTTAAAGAATTAACCTCAAGCAAGTACATGATATAAAAACATGCTTGAGGAAACAAAAAGCATTATGCGATTTTTCGCCTTCCCTAAGCTAATGCTTGGGAAACTTTCAGGAAGGCTTAGAAGGGTGCATCAGGAAAATGTTGATCTAAGATAGCATCAATAGCATTAGTATCAGCATCAATGATTTGCTGAGCAATTCCTTTTTGGGAAATGCCCTTTACAATGTCATTGAATGGCTTTTCAGCAAAAGAGTTAATAAGGCTGTCGCTTTCTGCAATAATTTTTCTTGCAGCTTTAGCAACTGACTCTTCTACTTCGTGCAACTCAGTAGAAGCAGGTCTATCCTTATCAGGAGTGCTATCAATTGTAACATCATCCTCTTGAGGATTAGTATCTAGAACTTCAACAGAAGGCTCAGTCTTTTCTTCTTTTTGTTGAGCTACCTGTTTCTTTTTAGAACCATTGGCGAAATAATTTCCACCAATTACGATAACTGTTCCAGGTGTATTTACATTAATCACCTGGATAAAGGCATTTGGATGATTTTTAAGCGCATCATCCACTAACGCTTTTGTTTCATTGTCCATATTAATTATCTCCTATGGATTTTATTTTTACAGATGTGTTTCGTTCTTCGGAAAGATACTCATCAGCCACCTCGGCACTATGCTCCGGCAGGACACACAACCAGCTCGCTGTGAGTAAAAGATTAACTTTTACGAGCTGGTATTACTAATCAACTTGACTAAAACTTATTTAGTTTTAGTTAGCTTTCTCATGACAGTATAAAATGCGTCAGTTGCATCCTTTGTCATTTTTGGGTACACAGGTTTAACCCAATCACCTCTCCCAAGGTCTTCAATATGAAGGCGAGCTTCATAAGAAGGTGTAGCCAAAAGCTTTTTACGACATTTATCAGCAATCTCTTTGCTGTAAATATCCGAATTTGGGTCCATAACAGACAAGCGACCTGTATGGCCTTGGAACCAAAGCCCAGACATCACAAGTCCTGAAATATCACCCAAACCTTCAGCTGCAACGCCTTGGATGAAGTCTAACCACTCAGCGAAAGTCTTTTGACAATCACCATCCCAAGAAAAAGGCTTTAGATCAACTGAATCATCGAAATCAGTTGCTCCAAGTTGCTTGAGTATTCTTGCTTTGGTACGAGAAGAGTCTCTCGGGATAAAACTTCTTGACCAAGGCATGTGGCGACCATTACTCGGAAGAGGCTTAAGCTCTCTGGTAACAATAGGCAATAATATTCCGTTTGGCCCTTGGGCATACTCGGGTTGCTCATGGTACTTCGGGTTGTGAAGACCAAGCAACTTAAGTGCAATATAGGCACGACCTGCCAACTTCTTTTGAGTTAGTTGACCAGCATAAGTTCGCTTGACAAAGCCCCAAGTGACAGGGAACCACAAGTGTCCCCAACGAGCCATAAGCCCATTGCTAGCGAGATTTTGAATTCTCGCTATCTCTTCCTTCATGCCTTCGAGATCTTTCTCTACTGAATCTCTGTCAAAAGAATTTAGTAGATTAAGATCATAACCATCGTAAGCTTCGACTTCTTCTGATAAGAACTTAACAGAATTAAATCTTGCCCAACGACTATCATCACTACCTTTACCAGCAAGTGGAGCAGCAACAGAAATCAAATGGCCAATACCATTCGCAATCTGCCAATCATTCAGAGGTTGATAGTTATAAACAAAGGCATCAAAATAACGCCATGTTTGACTTCTGCGCCCTGGGATTGGTGTTAGCTTGTAAACACTCAAACCAGACTCCAAAAGAGATCTAGTATAAAATGCTGTAGCTTTTTGACCAAGCTCCCATTCTACACGAGAGTAAGCATAAAGTCGACTATGATTTGACTTCATGCCAGTCTCACGATCTACCTTTTGGTAGCTAATCCAATCGCCAAGCTCTTGAGTCCACGCCTGGATAACTTGACGCTCTTCACTAGTAGCCCTACGCCAAGCTCTTTCGATGTTGACTATAGGGCCAGAGTTTTGACGTAAACCAACAATAAACTCTTTTGCAAAAGGATTTTGCTTAGGATTACAGAACATATCCACTAGTTGTGGGGCTCTATAATTCTCAGCCTCTAGAGCATCAAGAAGATGTTGGGCTTTATTCCCCTTGCGAGCATTATAAAGCTGAGCTTTGATAGCTTTTTTAGTATCACCACTAAGAGCTTTCTTCAACTCAAGCTTAATACGCTTGATTTCAGCAAGAGACTCTTTTTTGGCAGCAAGACCCTGAAGTTTCTCTTTGATTGGCTCAAACCACAAACTGTCACCATTCGCAAAAGTTGCAGTTAAAATCTCCATTGTAACCTGATCATCAGACCAATTCTTACGATAATTATGCCAATCCCTTACGGCATCAGTAACGTTACGAAGAACATCACGCTTCGAGGAAACAATAGTTTGACGTTCTTTAGCCTTAACTAAAGCAGGAATACCTTCGTCAATAAACCAAGTGGCTTTAGCTTTCTCCTTTTCATAACGCTCTGGGTTTATCAACGCAAGAAGAAGAAAGCTTTCGCAACGCTCAAGGAAGAGTTTATTCTTTCTTAAAACGGATCTCTTACCTCTGACAGCCGACTTAGCCAGCTTGGCAGAATCTTTAAGATTCCATTTAGAAATCTCATTTTCCCAAGCTTTAGTCTTTGAATATTTACGACCCTCTTGAGCGTCAAACTCTTGCAAAGCATAAATTTGATTAGCCATTTCATCAAAGGCCCAAGCAGCCAACTCACGTTGATGCCAAGCCAACATCATTGCAACCAATCCAATTTTTGCATCTTTGTTTTCGATTGCAACTCTTGGATTAACAGTATCGCTGATTCCAAGAGCAAACTTATGGAATACAACACTATCAGCTTTCTTGAAGTTATCAAGAGCATCAAGAAACAGATTTAATGCTTCGACACCTGAACGTTCTTCAGCAGTTTGATACTTCTGAGACGTAGCTTTCAAGCCATTTGCTAAAGCTGCTTCGACTTGGAAATAATGCAAAACTCTATCAAAGAAGAACTTTAGTTTACTTTCGGTAAGAGAGTAAACAGCAAACTCTTTTTCAACTGCTGAGATTATCTCACCAACATTAAAGTTAGGTGCTTTAGCCGGCACATACTTTGCTTTTTCCTTCAAAGCAATCTGATGATTAAGCTCTAGAGCAGGAGGAGCTTTAACATCAAATGCTCTATTCTTAGGTTGCGATTTCCAAGAATAGAGTTGGCTTGCTTTTTCCACATATAAAGACTGAGCAAGAAGATACTTCTCCATCAAAGCCGCAGGGATCTGATCAGTACCAAAGAGAGCTATAGGAAGTCCCTTTTCGATAATATCGCCTACAACACTGTAAGGATTCAAGCCGCCTTTAGCATCTTTAGGCATATCATCACACCAAGCAGCAGGCTTATCAGTGACGATTAGGCTCAGGCATTCCCAGATCAACCAAGATCCAATCACGCCAATATTGTACTGAGAGTCAAGCTCAGTACAAACTGACATCAACTCACCTGTATAATGGTGAGGGATCATTGGCATATCTACCTTCTGTAAGGCTTTTTTGTAGTCTTCTTTCGAGAAAGAATCTACGTCAAAGTCTTCGGAATTAAAGTCGTAACCAAGTGCTGGGAAATTAAACCCAGGAACAAGACCTTTAGCACCAGTCTTTTCTTTACGAAGGTCTGCAAGAGTCCAACGTAATAAGCAGATAGTTGCGTATATTCGTTTCTGCAAGTCAATGCTGGTCTGCTGCATCAGATTTAAAGCCGCTTGTAGTCTTTCGACCCAAACATTTTCAAACTTGAGGCCACCGTTGCCATTATCAACTTTCTTGAAGAAAGTGATAAGCACAGTACAGAGATTTGCTAAGAAACCAACAGGACCTTGACCCTTGTTAGGGGCCATGATGAACAGCACCATTTCTTTTAGCTCACTACCCTTAGCTGTAAGCATATCAACAAAATCTTTAGCACCTACTTCGCTAGGGAGTTGAGCTCCCTTGTTATTTTCGATGCTGTAGTTTTGGTTACCTACAGCTTGAGCCTTGACTTCCCTAAAGACTGCAAGAGTATTCTCGCATCTGAAAGAGAACCACAACTGGTCACCATCATCGTCACCAGCAAGATCGGCAACGTCTTCGGCATTCATCAAAATGCTGCCACGAGTCAAGCTCGGGGCATAAGCTAGGATCCAACGAAGATATTCAAGCCTATCTTGGTTGTCAGTAATCTGATCGCCAAACAGCAAATCAAGAGCTTTGCTTTGGTCATCTGAAAGCTTCTGACCATCTTCAAGTAAATCTCGAAGCAAGGTTATTGCTCTCAAACGGAAAGCTTTACCCAAGAAGACTTGGTTATGATCGAGAATTGGGTTTTTACCCCCGCAAACATCTTCGAACAAAGGTAATTTCTTTGTTCTCTGATCACGTTTAACCTTACCTGGAGTCAAGCCAAACTCATTACCTACCACAATGTTACCCTTAGCAAACAAAGATGCCATATGGATATAACCAGTAGACATCTTAGCACCAAAGCCAAGATGGTTTTTACGACTTTGACGAGCAGAGTTAGGAGCATTTCCTGCAACCCACTCTTTCATCAAGCCAAGATCATCGACGAATACTGACTTGAGGTCTAGCTTTTCTAAATCTGATTCAACCATCGCAACCGAACTTGCGACAGCTTTAGAAACCAGCTTGTCAATCTTTTCAGCCAAGTCAGTAAGCCCTTGAGCTTTAGCCAGTAAAGCTAGCACTTGGTAAGAAACCAAAGAGCTACCTTGGCTGTCACTAGCTTCAGCGATCAGCCAACCAGAGAGCTTACCTTCAACGTCAAGTTTCTGGAAGCTACTAAACTTAAGCTCAGATTTAGATCTACCTTTTGGGGTATCTTCCTCCAGGTACATGAAGTCAAAGCCTTCACGCCAAGCGGTTTTCTCCGCATCAGTATCACCAAAGTGAGCTCGAGTCAAAAAGATGTAACCACCAGGAGCAGTATCATCCTTAAAGGCACGAGCTGACATGACAGCATAGTTACCCTTGAATAACACTGCTTTCTTGTCATTTAGACGCAAAATCAGTCTTGGCTGACCAGGTTTCTTACTGCCAAAGATTTCGTGCATTGCACCTTCAGAAATTGGTAAACCACCTTCTGTGCCATTAAGACCCTCAAAGATGTCCTTTGCAGGACCAGTAAAGAATAATACTGGTTTATCATCACCTCCTTCACGAGGTGTAGTGATACCAGGGTCTTCAACCTTAAAGGTTTTCAACGCTGGCGCTGAGCCAAGGCTGAAGTAGCTTCGCACATCAACCAAAGTGCCAAGCAACATATCGATAGCACGAATGTAATGTGCACCAACAGTTTCATTACCAGCCTCATCGAAGCAACGAATCATCATTCGTGCCCCAACAGGACGATATCCCTTATCAACATAAGACAAAGCAACCGCATCGATTGAGGCTTGATCTACACCGTTGGCCTCAAGAAGAATTACATCTTCGTCCGTCAATGCATCTAGACCAAATGCATCAGCAAAAGGTACAAGACCGATATTGTCTCGACCATTGGTCTTAACAATGATCTTTGGTGCACCATCACTTCCTGGCAACATAGTCAAAGTTGCCATAGGCAAATGACCCATGCGTCGTTTAAGTGACGCAAGGGCCTTACCTAGATTGCTATGGGCATTAGTTTTATTAAGCACCTCTTTGACGATATCATCATAAGTTACTTGAACAAGACTCATGTTACCATTACCACTATCGACAGTAGCAACCATATCCCAAGTATGAGCTTGGTGATTGCTCTTGAATGTTTTACAGAAATTGTAATCATCCTCAATATCTTTGAATACTGGAACGAATTCAATTACAGGTGAACGATTAATCATCGGTTCATCTTTCACTGCACCCTTGTTGTTGTTGGACTTAGCAACTGGGGGCACATTGCCAGTTGTAAGTTTTGAATTGTATGTAGCTTCTGCTGCATACAATTTAGCACGAGCCGCATTGATTTCTGCATCGAAATCAACTTGGTTATCCATTAGAGCAGAGTGGCTCCAATTTGAATAAAATTTAGACTTTGCTTCAATAGCAGCATCGACTGCTTTGATGACTGCTTTAAGGCTCTTACGCTTTGAAGAAGCTTTAGCAGTCTTAGCTGAAAGCTGACGAGCAGCTTTAGTAATACGAACTTTGCCTGCTAGGCGGGTATCACGCTTTGCAAGGTGGCGATTAGGCTTTACTTCCATTGTCATGGTGCAAGCCACCTGAAGAAGCTTAATTGCCTCTACATCTTTTTTACGATTAGAAACAAGCGTGCGATTTCTTGCTGTTGGGTTTCGATCGCAACAGTTCTTTCGCCATTGAAATTTAGCTTCATACTCATTAAGCAGAGAGTGAAGCTCCTTAAAGGTCTTATTTAGATTACTCATTGTAACCTCTTTCTGGCATAATGCCATCTGTACTCTCCCAAAAGAGAGAGTTACGAAAAACAATAATTCGATTATGAATGAACGAATCATGGTAGCTCTCCTTTCAAGAGAGTTGTTGAAGCTGCTAGATCCAAAGAATTATGGACTGAGCCGCAGTTTCATTGTTGTTGAACTCATACTAAAAGCAGGTAAATAAAAAAGCTGTTATGCTTCTATTGGTAAGCTGGGGTACTGAAAGTTAAGGGTAAAGAAATTAAAAAGCCTGCTTTTTGCAGGCTTTGAACCTTGTTACTTAGGTTCAAGAAATTTAGTATTTCTTTAAAAGAATAAAACTAATTGGATTACCACCACTTTTGTGTGACGGTAGCTTTATAAGTTTTTCCACCAAAACTCACGTAACAAATACTGACGTCATGACCTTCAGCATTTTCATACGTTTCCACAGCAGGTGGAAGCAAGTTGAAGCTAATGCACCATGGAGACATTTCTGACTCCAGAATAGCGTCTTCATTATACAACTTATAGAAATTTTGAGTCTCACTCTCAAAAAGCTCAAATTGAACGAGCCAATTACACTCGTTGCCTTCGTCTGCTTGAGTTACTGTTAGCTCTTTAATAAAATTTGCCATGATATTTTCTCCTTATCATATTTGGCTTTAATTAAACGTTACTTGCTCAACATAAGCAGTGGTCGACTATTGAAATTAAAAAGCCTTAAAAAAGCATATAGTTATCATTACCCCCAGTAACTATCCTCATCATCTTCTTCATCATCATAGACAAAACTAGTAGGATTTGCTCTTTCCCACTCTTCTTTAATGACAGGTCTCCAGTTTAATCTCCAATAAGGAAGGAGAAATGTAGCCCAATATAGCTCATTTATCTTACTGACAAGATAAGCTCTATTAATCAAAGGGTTTCCGTATTCTTTGATTACGTTTGAATACTTTTCATGCTTAGTCATTTCTTCATAACAATGTAAAAGCCATAATGCTGAAGCTCTTGTTAAAACTTCTAAGCCTAAACCTGTCATGAAGTAGGCAAATGCCTCCGCCTCTGCCTCTGCTAAATCTTCTTCATAAAGATAGCTTTGACCGAAGAAAGCTCCTTTAGGAGGAGCTTCTTTTATTACTGGTAAGCAGATTTTACCATCACTTTGAATGTGATGGCAGTATTCATGCCAAAAAACTCTTAGCATCGACTGATAGCTTCCGTTCTCCTTGACATGAATTTCTTTTGTCAATGGAAAGTACCGTCCTTCAAAACTGCCCAAATCATTTTTTACGACTAGGGTTACATTCAATATTGCGGCAAACATTTCAATAAACTTTTTCATTTGTTTCTCCTTTTAATTGTTTATTAAAAAGCAGCCAAACAAAAAAGCCTGCACGAAGCAGGCTTCGAACCTTGTTCCTTAGGTTCTATAAAAGGCTTCGAACTCTGTTCCTTGAGTTCTCGTTTAGAGTTATCAAAAATGAACAAGAAGTACCTATTTACGCCAAAAATATAACTTCTTGTTCATTTTTTTGAGTTTTGCAAGCTTTTTTTGAGCCGCCTTGATATCCTCTTGAAGAGGAGCTAGACAATTATGATATAAAAAATATAGATCAATGTCTAGCTCCTCTAGGTCTTCTTTAAGCTTTTCTAAATCTTTACCAGTATGGTAAAGATTATTCTTTAGCTCATCCAATTTTTTATCCATAAGTACCTCTTCGATAAACTTCTATAGGTTAGCAAATGCTATGTTAACGTGTAGCTGCACGGAAGTTTATCTATATTAAAGGCAAGCAATTAAAAAAGCCTGCAGGAAGCAGGCTTTTTAGCACATGGCACCTAGCCCTGTGATAGCAGGGTGGTGCCTAAAGAAAGTTACAAAATTGTTATAGCTTCATATAAACCCAAGTTCTATTGTCTTTGGTAATTAGACTTAAGTATTTCTCCAACTGCTTGGGGACGGAACGTCGTTTTACAGACACAGGGTACCCATTGAGGGTCCCTTGTAAGAGATAATTCCCTTCTGCGTCTTTATGCAAAAACTTGACATAATTGATGCCAAATAATTTGAGATCTCGATCTTCTTTTTCGATAAGTATTGTAGCAACTGTTGCCATAATGGCACTCCTTTAAAAGGTTCATTAAGGTTAAAAAATGAATACTATGTTTGCGTGTAGCTGCACGTGAACCTTTAAATGTACTAAAAGCAAGTAATTAAAAAAGCCTAGATAATAGAAAGAGAGAAAGCAACAAACAACAAAAGCCTACTTAATCATAGACATTTGTTGCCTCCAACCTCTGTATTGAGCCTTAAGGTCAGAACCAGTTAGATAGCCTGACTCTCCATAAACCCAAAGGCCATTCTCTAAGTGAGGAAGTCTACTTTCCTTAATGAAAGCTTTTGATTTTCGAATTTCAAAAGTTTCAAACTTATATTTAAAATACAAGTCGTTGTTTCTACTACTACCCCTACAAGAGAGGATAGCAATCTGCTTTCCTTTTTTACGAGCGATTTCTCGCAGGTCATTATATAACAATCCGTCAGCAAAGGAATCACTCCCATACTCATTTTGAGTACCGTGTGCAACTATAAATATTTCCTTGTGCACACTTTGTCCGACCACGTCGTACAAATTCAAAAATTCGTCATCCCACACACAGAGATTTTTAATCTCAACTATTTCGTCAAGATCGCCTTCTTCAAGGACGTTAAAAGCACCTTTGTGTATGAAAGCTTGACAGGTTGTTTTATCTTTAATCTTTCTGATATACCTGTCAGCTAAGTGGTTGGTCCACCACCCAATCCTTCTTTCAGATTGAGCTTTGAACTCCTGAAAGGTCATTGGTTTTTCCAGCTTTGGCTTCTCTAGCTTTTGAGGTGCCGAGAGAACAATAAATCCCAACACCCACGATAAGCTGAAGCAGGTCCATGCTTTAGCGGTAGGACCCTCGGGGAAAAACAACTTCCCTGTGAGAAAAGGGATTACGATGAAAAATGCAATAAAAATTATAATAAAAACAAACATATGTATTCTCCATATTTAATAGGTTGTAAAAAACTTATTAAAGTAGAGAATAAAAAAAGCCACCTAGCCCTGTGATAGCAGGGTGGTGGCTAAAGCAAGCAATTAGAAAATCTATTTTACATTACAGGTTTTGCTGCTCTTTTCAAGCAGCATGTTTCCTTTTTTCCAAGTCTTTACTTTGACTTGGCACTTTACCTCAGGAGCTTTATTAGTCTTGATCGTAGGTGCTTTAGGCACCATACGATCAAGAATGCCAGGGCATACAGCCACATTGTAGCTGCTGCCTGTACAGGCCTCTTTTGCGATATTGCGGGTGATACCACAGCCACTAAATATAGTGGCTAGAACAAATAGAATTAAGAAACGCATAATGCGTCCTTTCTGCTTTTAACGTCTATGCTGACAAACAATTACGATTCTAGCAGTAGGACCCCGGGTGGGCACCCAACTACAAAACTGCTAAAATACTATTAATATAAATACCCCCAAATATTTTTTATATATTTTAGTATTTCCCCTAAACATAATTTATATATTTTATATTTCACTATAGGAGTTTGTTTTTTAAAATTTCCC
>Ga0213858_10001379_pt1 | contig 11584 bp, 4 predicted proteins | sample PICome_FD_160122 | JGI IMG/M metagenome (GOLD analysis project Ga0213858, IMG submission 160122) | Coastal seawater microbial communities near Pivers Island, North Carolina, United States - PICO245 | ecosystem: Environmental > Aquatic > Marine > Coastal | place: USA: North Carolina | collected... | reverse complement strand
GTTCGTTTAACTGTCGTCCATTGTAAGATTTGCCAAAAGAAAATCCCTCACCACCATCGCCAGTACCAAACCTAATTGAGTTTGCAAACTGTGCAGAGGTAGTGATCTTGAAATCGACATTAACAAACTTGTTTGATGCAACAGGAGAAGCCCATTCTTGAGAGTTGAAGATCTTCTTCAATATTGGTTTATAAGTGACTGTCTCTTCGTTGAGAACTTCAACATCAACAACGTGAGAACCCTCTGTCAAGAAAACTTTTTTGGTCTCTGGACTATTAGTTCCAAATCCACCCAGTCTTGGATTTGTATTGTTGAATCCAAGTCCACCAGAAATTTGTTCTACGCCATCAATTAATACTCTTCCACCATTATCTGCAGTTCCCTTCAGTCCATAGAAACCATCAAAAGGAATGTCAACATTCCAAGAATTTTTATATACAATTCCACCACCATCAGTCCCCTCTTGGGCCAATGGTTTGATTGGAGAGATTGCATACCTATTTGTAAAGTCGGACCAAGTTCTTATATTACCTGGGTAAGAGTGAGTAACTGGGAACCATTGCTCTTTGGCACCAGAAGTTCTAGTGGTCCAGATTGGATTGGGTGGACATCTACCATCTTGAACTGGGGGTGGTTCTTGAGGAACAATTGGTTCAGGTGCGTCAATGGTAAGTGCTACACCCATTGGGTTCTGATTCCAGGACTTAGGAGAGATTCTAGTTACCTCTGTTCTGCTACCAGTAATTCTGACAGCAAGGGCCATAGGATTCAATCCCCTAGGTTTAGCGTATGCGACAGGTCTTACGCTACCAATAGAGAGTGTTCCATTCACATCAAAGTTGTTGCCAGCATCATCATCAAACTCAACTATGTTTCCGTTACTTTGAAGTCTTGATCCTGTTGTTGCAGATGATCCAATTGTTTGAACTAGATACTCTTTACCTGCATCATAAACTCCCCCACTCTTGATAGTTTCTTTCTCTTCTATTCTATCAGTGTAAATAGGGCGTCCCTGGAATCTACTCTTTCCTGATGCATTATATCTGGCATTGTTAGTTCTTTCTAGTTCAGCGTCTCCAATTTTAACTGTGCGGGCAAAAAGTCCAGAGATTTCTTGTTTATCCCTAGTCTTCAAACTGAAATTGATTTCTGCAGAACCAGAACCATCAACTTTCAAGAAAACTTGATTACCTCTTTTTACAAAGCGAGCACTGACATCTCCTTGCTGTTCTTGAGGACTACCCTCTGCTCCTGTAAATGCAAATCTTCCACCAGGAATTTGTTCTAGTTCTGCTCTGAGTTGATACTTTCCTTTCTTGAAGAATTTTGTGAACGTAGATTTGCCAGTTCCTGTATCACTATTTGGTTTAAATCCTTTCTTTGAAACAGATACATCACCGATGAAGAGATTAACGTTATCATCAACCTCTACTTCAATGTCATAGTTTCCATCAGCAGGGAAATCAAGATTATCCCATTTGATCGTATGAATTCCTGCATATGGATTATCTGGCAATGCTCTTCTAGTATCAAATGGGCATACGCCAAGTTCATTTATAAAACCTCCTCGATTATCAACGTTTGTTCTCCAGAGTTTTCTATTAGCTCTGTTAATCCAATCAATAGTGTTGAATACTTCGGTTCGGATGACCTCAGCATTTGGGCCCGCTTCTACTTTCTTTGGTCTTGCTGACTGAAGATTTTTGGTTCCAGCAATTTTCAGAGAAGCATTTACATCATTTCCCTTCTTATCAAATAGTTCAACTACACCATACTTGTTAGAGTCTTCTCCATATGCCTTGTTTCTTTTTGCAAGTTTTGGTGACTTAGAGGAACCTTTGAATTTAATGGGTCCGTAACCCTCTTCACTTCTCTGGAAGACCGCAGAGGAAGTAACCTTTCCTTTTTCTTGCCAGTCGCCTTTCTTTTTCTTTCTTTTAAGAACAAGGTCCGGTCTTCCAGGAGAGTTGGGAACTATAATTTCAGTAGCCGCTGTTCCTGCAGTGTTTGGGTTGTCATCATAATCAAAAGATAGAGAAACATCAACCTCTTGATTGCCGCCAACAGTCATGTAAATTCCATTCGACTTCTGAATAAAATCTACTCCAGGAATTTGTCTTTCATAAGCATCAATATTTACAGTCTCATAGATTGGTTTGTTCAGAAGTTCTACCTTAACTGTATGAAGTCCTTCCTCATAATACTTTTGGAGTTCGTTTCCACCACTCTGAAAGTGACCAAGGTCAGCAATAAATTGATTATCTACGTAGAGTTTTCCTACGTTATCTTTTACTCCTCTGAATTTATATTCACCAGTCGTTGGGAAATCTAAGTTCCACTCAAAAGTAAACAGAGTTCCTGCAAAATCACTACCCTTTGCATTTGATGGTGGTTTGGGAGAGATAGCATACTTGTTCATGAAGCTGCCCCAACGAACAGCATTTGCAGGTATACCATCTGGATATGCCTGCTCTACAAATGTCTTGTCAGTAACGTGATAGTAACTACCACTAACGTTCTTATCACTAGTAGATATTTTGGATGGTTTTGTCTTTCTAGTATTGAAGAATCCTCCCTCAATAGCACGAACATCTCTTTGAAATTCTTGAATGTCTCTTAAGATTGGATCACTTCCACCAATGAAGGATGTTGGTTTCCATTCGCCCTGATCTTCTCCATTAGGACCAAAAAGTCTTCCATAAGGAATCTCCGTGCTATCACAAAGAAAATACTCTTCATAGTCATCTGCTCTATCATAATATTGATAGATAAAAGATTCACTTCCACCACGATATCCACGGATAGAACCATTGTTTCGGAAGTTCAATCCATAACTAATACCCTCATCAGACTGGATGATAAGTTCATCACCTTCTACGACAAGTTCTCCAAGGACTGCTGTAAGAACTGTGCCACCACCATAGTCAGCATCATCAAAGGCAGTGACTTGGGGTTTAAATGCGTATCCATGGCCAGTTCTTACAATATCAACAGCAAGGAGAGAACCATCTGTTCCTATGATGGGATTTCCTACAGCACCAATACCACCGCCTCCAGTGATATTAATTTTTGGTGGTCCTACTTTTATTTTTTGATTTACACCAGCACATGCTCTCTTTTTATTTAAAACATCATCAGTTGTGAGAGCATTTACCTCATTAATATTAAGATATTTTAGTTTATTATCTCCCGACTTGAATATAAAAACAGTTCCTGGGTCTTTTGAAGCTACTTCATTCGCTTCACAGACAGAAAGGCCCTCTATCAAACCAGCATCGCTGTTGATGTATCCAACTCTAATGTCTGAGTCTTTACTGAGAGGACCGAATAACTGACTACCCATTTTTTATATCTGCGTATCTGTATTTATGCTGACTCTGCTGATCCTGCATTTTCAAGATCAACATCTTGTGAGTCTCTCTGTGGAACTGCAAATGGTTTCGCTGAAGTCTCAGCAACTTCAACATCATTTGCTGCTGCAGTCTCTGCAACCTCGTTTGTATTAGGAAGATTTGCTGCTGCTGTTCCACCAGAACCACTTGCAAAAGTATAAAAATCACTTACGGATGCTTTTGGTTTAAAGTCACATCCAAAAACACTGAGTTCTAAGTTGTCAAATGACAGTGCTGAGGCCATATTTCCAACAATACCATCAATAGAGGGAACTGCGCCAGATGCAGCAGTGATTCCACTTTCAACTGCATCTAACTGCTTCGTAATACCTTCTAAAAACTCTCCAACATTTTCAATGATATTGTCTACAGCGCCTGTAATGTCTTTCTTATTTGCAGAAATTACATCACCTGTTAATGACTCAACATAACAAATGGGAACTTGAGGAACTCTATCGTTTGGTGTTACTGTTCTGGTATCTAACTTTTCAAGGAAATCTCCAAGACCACCGCCAGCAAGACCCAATCCTTTTGTCAACATTCCACCAAGTTGTTCTTGCAACTTACCAATCATCTTCTCAAACAAACAACACAGGACTTGAGTAATCTGTTCTTTAAGGTCAGACATTAAGTTCCTTTGATTTGGGAACATGATATTCACCGCAGGTGCCATAGCACTCTGAACTGTCTTGACTATGAATTGCTGAACCTTATCAAAGATTGGTTTCATATATTTTGATAGTTTTGCACTCGCAGATGCAATCAAATTTTGAATGTCATCTAGTACATTAGATGCAGCATCCACATATGATCTTGCTGTCTCTAAGATTTTGTTTATATCTTTAGTGAGATTATCCAGAACAATCTGGATATTTTTCATAGAAGAATTTACACTATCATATGGATTGTCAAGAGGGATCTTTCTGATTTGTCTTTCATGCTTCTTGACATCAGACACTGCCTGCTGGTGAAAAGCATCTGCGTTTTCTTTTGTTGCTCCTGGTTGTGAAGTAGAACTAGGACTTTCTGCTGCTTCCTTTCTTGCGGCAATGCCATCGGCAACTGCCTTCATTACAAAGTCTTCTCTGTCTTGACCTGTCAGACCTCTCGCTTCTGCTTCTGCTCTAGCATTTTGAGCATCTTTTAGTTGCTGTCTAGTGAGAGATTTATCTGGTCTAAGACCATACTTATTAAGTTTTACTCCTGGTGGAGCAGGATCAGTATCTTCTGCTTGTTCAGGAGTTTTTGGTTTGTTGATTACAAGGTCCGCATCAGGGACTGTTCTGTTGGGATCAGTCTCTCCAAGAGATGATTCTGCGAATCCACTGGTAGGTCCAAAATTTGTTTCTGTTGTACCAATAGTGGTCTTGAGTGATGTCTGAGCATTGTTGCCCAAGACACCCATAATGACAGGAACCTGTTCATCAGTTCCATCAAGAAAGAAACCAAATACAAAGTTACCTTGTCTCAGAGCAGTGGTTTGATATGCTGCTGCTTGGCCACCACCTGCGGTAACAGGATACATGACCTGTGCCCATGGTAATTGATCAGAAGGAATTGATTCCTCCTGCTGATCATGGTATCCAATGATTCGTACTTTATATCTTCTTGACTGCCCTGGTATTTGATTTCCAGATTCGTGCTTTCCACTTGCAGTGTTATCACGCCAGGTTGCATCATCAGCAATCTGGCCGATCCACCAGTTGAAATGGGCTCCTGCGAACCCTGATGTAAAAAGCGATCCTCCTTCCATTACTTATCAATCATCGTAAACTAAACATTCTGGTTCAGATGGATTCTGATCGCAGAACAATTCTAAGTAACTTGGATCGTGATGATCCCCTGCTTCGATCTCTGCTTTATGATGCTCAACATACTCCTCTAGATCGTGCAGTTCATCTGCCGTGTGACGACGCATTTGTGGCGATACCGTTGGATCCTCTAGGATCTTCTTATCGTCTTCAATATGCTGTTCGATTGTTCTTTTTTCTGACATTTTAATTTACCTTTCTTCCGTAAGAATCTCTAATAAGATTGAGTTTAGTGAGACAACGATCAGGTGTAACGTAATGACATAGATCCGATATAATATATAGACCACCAACTTCAGCGTTAGGTTTCTGATTTTTTTTATCTCCACCTGCTTCTGGTATGTCTATGAAAATCGCATCTCCTGCGTTGAGGCTGAAGTCTCCCGGTATTGTAATCGATTTCTTGAGAGTAAACAACTGGTTGTATCTCATAATTGATTGATTCAAGATATTTTCTGGATCAAAGTTTGCCTCTTTAGACTTATCAATCTGTTCTTCTGTTGATCCAGAGGGAAGTGATCCCTTATCTTTTAACATATATGTGGTTCTTGTAAACCCATTGACTGCTTCATTAAATTCGTTATTCAGTTGTGGTAGTTCCTTCCCTGCTAATTTTAAATCACTCTCCGTCTGTCCTACGTTCTTTTCAATTACTTGATAGACGCAGTTGAACGGATCGAATAGAACCACTCTAGTGGAGTAGGTTCCACTTTCAAGTTTGCTTTGCACATTGATAGAATTATCGCTCTGTAATTCTAAAACCTTTCCATCATATCCTTGTGGGATAGATGCTCCCTTATTATCTGGAGTTTCATTGAAGATCAGTTTCTTCTTTGCTTCTTGTTCAATCAGTTTGTCAATTGACTTGAAGTGAAAACCTTTGCTAGTCTCATAGAAAAAGTAACCTGCAGTCTTGCCTGGTGATGTTGTATTAGGGACACCCTTCTTTGCTAACCAAGTGCAGGTATAGAATGCCTTCTTATTGTTTCCAAAGAAGTTGTAGTTATTCTGTGTCTCCTCAATGTCAAGAGTTTTATCTGTGCCAATAAAAGATTCATTGGTTAGAATCTCTGTTATATGATCCGACAACTTACCATCAAATCTCTTATTGATTCTTACCAACTGATTGCGAACGTGTTCCTTAGATGCCAACTGAAGAGAGACTACAGTCTTCTTTGCATCCTCAAGTAAAGGATCAACACTAGTCACATACAGAGTAAGATCAAGATTGTTGTCATTATTATCTTTGATCTTGACTTGTGCTTTTTCTGTTCCTACTAATGGGAGTGCTTCAAGAACAGACTTTCCCTTTATGGATCCACCACTGTCATTATAAACGATGGACATTCTGACAGTCGCTTCCCTAATACTTTCATAGTATTTTAGTTCAGAAATAGCCGGACTCAAATTGATATCGCCACCTTTGTTAGAGACGACAGAAAACTTATCTATACTACTGGCTCTTCCTCTATCGGAACTTAACTGCTCTGCCATAATACTTTTTGGTTATACAATATTTATTGACCCGCCGCTAATGCTTCACCATAGTCATCAGCAGAACTACCAGAAGACATCACCATCACACTACCAGAAGAATTCTGATCCCGTGATTGAATAATGTTGTTGATAATCGTCATTGGAATCTGTGCAGACTGTTGAGCACCCGCCTCATATGATGCATAGTTTCTAAGAACACCGATTGCTTGATCATACTTCGCACGGTTCAAGGCATCTAAGAATCCTGGGAAGTTATCCTCCATCGCTTTGGTAGAGTTCACATCAAGGATAAACTCACCGTGTGTAAGCATTACAGGAATCATATCCTGACCTTTGGCACCAGATACCTTACCACCATAATACATCCTATTCTTAATCATGCTACGGAGAACAGAACCACCTTTCTTTTGACCCCAAGATTGCTGATCAACGTCCATCCAGTCAACTCTTGCAGAGTCACCACCATAAGGTCCATAGTTATCTGCTGCCGGGGGAGGTGTTACTCTATTCTTAGAGCTTGGTCTATTACGACCGCCATCAAGCATTGATCCTGCCTCTGCGTGTGTCCAGATGCGTCTATCAACTTCGCTCTTTGAGAATCCCATCTGCTTGGCAAGTTTAGCTGCTTCTGCAACCATAGCGTCCAGGGCAGACTTCTTCATTGTTCCCCATCCCTGGTGTCCCATACCAGCGACTGCTAATCCAATAGCTTGATTTCTGTCAGAAGTATGACCATCAGGGGTTCTTTGAGTATATGGAACCGTCTGAACTTTACTGCCATCAGCAAGGAAAGTCGCATGGTATCTACTTGGATGACCAGTCATATTATTACCAGCACTCCAGTGGAGATAGATATTCCTCTTCCCACCAGTCATATCTGCTAATTGGCCTTGAGGAACAACACCTGATCCCGCAGATGTAGAGGTAGATGGAGCAACCGTTGCGGTTGCACTAAAGTTTGGAACTGATGCGACTCTATTCTGACTGTAGTTGTTATACCAACCAAAGTAATTGTCGCCTGCCTTTCTAGTCAGTCCACCCTCAACACTATATCCTCTGAAGTCTGTTCTTCCTTGGATAAATTCTCTTGCCTTATCTTGAAGTGATGTATTTAAGATTGCCGCAGCAACTGACTTCATTGCATCTTGAGACATTCCAGCAGCAGCGGCTGCTGTTGCTACATCCTTAATAGCATACCACTCATCATTAGGATTTCCTCTGCCATTTATTGTTCCGTTGGGGAATTTCCAAGTAGGTTCATACTGCATCCTCGCAAGGATCAATTCTTTGATTGTACTACCAGTGTAGGCACCAGATCCAAGTCTATTATAAATCGACTGTGCTACGTCTGCCCAAGCTTGAGGATCTCCATCCTCCCTAGAAGCAACAGCAACCAGTGTCCAGAAATCAGCGTCTCCACCACTGATAGTAACCCTACTGGTAGATGTAGTTTGATCGCTACTACCTGGTCCAGGGGTGCCAGCAGTCTGTTGCACATTATCTTTAAGACTGAGTTGTCTTCTCAAATCATTAAGTGCATTGGTAACCTTGTCAGAGATAATGCCTTTTATGTTTTTCTGAATCACTCCAGTCATATTGCGATTCCTCATCAACATATCAATATCAACTTCACCACCACCTGCAAGTTTCATCTTAGAACCAGACAGGTTGAAAGTATATCTTGTCCACTTGTCAAGACCACCAGCAATATTTCGATAATCATTATCATCTGCTTGATCACCCAGCAGTGTCTTATATGCGACACCAAAGATTGGTCCAAGGAAAGGCATCTCTGATACCTTCTTATTGACACCCTCAATATAAGTCAGTGGACTGATAGAATCATTCTTATCTGATTTTGGGAAGATTCTTTGAATATCTTTTTTGCCACCAACACTATCGCCTGGTTGGATTCTTGTCTTCTGTGAATTTGTAGGGGCAGGTCTTGCCCTTGTTTTCTCAGACTTCAGTTGTCTACTGACAGTACCCAACTCTTGACCACCCCTAGTGATACCACCACCAGACATCTTGCTCATCATTTCTTTCTGAGCAGCATCGTCACCAAACATATTACCAAAGGAACCTTTCTCTTTGAAAGCAGCTCCAAAGGTGACCATATTCAAGGCTTTTCTGACATCTTCACGAATCCTAGAATCAAACTTTGCTAGATTTTTTGCCTGCTTCTTTTTATCTTCTTCGCTTAGGAATGGATAACGAATCAGTTCAATTGCATATCTAAATGGAGCACCAACAACATCAAATAAAAATCCAAGTGTGCTCAGCATTGTATTGCCAAACCTTGCTGCTTGGTACATTCCCCAAGATAATGCTCTCCTAGGATCTACTGCCCACTTATCTTTGTGCTTTTCATAATTCTTTTTAGCGCCCCCTTCAAGTTCTCTACCCTTACCTCTAAGTTGGAATGCTCCCTCACCAATTGCAGAAGAAAGTAAACCTACACCACCAATAATTCCTGCTGCAGCACCTGCACCAATACTACCTGCCTTAGTTGCTGCTGTCTGAGCTCCTTTCTGCATCAATCTATCACCTGCTACCTCACCAATCGCATCAAAGATACCGCCCTTACCTCCAGCAGCAGTTGCAAATACAAGTGCGGTGATGACTTTCTCCATCGCACCTTCAAACATCTTGAATTTTTCTAGTGCGTCTTCACCACCAACATCTTTAACAAATTTAATCGTCTTAGTTCTTAAGTCATAAGCACCTTTCACAAAGGTAGCGAACCCATCGACAAGTCCCATACCAAAATTAGAAACCCAAGTTAAGACAGAATCAATCTTAGGTATGAGTTGTAAAAGATTGGGGAGATACTTGATCATCTTTATGGCGATGAATCCTATCAGAACTTTTCCAATAAAGTTCTTTACCCTATCAAGGAATCCAAGTTTAGGTCCCTTCAATAGTTTTTTACTATCCTTCTCTTCCTTGTCTTTAGGTTTTTCTAATCTGTCTTCTCTCTTTGCTCTAGTCTTCTTCTCTTCCTGAACTGCTGCTTTCTTCTTTTGCTTTTCGTAGAGTTTATTCTGAGCGCCAAGTAACCTCTCAATCTTAATGACTCTGGATTTGACAGACACAAGTCCCTTATGTCCACCACTTTCCCCACCTCCGCTACTGATTGACTTAGCAGATATCTTTTTTGTTTGCTGTTTGACCGCTGGTGCTGATGGTAGTAGTTTCATGTCTTAGAAAATACCCAGGATCTTAGAATTTCTTGACTTATCCATAGAACTAAACGATGCATCAAAATTAGGAATCTGTTCCTGCTCTCGCATTTCGCCAGAAGCATAACCACTACCACTAGTAGTTGTAATTGCTGGCGCTTGGAGTGCAACAGGAGTTCTAGACGGTGCTCCTGGAATACTTACCTTTGCCTTATTTGGTTTCAGTTGTGGGATGGGTTTCATAGACCCCTGAGTTCCCATCGTTGACTTACTACTTTGTTGCATATTATTAGCAACCATCATCATCATTGGTAAGACATTGTTGACACCAAAGATCATGTTATTACCACCACCAAACATAGCACTATTAATGTTTGGAGAGAATACGCTAAGAGAGTTGCCTCCGAATGAAGCGTAAGTATTGTTGCCTCCACTGACATTCAACTTGGGATTGATGGTTGGACTAGCAGACACCATATTCTTCTTGATTGAACCACCACCAATCTTTATGTTAGTGTTGTTGACCGAAGATCCTCCACCCATATTTACCTTGATGGATGACATGTCTCCAGCAAATGGTTGTCCTCCTACCTGAACTTTTTCACCATCTCCTGGTAATCTATTTCCGCCAATCAATCCACCACCATGGGCCTTAATAACGTTCTGAACGATCTTAGGTCTGTTGTTACCACCGCCTGAAGCATTCATTGCCTCTAGGTTAGCAACACCATACTTTTTAACAGCACCTCTGCTCATAACAAACTCACCATCGGAGAGCATAGCAGGGACTTTATCAACTCCCTTCTCTCCGCTTACAAATCCACCAAGAGTTCCAAGGGTTCCTGATAAGGACTTGCCGAAGTTACCGACCATCCCCATCATGCCACCCATCATCTTACTGAAGACTCCACCTCCACCGCTATAGTTGGCAGTAGGCATCTTAACATCAGGAACATCATTGCCCTTGAATACGTCTTCAATTTTATTAGCAGCAAACATACCAGCACCAACCGTAGCACCAGTCGTAAGAAGTCCTGTCAACAGTTTTCCTTTACCACCGCCAAGGAATCTTGCTAACCCAGCACCCTTACCACCCAATGCTCTAGCAGTTAATCCTGCTGCAGCCTTAACTAGGAGAACAGCACCTTTTGCTAACAGACCAATCAGACTACGAACAAATCCCCCAAGACCTGTTCCAAATAATAAGAATCCTGCTGCTAGTTTAGGCCAATGATCGCTTAAGAATTCACCAATGGCATTAAGTTTATCCTGATTCTTAGGATCAGCAAACCAGTCAAGGAAACTGATTAAGAATTTTCCTAAAAGGATCTTCATAAAGAAGTCTAAGATCCTTTGAATGATTCCTTTGACTGGTGCGACCATCTTCTCCGCACCTTCAACAATCTTTTTAAACCTACCTGCCTCAAGTTTCTCTTCTGCCTTACTTCTCTTATCTTGCTCTTGCTTCTTTCTCTTTGACTCAGCAGTATCTTTGATCAGAGTATTCTGCTCTTTCAATAACCCAATAATATTGTCCAGAGACTTAATAATGTCTCCAATATAATCTTTCTGTTCTTCCTTTGCAGGAGGTAAAAGTTTTGGTGCAGTAACTCCACCCAGTTTCTTCATAGAACTGGTGGTTTTAATGTCCTGTGCCTTAATTTTTTTCTTCTTGACTTTGAATCTACCAGTCTTTCTCTTG
>Ga0213858_10001378_pt1 | contig 11584 bp, 24 predicted proteins | sample PICome_FD_160122 | JGI IMG/M metagenome (GOLD analysis project Ga0213858, IMG submission 160122) | Coastal seawater microbial communities near Pivers Island, North Carolina, United States - PICO245 | ecosystem: Environmental > Aquatic > Marine > Coastal | place: USA: North Carolina | collected... | reverse complement strand
GCCAAAGATCGCAAGGTATTTGGGGAGCATCTCAAAAACTCTGCGGCCTCAGCCAGAGTCAGGCTAGTATCTTGCGGTGTTCTTATCATCTTTTTTCTTCTCACATATATAAATTTTCTCTCCAACCCTTATAAGAGGAAGTTTTTGCCTCTCAAAAAAAGTCAAAGGGCGTGTAATTTCTTTCAAGTTAAATCGTTCTTCTATTCCCATTTGTCGTACCCTCCAGACGGAACGTGGTCCCAATCATCAAAATATTCATCCTCATCTCGTTTTTCTTTCTTTATTTTTGTAACCGTTTGTACTGCCTTTTCTTCTGTCTTAAAAAGCATCCCACACTTTTTGCAACGCCTTCTTCTGCGCACCACTCCAGGGGCAGTGCGCGTATCAAGCGTTTCACTTTTTGCGTTGCAAGTTGGACAGTTCACTTTTTTCCTCTTCAATCACTAACCGATTCAAAAACCATCTGGCTTTTTTTAAATCCTCAACCCAATTTGATTTTTTACGAGACAAATACTTCATAACACTTCCTAATAAATATCCTTTAAATTCTTCTTTGGACATTTTCGCTTCAATCACATCGATGGTTTCAATCCCTCCGGATTTATAGTAATCAGGATTGATCGGGTCTTTAGAATGGGACGTCATCGTCTTTTCTTGCGTAGTCATTTTCTCTTCTTCCATTCCCATCTCCATTGTTATTTTTCTTCTTGGGCTCATATAGTCCAAACCAACCTTCACTATTAATAGGAACAACATCGAGTTTTAAACTAAACCCTTTGTCGTTCTCAATTACTCTTCCGCAAGTAACATACTTCTTTTTTTCTTGCCCGGTTACTGGGTCTTGATATGTACCCGTTACAGCTACTACGTCATATTTAACTTTAGCCATATTACTTCCCCCTTGAGTTGTGTTCTTCTTTCCATTCAAAATTTCGAAACATGCACTTTGCATCTAAAACCTCTGGTGCATTTTCTATTTCTAAAATGCCTTGATAAAATTCTTGCGCTTGTAAGTATCCTGCTTGATAGGCGGCTTTCCATAATTCATGGGTTTCATTCATGTTTATGTGATGGAACAACCAAACCAAAGAACCACCGGCAATAAAGACAAGCATTTTTACTAGCAAGGCAACTCCTTAGCTAGGATTTCGTAATGCACCTCATCAAAAATACTTTCGCGCATTGTAAAAAAGTCTTTATGTGCAACTTCATTAAATAAGCGAGAGTAAAATGCCTTGTAATCGTTATTCAATTTGTATTCCAAATCGTTATCAATTTCGATTGCTAACTCCCATCGCATACGCTCCCAAATAGCAGCAACTCCGAAATGTGTTTTTTTCTTAGAGACTTGTACTGCTAAACGGTGAAAAATCTCCCAAACAATCGGGTTGCTTTTATGAAACTCAATACAATTTTCAATTAATATGCCTGCCTTAAAACCCAGATTCGTTGGGTCGTAATATTGTCGATTGGCATGCAATTGAAACAATTGCTTTTCAATTTCTTTTGGTGAACCTTTAATAGCATAACTAAGCATCCATAACTCCTAACTTTGTTAGTTGGTCTTCCATCTCATCTACCTCTGCTAAAAACTCTGTTACATCTTTTTCTAGTTCTTCTCTCTCTTTGGCAGTAGGCTCAAATCGCACTACAAAGAGTTCTATGTCTTCTCCTACTCTGGGGTCAAAACTTACAAAGTCGCACCATTGCCTACCGGTACAAACGAGTTGAGCAATCATCTGGTTTTTGTGAGTGGTTGGGACTTTGCCTGCTAAAAGCCATTCAATATGCGTAGTAGAGTTTGGGCATTTAATTTCGATGAGCCCGTCTTTGTCTACAAGTCCATCAGGGGATGCGCCAAAATTTTCGATAGTAGGGTGGAGCAGAAAACCTACTTCTGCCATGCCACTATCTTTATTTTTTAATTGATAAGCCATTCTTGCAATTGGCTCGTTTTCTGTACCCCACTCCATGCTAGGAGAAACAAAGGTATCTATAGGCATTTGAGTACGTCGCTCAGTCAGTAAACGAATCGCATAATTTTTACGTTTCACTCCTGTCTTTGAGCGCATATCATTTGCTTTGGATGCAGTGCCTTTTCCAAGACGTTGCTGAAACCATTCCTCTGAGCGTTGTTCCATTAGAACTGCCTCGCATGATTTTCAACAATCTGTTTTTTACGAGCCTGAGCCTTGTTAACTAACTCTTTTGTCGTATCACTAGATTGCTGATGGATAGCGTTTTCAACTTCATTCGCACTTGCAAATTCGGTTCCTCCAAAACCTAGCCCAGATAAGGCTCTTCCGATTGCTGAGGTTTCCGCATTTTCTAGGGCAGAAGTCTTATTGATCATAGAACTGCCCCTTTTTTCCTCAGCAAAGCCAGTAGAGAGAATCCTGCCGGTTTCATCACTAATTGTTGATTTGATGATGACTACTTTCTCATCGATCTGGACAATCTCGTTAATTAAAGAGAATCGTGGATACTTCTCACGAAACTCCTCAACCCTTTTGGCAACGGTTTTATAGTCCTTGCCTTTTATGTTTACGATTCCGTTCATATATTCCTCCAGTAGTAGTAAGCCGAACATGATTAGTAAAGTTTACTGTATCTAAGAATAAAGGAACCTGTACGAAATTGCAACTAGTTTGCAAGACAAATTGACAAAAAAAATGCCCGAAACTGGTTCAGGCAAAATTCAAAAAGTCAAGGTAAATAAATACGATTTATATACCTTAAAAAAAAGATAAATAAGAGGGGGGGTTATTTATCTTTACAGTCTCCTCCTCGATTCTTTGGCAACCCCTAAAATTTCTACTTCTGTTTGTTGATTATCGATTGATGGATACATCCCGTTTTCTGGTACAAATTGAAAATGACATTTTGCAGTATCAACAATTTTCATTTTGCGTATGGTAAATATCCACTGATCTTCTACTCCAAGTTGTGTGCTACCTTTATATTTCACCAAAACATAATCGGTCGGGGTAGGCACAGATTTTGGGTCTATTACCAGAGTGTCTCCTTGATTAAAAACTGTCTCCAAGCTTTTATCAGCAACCTTCCAGGCAAAACAATCTTTGTACTGAACATCAACTACCACAGTTTCCTCCGTTTCCTTAAAATCGTTGTCTTTAACAAATATTTTCGTTGATTCCGTAGCATAAAAACTCGCACTTTGATAACTCAAAGCTGATGGTAATTTCTCATCAGCAAAGGCGGCTAATTGCATAATTGCTTGAATTTTAGGAACGTATTTACCGGTTTCCCAAGAGGATATCGTCGCCTTTGATACCTTGAGTTCTTCTGCTGCTTTATCCTGAGTCCAACCCAGTTTTTTTCGACACAATACTACCCATTCGGAAGTTTTCATAATTGGCTGCTTTCATCTGTAAATGCAAAAACATAAAATCTCCTAAAAATTTACATGAAAAATAACTCTTTTAAGAGTAAAGCTGTCCAGATTACTAAACTATTTTATAAAAGTAAAGGTTTATTTACTTGTTATTGTTTGGTTACCTAAATTCTTTGTTTTTTAAAAAAAATCAGGGAACCTGTATAAAAAAGTAGAGTTTCCTTTATAATATAGGTATGAAAACGCTAGATATAGTATTGAAAGAGGTAAAAACTAAGACGAAACTTGCCAAAATCTGCAATGTTTCGAAATCTGCGGTGGGTCAGTGGGGAAATGTTATCCCTGCGCGGTTTTGCCCAACGATTGAAAAAGTTACCGGAATCCCGTGCGAAACCTTAAATCCGCAAGTGGAATGGAGTGTACTGCGTGAATCTCACGAATCGAACAACTCTGAAACTTAGAGAGGAAGGATACCTTTGTGAAAACGTTGAAAAGTATAACTATTTCACTAAAAGAAAAAATGATCTGTTTGGTTTTATCGACGTGGTGGCGGTTAGCAAGGACGAGACCCTGGCTGTGCAAGTTACTTCGAAAAGCAACATGAGTAGCAGGATTAAAAAAATTAGCGAATCTGACAACTACCCATTAGTGATGGGTGCCGGTTGGAGGATTCTTGTACATGGTTGGTTCAAAGAAAAGAACCGGTGGCAAGTAAAGGAGTTTGAGTTTTAAACGCGAAACCTCAGCGTTTCAGTAAGAAGGGGCAGATGGGCTAGAGGCTCTGGAAGAAGTAGCCAGAGAGCAGGGGTCGACACCCTCGATAGCCGTTAGGATCGGGTCGGGCTGACTAACAGAGTGTTGTTACGCAATACATCTCCCGTCAAAAACTGTTTTACGCAGTTGGTCGTTTCTATGGAGTTTCGTTTTTTAAGGAGGCAATCAAATGGTTGATGAGAAGTTTGATGAGGTTTGGAAAGCATATCCAAGGAAAGTAGCGAAGGCAGAAGCAAAAAAAGCGTGGTTACAAATGGAAAGCATCAGGCCATCAAACAGTGTAATTCTAAAAGCTATTGATACTGCAAAGGCTCATTTATGGGATTTAACAAAACCTGCGTTCATTCCACACTTTGCAACCTGGTTAAGAGGAGAGAGGTGGGAAGATGAATGCGAGGTTGATTTAGGAACAGATGTTCTCGTAGATGGAAAAATCAAACAGTGGCACGAAACCTGGACCGGAATTGTTGCTAAAGGAGAAGAAAATGGATTGAAAGAAGAAGATTTCGAAGACCCACAAGATTTCAAACGGGCAGTGTTTAAAAAATGTAAACCGGAATTAAAGGTTGCGTGAATGAGTTGGCACTTTTCGCAGGCGCAGGTGGAGGAATCCTCGGTGGACATTTACTCGGATGGAAAACAGTGTGCGCAGTCGAACAAGAGCCTTACGCCATCAGCGTATTGTTACAGCGACAAAATGACAAGATTTTCCCGACTTTCCCAGTATGGGATGACATTTGCACCTTTGACGGAAGACCGTGGCGAGGCGTTGTTGACGTTGTATCTGGAGGGTTTCCATGTCAGGACATTAGCGCAGCCGGAAAAGGAGCAGGAATTAAAGGTTCAAGATCAGGACTCTGGAGTGAAATGGCAAGAGTCATTGGGGAAGTTAAACCCGAATGGGTCTTTGCAGAAAACTCACCAATGCTTGTTTCTAGAGGACTCAATATCGTCCTCTCCGATCTTGCCTCGATGGGGTTTAATGCGAGATGGGGAATTGTGGGAGCAGACGACATCGGGGCAAATCATAAAAGAAAACGCATCTGGATTGTCGCAAGAAACGTGGCCAACTCCATTATCAACGGATTGGAAAAAGAGGGGTCCAAACTCAAAACAACAAGGATTACCGGAGTTAGTAGCAAAAAAACAAATGTTCCACACTCCAACTGCAACTGCAAATCAGATGGCTCCAAGTATGAGGAAAAGCAATTACTGGCCGACACCGGATGCGAACATGGGAGCAAGGGGAACTCAGGAGAATTGGACAAAGACAAGGCCATCAGGGCAACCGGCACAATACACACTGAATCAGGCAGTGAGGGATTCTGTGAAAATGTGGCCGACACCGACAGCAACAGAAGCTCGACAAGGTTATCAGGACAGAACAAGGGGAAAAAAGGGAACGCAAAAGAGTTTGACTACCGAAGTGATAGACAAGGAAGGCGGTCGAGAGAAAACTGGTGGTCAACTGAACCCGATGTGGGTCGAGTGGTTAATGGGATGGCCGCTAGGACACACCGACTTAAAGCCATTGGAAACGGACAAGTACCAGAAGTGGCTAGAAGAGCATGGCAAATATTGAGTAAAGACTTATGAAAAAAATCTTTTATCTAACTTCTTTTGATTTTAAGTGTAAAGCAATCGATGCGATTCGCACTGCACCAGAAGGACAAGTCGTAACTATCCAACCCAGAAATCGCACGACAGAACAAAACAGTTTGTACTGGGCACTTTTACAAAATCTTAGTGAGCAGTATGTTAACGAAGACAATAGAACATTTTCTGCCGATACCTGGCACGAATACTTTAAACAACAATACTTACCAAAAGATTATGTTGAACTTCCTGATGGAAACGTAAAAGAAAAAGAACGCACCACTACGAAATTAAATAAAGCAGAGTTTTCTGAATACATAGAAAAAGTTCAGGCGTTTTGCGCGCAGTTAGGAATCGAGGAATATACAGTTTGACAACAAGGGAGCAAGTAGAAAAAGCACAACAAAAGATATTAAAAGAAAAGTGGTGCGGAGGTTGTTCCAGTCATCAAAAGTTAGAGACTGGAAAATTTATTTTAGGAAGTCATGGGATTAAACGGTGGGTATGTGAGACATGTTTGAAAAGAATTTTAGATCGAAAAAAATCTTAAAGTTTGCAAAGGATGCTCCCTATTGTATGGCCTGCGGAAAGTCCAATGATGGAACGATTGTGGCTGCGCATAGCAATCAACTCCTTGATGGAAAAGGCACAGGATTAAAGGCGCACGATTTTCGAATCGCTTATCTTTGTTCTGTTTGTCATCACCGAGTTGATCAGGAAAATATTTCCAAAGAAATTAAAAAAGAAATATGGGAAGGAGCGCACCGCGCTTCTATTGGTTGGTTATTTCACAGTGAAAGATTAAAAATTGTTGACCCTCCTAAGTATGATTGATGAGATATTGAGGAACTGGGCTCTTTATTTACATACATTAGAGCCAGTATCTCCACAACCTGATAGCCATTGTAGAAGTATTGAGCATCGATACATTCCAGAGGCAGGTGAAGTTTTTAGCGAGGAAGAGAAAAAACCGTTTATCGATATTCGTCAAGGCGAAAAAGTAGAGGCGATTGTTTGTAAGTTAAACACTCGTTTTAAGGAAATTTTAAAAGCACGGTATGTAACGTATCCGCATTTATCGAAAGAAAGACTAGCTAAGAAATTACGCATCGATAAATTTCAATTCGAAGCAGATTTGAGTATTGCAAAAAATCAAGTACAAAAGGAGTTGTAAATGGAACATGAGCCAGTGAAGTTTGAAATTACCCCATTAAATATTGAGCAAAATGAAGTAAGTATTCAGGTTCTAAAAGATTGTCAGAGGACCATTAAAAAAGATGCGAGTGGAAACCCAACTGGAGCAGTTGTTTTAGTTTGGGAGACTCAGGATGGGATAGAGATTGGAAGCAACGGTGCGCATTTACCCGTTCAAGCCTATTTACTAGGTTTAGGGACTGCGCACGTTAATAACGTTGCTCTAGGGGTTAAAAAGGGATAAATAGGCCAAAAAATAAAGAAAACTTTATTAAAAAAGCAAAATAATGAGGTTAAATGAACAAAAACAGTTGAGAAAACTTTCATTTTTACCTACAATAACCCTTGAGGCAGTGCGCCTCACATTTTTGCATAAGCAGTATTCCTTCAGACCGTAAAAACCCTAGTTTCCGGACATGTTGCTAGGGTTTTTTTTATTAGGGAACAATTATGGTAGGCAAGAAAAAAGGCAAAGCAGGTGGAGGTAAGAAAAAAGGTAAGGCAGCCGGTGGGAAAATGAACCCAGGGTTGGCCGCATTATTGAAGAAAGTAGGAAGAAAAACCAAGAAAGCCTAAATGGCTTATCTAACAAGTCCTATTCCGTTTTTTAAGTGTTGGGTGAGAAAAGAATTTACCCATAACCATGAGAACTATCATGGCGAGTTTATTCACGCTCTAGCTGTAGCAGTAACAACGATGCCAGATCGCTCGTTATCGTTTCAGATGATCTTTACAGGTTATGAGGCAGACGATGGCGAGGAGGCGAATGTTCATGGCGGGGCAATGTGGGCAAGAATGCCTATATCTGCTCTTGTTGGGGACATTCCTTTAGATGACTGGCCTACAAGGATGCACACGCATTTGGTGCAACCCTGGGACTGCCCAAGCCATACGCACACGGTATTTGAAATAAAGAGGGCAAAGCCTTCTCCGTGGTTGGCAAAAATCGATGGCAAGTTGCATACGGCTCGATATCTTTTTTCGGTGGATTATACCGAAAGTGAGGTAGCCGATGACCCTGCCCAACATAAACAAAGTCATATTTTAATTTTAACGGATGCAGACAAATGGACGGGAAACATTGTTGCCCTTCCAAACAATCGAGTAAGGGTTACCAGTCCTGCGTATTGGATGACCGGAGAAGGAGCCCCAGATTTTGCTCCATCTCAGCAAATTCATTGTGCAGAACAAGATGACTCTTACATGGACCCAGAACAAACATTTAATAATCTCTATGCTAAAAAAAAGTGAAGTTGAAAACGTCAGAGAGTTCATTCTTAAAAAGCCAAAACCAAAAGGCACCAACTCGGTTGCCTTAGATAAAAAGGTTTTGTATGGACCGAAAAAAGCCACAAAGATGAAAGCAACCAAGCGTGGCTAAAAACTTTGTTGAAAAGTATGCCTCTGGACTAAAGGAGTTACGAGGAGATACCGCGCTTGTTGTGATTGCGGTGTATCAAATTTATAAAGGCACTCCCATCCATGAAGTATCAGCAAAGATCGGAATGAATCATTGTGAGTTTGTTGAAAAACTCCTTTACGCAAAAAAGATGTTGGGCGTTCCTGTAGGAGAAAAAAAGCAAGCCAGGGAGCCGGGGTTTAAATGAAGACCAAATCCAAAGTTAATCAGTCCGGCAATTACACAAAACCGGCTATGAGAAAGCGTTTGTTTAACAAGATTAAGGCCGGTTCCAAAGGTGGTAAGCCTGGTCAATGGTCAGCAAGAAAAGCGCAGTTATTGGCAAGTGAGTATAAAAAAGCAGGCGGGGGATACAAGTGAAGGTATTTAAAAGAACGGAATATTATTTATCTGGAAAGTTTAAATCTGTACCGGATCCTTCTTTTATTGTGGTGCGATCTCCGCATAAAAAACTAACAAAACGACAAAGAGAGCGAAAGTTCAATAAAAAGCATGGCATTGCATGGTATCCGTCTTTTCCCATAAGTGAGGCGCGTACCAAGGCATATAGCTACGGGATAAGAAATGGCACTTAAAAAGGCTCAGAAATCCTTAAAGAAATGGACAAAACAAGAATGGACAACTTCTGATGGGAAACCTTCTAAGGGGAAAAAAAGATACCTCCCAAAAGCCGCATGGAAAAGTTTGTCTGCTTCTGAAAAAGCCGCCACAAATAGGGCAAAGGCCGAGGGAAACAAAAAAGGCAAACAGTTTGTAAAGCAGCCTAAAAAGATTGCGGCAAAGGTAAAAAGGTTTCGATAATGGTTTTGAAAAAACATCAGAGTCCAACCGGAGGATTGAATCGTGCCGGAAGGCGCGCGATTAATCGTAAGACCGGCAGTAACTTAAAGCCTCCTGTATCTGCAAAGCAAGCTAAGAAAAGTCCAAAGGCAGCGGCTAGACGTAAGTCCTTCTGTGCCAGGATGAGTGGGGTTAAAGGCCCAATGAAAGATAAAAAGGGTCGGCCAACAAGAAAAGCATTAGCGTTAAAAAAATGGGATTGTTGATATGACACGAGAAGACTGGGATACCGTAGAAAATATCAAAAACGATTATACAGAGTTACGGTGTGGAAACCGTACAACCAGAGATGATAAACAGATCAATCAAAAGTATTTACAAGACAGAATGGTTACACATGCAAAGTATGCCGGCCATCTTAATTGGAAGGTATTACGAGGGTTTTGATAGATGCAGATTGAAAAACTAGAGACGAACAAGTTAATCCCTTATGTAAATAACAGCCGGACTCATTCAGAAAACCAGGTTAGTCAGGTAGCGGCAAGCATTACAGAGTTTGGTTTTAACAACCCTATTTTAATTGATAAGAAAAACACAATTATTGCAGGACATGGAAGATTACTAGCTGCTCAAAAGTTAGGATTGCCCGAGGTTCCTTGTGTACGTTTAGAGCATCTAACGGAGACCCAGAAAAAAGCCTACATCATTGCAGATAACAAACTTGCTTTGAATGCAGGTTGGGATGAGGAGTTGCTTTCCTTAGAGTTAAAAGGGTTAGAAGAAGACGGGTTTGATACTAGTTTGATCGGGTTCGATGAGAAGGAAATGGCTCAGATTCTTTCCGAAGGCTCAAAAGATGGCTTAACCGATGAAGATGAAATCCCAGAGGTAAACGAAGAAGCACAAACAAAAGAGGGTGATTTATATCAGTTAGGCAACCATAAACTTTTATGTGGAGATTCCACGAGCGTTGAGCAGGTTGAAAGACTTATGGAAGGAGAAAAAGCCGATATGGTTTTTACATCTCCTCCATATAATGCAAATTCTAAAGCTCCGCAGGGGGATGTATTTAATAAGAAAAAAAGCGTGCCGATGTATGCAAATGGATGTCCAGATAATTGGGATTCTAAGGATTATGTTAAATTTACAGCCTCCGTTTTGGACATTTGCTTTGCCGTTACAGATGGATTTATCTTTTGGAATATAAATTACAACTCCAATTCTAGGTTTGAGTATATTGAACAAATACAAAAAAGATTGCCTTATCTTGTGGAACAGATTTGTTGGAAGAAAAATAGCAGTATTCCATTTAAAGGGTCGTTAATGCGTGAATGGGAGCCAATTTATGTGTTTTCAACAAATAAACAGTCAATTGCAGTAAAGCAAGTGTCTAGCAATTTTTGGCAGGTAAGCAATACTAATTCACAGGCAAAAAATCATAAAGCGTGTTTTCCCGTTGAATTACCAGAAAAAGGTATAAATATCGTTTCAAAAAATACTGGGATTGTATTGGACCCTTTCGGTGGCTCGGGGTCAACGTTGATTGCCTGCGAAAAGGCAAATCGTAGATGTTACATGATGGAAAAAGACCCAATCTATTGCGATGTAATTGTAAAAAGATGGGAAGATTTTACAGGAAGTAAAGCAAAGTTAATTGATTAAATCGGAGTTATAAAAGATGGCAAGTGCAAGAAGGGGCAGACCTTCCCATAAGCCAACCGAGGAAAAAAGAAAGCTAGTGCGTACATTAGCAGCGGTTGGAACAAAGTATGAGGAGATCGCTGTTAAATTAGATATCGCAAGTGATACGTTAGTGAAGTATTACTCCAAAGAATTAACTGATGGCAGGATTGATGCAAATGCTCAGGTAGCAAAAAGTTTATTTGAGCAGGCAAAGATGGGAAACACCGCGGCTGCTATCTTTTGGCTAAAGACTAGAGCGAACTGGAAGGAAACCCAGGTAAATGAAATCGTAGGGGCTGACGGCTCTCCAATACAAACAGTAACGAGCATAAAGATTTGTGGAGTATAGATTAGAACTTCCTAAGAAGATTTTGCCGATCTTCCAACCTAAGAGATTTAAAGTGCTGTATGGAGGAAGGGGTTCCGGTAAGAGTTGGTCGGTTGCCAGAGTATTGATTACTAAGGCAGTAGAAAAACCCATCAGAATATTATGCGCAAGGGAGACCCAAAAGAGTATTCAGGAAAGTGTCCATCGATTGCTGAAAGATCAGATCAGTCTTATGAACTTAGATCATTTGTTCGATGTGCAGGAAAAAAAGATTATCGGGAAAAATGGCTCAGAGATTACTTTCGTTGGAATCCGTCAGCAAGGTGTTGTGAATCTCAAGAGTTACGAAGGCACCGATATTTGTTGGGTAGAAGAAGCGCAGGTTTGTACTAAGAAGTCCTGGGATATTTTAATTCCAACGATACGAAAAGAAGGCTCAGAGATTTGGACAACG
>Ga0213858_10001377_pt1 | contig 11593 bp, 4 predicted proteins | sample PICome_FD_160122 | JGI IMG/M metagenome (GOLD analysis project Ga0213858, IMG submission 160122) | Coastal seawater microbial communities near Pivers Island, North Carolina, United States - PICO245 | ecosystem: Environmental > Aquatic > Marine > Coastal | place: USA: North Carolina | collected... | reverse complement strand
CTTGCAGAAGAAAGAGACGAATTTGAAGAGAATTACCTAGGCAATCAAGGTAATCAAGGTAGTCAAGGTAGTCAAGGTAGTCAAGGTAGTCAAACACAGGACTCAACACAAGGAACAAATATGGCACTAACAAAAGAACAAGAAGAAGCTAATAGAGCTTCATTACAACAGGCTGCAGCAGGACAAGTTCCTCAAGCTGCTGTTATTCCTAGTATTTCTGAGGCAGAAGGAACTGCTGTTAGTCCTGATATAAAAGAAACTACAACAACTATGGCTGCACCTACTCAGGTAGGTATAACTCAAGCTGCACCAACTCCACAAGAGCAAGTAACTACTGCAGCAGCTCCAACAGTTGTTCCAACTCCAACAGTTGCACCAGCAAGTATTGTTCAAGCTGAACAGGTAGCTCAAGCTCCAACAGTAGATGTTGCTCAAACAACTTTATCAGAAGATGCATTAGCAAAAACAGCAGGTGTAGAAAGAATACCTACTATTGAAGCTGCTAAAGTACAAGTAGAAGAAGGAGCAGTTGCTCAAAGAGTAGTAGGACAGTTAAGTCCACAAGCTATCGCAACTGCAGCTCAAGCAAGCGGTACGACATTAGCAAGAGTTACTAGAGCTAAAAAACAATTAAGAACTGCCGGATTAGATGAAGCAACAATTACTGAATTAGGAGATAATCCTGAAGCACTAGAAGATAGACTAACTGATTTTACTGAAGCACAAAGAGGTGTTATTGAAGGATTACCACAAGAAGCATTAGTAAGTAATCAATTAGATACACTACTAAAAGGTATTGAAGAAGGCGAGATACCTACATGGGCTAGACCTGCCGTAGCAGCCGTAGAACAAATGTTAGCTCAAAGAGGTATGTCAGCTTCTACGGTTGGTAGAGATGCTTTAATTAATACTATAATACAATCAGCAGTGCCATTAGCTCAAGCAAATGCTCAAGCTATCCAACAATCAGTAGCACAAGAAAAAACTTTAATAAGTCAAGAAGCTTTAGCAAATGCTCAACTACAACAGCAAACAGCAATTACAAATGCAAATAATGTTTTTAGATTAGACTTAGCACAATTTACTGCTGACCAACAAACTGAATTATCAAATAGTAAATTTTTACAGACTGTTTCTTTAACTAATGCTACTGCAGAACAACAAGGAATTATTCAAAATGCAGTATTGCAATCACAAGCTAATTTAGTAGAGGCTGATGCTAATACAAAGTTAGCAATACAAAATGCAAAATCTTTTTTACAAACTGATTTAGCTAATTTAAATGTAGAGCAACAAGCAAACATATTAAGAGCACAACAAGAACAGCAAAGAATGTTATCAAATCAGGCTGCTGTAAATGCTGCTGCACAGTTTAATGCTGCTAGTGAAAATCAAACTGAGCAGTTTATGGCTAACTTAGCAGCACAAATGTCTCAGTTTAATTCAGCACAGCAAAGTGCGACAGAACAATTCAATGCTACTCAGGCTAATGCTGCTGCAGCTAGAGATGCTAATAGAGCTGCAGATGTAAATAGATTAAATGCTCAGTTAAAAACTCAAATAGACCAGTTTAACGCTAATCAAGATTTTGCTAGAAATCAATGGAATGCACAGAATGCTGCTGCTGTTGAAGCTAGTAATGTTCAGTGGCGAAGACAAGCCAACACTGCAAACACTGCAGCACAGAACGCAGTTAACTTACAAAATGCACAAAATGCTTTTAATTTAAGTAGTCAAGCTCAATCATTTTTATGGCAAGAGTTAAGAGACAATGCAGACTATGTATTTAGGTCAGCAGAAAACGACAAAAATAGAGTAGCTTCTTTAATAAGTACAGCAGTATCTAATGGTTCGAACAATTACAAATCATCACAGAATATAAAAACCTTAATAAATTTATTAATAGAAGAAACGTAGGAGTAGTATAATGGTATTTGGATTAGTAAAAAAAGCAGTTAGCGGAGTAACTGGAGGTATCAAAAAAATAGTTAATAAGGTAGCAAAAGGTGTTAAAAAAACTGTTAAAAAAGTTGGTAACATTGTTGACAAGACAGTGCAAGGAGTTAAAAAATTAACTAGGAATAAGTATGTACGGCTAGGTTTAATGATAACTGCTGCTGTTATGCTCCCCGGTTCGATAGCTGTACTAGCTCCTATAAAAGGATTAGGGGTAGCTGCTGCGGGTATAGCAAGTGGTGCAATAAGTGGTGCAGTAATGGGAGCTGGTAATGTATTATTATCTGGTGGTAAATTTAAAGATGCTCTAAAAGCTGGAGCTATAGGTGCTGCAACAGGTGCTGCTTTTGCTAAAATTGGTCAAGCTATAAAAGGTGCTCAAACAACAGAAAGTGTACAACAAACTTTTGCAGATACTTTAGAAACTACAAAAGTAGATGTTAGTTCTTTACCAACAGATGCTAGTGGTCCAGTAGATTTAAGCGGTCCAGTAGATTTAGATGCTATACAATCTTCTATAACAGATGGTTCTTTTAGTGTTGATGCACAGAAATCTCTTTTAGATGTGACTAGCCCATTTGATGTATCTACAGATATTTCAATGGCAGACCAAGTAAAAGAAAGTTTAACAAACTTTAATGTAGATGTTAATAAACTTACTACAGCTCAAAAACAAGCAGTCGGTTTAACGACAGAAATAAAACCAACTGATTCTGGGTTTGGTAAAAAAATAGAAGATAGATTTATGTCAGAAGTAGATAAAATTAAATCTAAATATAGTCCAGAAGGATTAGCTGCTCAAGCAGAAAGTAAATTAGAAGAAAGTATTTTTGGTTCTGACAAAAAACAATCTACAGCAAGTTATGCTCCAAGTACAGAAGGTACTACTTTTATTCCTGATGAAGAAGGTAGACTTTATTTACAAGATGTTGCTAACGCTTACAGACAAGCAGATGTTAATATAGCTGATGCACATTTAAGTTTACTTCATGGAACTGCTTCTACTGTAGATACATCTTATTTAAGTATGCCTTTAATGACACAAGATATATATAGGATTGCGTAATGAAAAAAAAGATAAATAAATTCATCACGACTGATTTATCGGACAGTATTGAACGTAGTGTTGAAAGTGCTGTAAATGCTGATATAGATATTTCAGAGTTATATGAGGCTGTTGCAAACGAGCCAGTACGGGTTACTCCTAGTAATGAAGTGGATGAAAATTCTTTAAATGAATTATCAGAATTAATAAAAAAAGGTCGTGCTATACCGGGTCAGTCTTTAGTTAATAATCCGCAAACACCTTACAACTGGGAAAAACCTGCAAAATTTGCTAATCCTAGAGAAGCATTAAAAAATATTAGCGATGAACTTTTAGAGAAAGAAGCTTTACAAGCTGTAGCTTTTAGTTTAGCAGACGGTGTATCTGTTGAAGACCTTACTTCTTCTATTTTATTTGCAAAGTTTTATAAAGGTGACATAAACCCAGATACTTTACTCACGCTTGTCCAACCTCTTATGTATTTAGTTATGTCTATAGGAGATGAAGCTGGAATAAACTTTAACATAGAAGCAAATGATGTTAATGAAATAGACGAAGAAGACGAAGAAGAAAAAATAAAAGAGTTTCAAAGTTTAGTGGCTAGTAGTTCTAAAGATATAAAAAATTCAAAAAGAACTGAAGGACTTAATATACAAAAAGGAGTATTACCTGAAAGTCTTCTTGCAAGAGTAAAAGAAGAAACTCCTAAGATACAAAGTTTACTTAATAAAACTAATGAGATAGAGGCATAATATGTCAGATTACCAAAAAAAGTTATTAGGAATTGTTGATAAAGCTTTTCAAATAAATGAGCCAACTTTCGGTGATAAAGTTAGAGAGTTTGGAAAAGAACTTATAAAAGGACTTTATACTGAGAAAAAACAAGACAACGCAGAAAAACAAGCACTTCAATTAGCTAACTCTGCAAAAACATTTGATTCAATTCAAAGACAATTAGATGATATCTATATGGCGTTTCCAACTGAAGAACTTGATAAAGTTACTAGGGTAGGCGAAGATTCATTTTTAAATGAATATGCAGAAAAAGAATTTAATAATATGGACTGGTCACAGACTACAGGAATTAAATGGTCAGATAGGACTAATCCTGATAAAGTTACTAGAGAAGACAAGATAAAGATGTTCGAAGTATATGATACAATTGTACAAAATAAAAGAAACCATCTAGAAAGATTACGTCAAGACCCAAGAGCAAAGATGGAAAGAACTGAATTTAGTCAATTAGTACTTAATGCAAAAAATGCAGAAGAAAATAGAATTAAATTAAATCCTGAAACTAAATTTGCTTTACCGATTATAAGCAAATCATTTGATGCGATGTTTGGAAACGGTGCTTCAGCTTATGCAGAATTAGAAAAAACAAGTGAAAAAGCTCAAAAAGAACTTACTGAATTTATAGCAACACTTAATGGTTTGGATGAAAAAATAGCTTTTGATTATAATAAAATTATCAACAATGATAAATTATCTGCTGAAGAAAAAGCTGACAGGGTAAGAAATAATAGTAGAAGTATTTCTGCAAGCAGTATTGAATCTCAAGCTAGTAAAATAGAGAGTAGGTTGTATCGAAGAGCTGATGATGGTACAAAAAAAATAAGAGAAGAAGTAAAAGAAATGATAAAAAATAGTCCGATAACGTTACAAGTTATTGATTATGAAAAGCAATATGATATTGAAGATTTTAAAAAGATAGGACCTGACGAACCAAGAACTAATAATTCTTTTAATTTTTATGACAAATTTTTAAAAAACGAAATAGTAGTTTTAGAGTCTGATGGAACATTATCAACTTCTTCTCTTCAAAGATTTTTATTTATAGCATCTAAAAATATGCTAGAACGTCAAGACATAGCTACAAGAAAATCAGATGAAAGTTTAGAAATGTTTTTAGGCACAGACGGTTTTAATAATGTCATAGCAAGTTTTGCAAACGAAGGAAGATTTGTTACAGGAACTAGTATAAGTCTGACAAAGAGTCCAACTATGGCGTTTTTAGATAACCAAGAAAAAAAATATCTAAAAGATAAAATTGTGTTTATATCGCCTAGTATAACTAATAGAATTAATAAAGATAAAATTAGTGTAAATGAAATTATTGCTGAAAAAGATGAACAAGAGCCTTCTGATAATTTTGATGAAGACAAATTTAGACTTGCCGTTTTAGACGTAATACAGGCTGGAGAGGGTGTAGAAGGCTATAGAACGTATGTATTAAACGACTATCCTCAACGTGCAGAATTTATTAATAAAACTATTGACAATCTATTAAATATAAATATAAGAACAACCAAAAGTAATAATTTAGCAGAAGAAATACAAAGGCAAGAAGGAAGAAAAACTATAGCTGATGTTGAAAGACCACCTATTCCTTTTCCAGAAATAGCAAGAAAATTTGGAGACTTTTTCAGTAACTTGCAAAGAGAAACTGACTTCGAAAATTTAAGAGATTATGTTGAAAAAGGAGACAATGCTGTTATAATAAATAGACCAGCATTATTTAAAAAATATAATTTACCAGCAAATGCTTCTCCTGCAGATGTTCAAAAGTTTTTAGCAGAACAAGAATTACAAGATTAAATGTCAATTTCAAATCTAACAGAAGAACAAAAACTTCTTTATAGTAAATATGATATAACCTCTGGTACTATTGTAGAAGAACCTCCCCTTGTTAAAGAGCCAGTAGAAGTTATAAAAAATATACAGCCAAAAACAGAAACTACAGAACTTACTCAAGAGCAGATAAATCTTTATAGTAAGTATGATATAACTTCTAAACAAGAGTCAAATCAATTTAAACGAGAGTTAGGTAAAGCTAAACCTGACCCTTCTTTTTTTAGACAATTGTTATACGGTTGGAAAGCAGAACCTTTTTTAGCTCAAAGTCTTTTCACGCTTGGTAAAGCTAGAGTATCTTCACTTTTTTCTGAAGAAACTTATAACGAAATATTAGCTAGAGAACAACAAAGAAAACAACTTCAATTAGCCACGGATTTTCCTGACCTGTATGGTAGAGAAGAGTCAGGAGCTGTTTTAGCGGGTCGCATGGGAACTGCATTCGCAGATTTATCAACAGTTTTTTTTCCTTGGGTAAAGATTGGTAAATTTGGAACACTTGCTAGTGCTACTGCTTTAGGAACATTTGGTGCTGCAGATGTTGCTATTAGAGAAGAAGCACTTTATGGAGAAGTTAATCCATATAGTGTAGGAATAAGTTTTGGAGGAGGTTTTGTAATAGGTGGAGCAATGCAAGCTGGAATGAAATATTTTAATAGAGCTTCTAAAGGTAAAATTAAAACTCAAACTAGCGATGGAAAGTCTGTAGAAAAAGAAGTAAATATTCCCGGACCTACTCCTAGCACTACAAAAGTAAATGCTGATGAAATACCTCAGATAGAAAAAACTGCAAAAGATGCATTATTAGAATCTGCAGATGCTATTAACAGTATTGGTAATAAATTTGGTCAAGTTGAAAAATTAATATTAGAAAAAGAAAAATTAAAAAAAGAAATAAAAAAAGTAGCACAAGAAAAAAGACTTATTTTAAAAAAGAAATGGTCTCCTGAAATGAAAAGATTACTTAATGAAGAATGGAATAGTTATTATAAAGGAGTAAAAACTACAAATACTAAATTGATAGATGATTTAGAAAAAAAAATATCTGACTTAAATAATAAAATAGAACTACAATACTTGCAAATGCCAAGTGATTTTTTAAAAATTTATAAAGATAGCATGTTGGCTGGATTTAGAAATAATGTTTTAAATGAAGGTTATGCAAGAGCTCTAGTACAAGAAGCAGTAAGACCTTTATTTGGAGGTTTAGTAGGTGGAGGAGTTGGTGCTGCATTTACTGGAGAGGGAGATGATAATACTTTAATGATTAGTTTTGCATTGTTAGGTGCAGGATTTATGCAATATCAAAAAGTAATGCAAAGTAAAGAATTTAAGTTAATACCAAAAACTATTAAAGATGCAGCTAATAATGAATTTGTAACTTCTTATAGACGTTCCTTTTATAACCGTATGAAAAGTTTAACTGCCGGTTCTCACATTCAAGATTTAATGGGTTGGTCAGACGAAGTTGCTGTACAATACGGAGCAAGAATGTTCCCACCTCAAGGTGGTGGAGTAACTACAGGTAGAATAAGTACAGTCAGACCAGTTGAAGAAGAGGCTATGTCTAAGCTTGCGTATTGGAATAATAGAAAGATGGACTTATTAGCAGAGTTAGATGATGAGCTTCTTATCTTAGCCGGTAAAATAAGTAATGAACGTAACATGCCGTCTACTGCTAAGTATTCTTTTTTAACTAAAGAAGATAAATTAAATCCTAGATTTGCAGAAGCAGAAAGATTATCGCTTGAAATAGATAAATATACAGACGATTTTGCAGAATATGTTAGAGTAAGAGGAATAAATTTTAATGAGCAAGATGTTTATGGATTAACTCAAATTTTAAAACCTATAACTGATGCAACTCAAGTTGATGAAATTCTTTCTAAACTTACTATAGCTTACCGTGTTCAAAATGAAAACATTAGAAAAAAATTAACTCCAAAACAATTAAAAGATAAACAATTTATTGAAGAAAATTTTCCTACATTAAATTACAAACCTGAAGTTTTAGCTGAAGGACACCTTTCTACTGCTGGAAGTTTTAGAATAAATTCTATTTTTTCAGACAATGATGATAAATTATTTAGGACAAATGACTCAGCAGTTCCAAACTTTAAAAGTAGAGATGAAGACTTTGTTTTTCAAGCTACTAAACATTTTGATAAAGATAGAACTCTTTTTGACCAAGAAGCAAGAGCCTCTGTAGCTGATTTATTTGAACAAAATCCTTTTAATACTTTAGATAGATTAGTAAATAACACTGTTAAAATAGCAGAGTTTTCTAAACAATTTGGCTCTAAAGGACAGTTATTGAAAAAAATATTTTCTGACATAAACGCTAGATACAAAAAATTAGCAGACCCTGAAAATAAATTTGAAACCGTAGATAGTTTATTTAATGCTAGACCCGGTATTAGGGCTTCAGCAGATAGAGAAAAACAAAAAATTAAAGATTCTTTAGAGGCTTACTTTGGTGTTTATGGTATAAACGCTATACCTAAATCAGATTTTATGAGAACTTTTACAACTTTTTTACAATCTGGTTTAGCTGCTACAAGGCTGACAGGAGTAGCTATTCCAAGTACGGGAGATTTGTTGCAAACAATTACTAATAGTGGTTATAAAGCTGCTTACAGAGGTGCTCTTTCAAATATAAAATTATCAAAAGAAACATTAGGTTTAGGTAAAACTAAAAAACAAATTGAAGGTAAAGATGCTGGTTTTTTTGACCGATTTTTAGGTCGTAATAGAAGTGATACTTTAGTTCAAAGAACACTAGAAGATGTATTATTATTAACAGATACTACTGGAATGAGAAAGTGGCAGCAGCGAGCTTCTAATTTTACTAAAGACTTTTTTGAAGCTGTACAACTTGGTAGAATTACAAGAATAGCTAGGACTTTTGCTTATGATTCTGGTGTATACCGAGTTATGGACATTGCTGATTTAATTAGTAAAGGTAAAACAAGAACTCTTCTAACTTCAGAAAAAGCTTTACTCAAAGAAATAGATACTCTTGGTTTAAATATGAATAATATAAGACATATTAGTAAATTTAAAACGCTAGAGGAAGCTATTGAAGACCCGTTAGCTAGGACACTTTTAAATAGAGCTGGTATTAGAGCTGCTAATAGAGATGCTATTATTCCAATGGTAGGTAATCGCAGACTGTTTACACAAACTAAAAATCCTTTTGTTAAATTTTTAGGAACATTCTTATCTTGGGCACAAGCTAAATCATCCCAAACTAATGCCTTAGTATCTAGAATAGAAGAAGGAGATATTGCTTTATTTTTTAAAATATTAGCTAGTATACCTTTATTTATGGGAGTAAGAGAAGCACAAGTATTTCTTTCTCCAAGTGAACAATATAAAGAAGCTGTCAGCGATGAAACAACTGCACAGAAAGTAGGGGAAGCTATAGGCTACACTGGTATAAATACTTATGGTGTAGAAAAAATTAGGAGTATTATTGATTCAGATAAATACGGTTCTGATTTTATAGAGCAGTTATCTCCTGCATTAGGATACTTAAATGATATTGCAGACATTGGAATAAAAGGAGTTAATGATTTAATAGACGATGATGACGAAACTAACATGGAAGAACTTACAAAATGGTTAAAAACTATAGGTAAAACAATACCAATCGTTGAAGAAGTTGCTCCTAGGATAGAAACAGCCCTTGAAGAAAAAGCTCCTAAAGCACAGTTTACAGAAGGAGGATTAGTAAAAGGAACAGAAGACATACCTTACACTGAAGAAAATCCTGCAGATAGAATTAATCCATTGACAGGAGAACCATATAGTGAAACTTCGCAAGGTGTCTTAGCTACTTTAAAAGATAGACAAGAAACTAGAGTTCCTATAACATACGGTGGTTTACTGAAAAACTTAGAAAAACGTGAAAAGTTTCGTATTGGAGGATTAAGTACTAACTTAGCTAAATTACTAGGAATACTACCTAACAAAGTTTATCGTGGCGGTTCAAGTAGAATAGTAGATAGTCCTGAAGGAACTGAATCAGTCTTTGTTGCAACTGATAAATTACATGCTGATTCTTTTGCAGACCCAGATGCTTTAGCAAAAGTTGTAGTTACAGAGGGTAAATCTTTACAAGTTCCAAAAGATAAAATGGATTTACATGAAATAGATATAAGCTCTGCAAAAAATCCATATATATTAGATGAGCCTAGTGAAGCTATGAAAAGGCAGATTGAAAGAGATTTAATGGATGAACAAGATGATAATAAATTTAATGCTCTTATGTCTTTACTACATCCTGAAGAATCAGATTTAAGAGTTGCTTCATCTAGCTTTTATCCTATCAACAGAGAGATAGGTAAGTATCTTAGAGAAAAAGGTTATGATATAGCTACTGATAGAAAAACTATAGAAGAGGGTTTTATTAATAATCCGTCTGCAGAATTATTCCTACTTAAAAAGTTTCCAGTAAAAGTAATAGATAGAATAAAACTTGAAACTCAAAGAGTTGTTGATGAAATCAAAGGTAGAACAGTAAGCACAGTAAAAGTTCCAACATGGTTTAAAGAAACAAAAGTTAAAACTGATGTAGACCCTGCCGATGCTCAAAAAACTCAAGTAGGTATAACGTCTGGAACTTATAAAAAAGTAGTGCCTTTATTAAGAGCAGGTAATACTTTAGACTTTGGTGCAGGTTTAGGTAAAGGTGCTAAGATATTAAAAGCTGATAGCTATGAGCCGTTTCCTAAAAAAGGTTTTGAACCTACCTTTACAGAAACATCTACAATACCGAACAGCTCTTATGATAATATAGTCAGTTTAAACGTTCTCAATGTTGTTAAGCCTGATGTTAGAAATGATATAGTTTTAGATATAGGTAGAATTTTAAAACCAGAAGGTATTGCTATTATAACTACTAGAGGCTCTGACATTTTTGGTAATAAAAATAATATTACTAAAGGTGTCTTGTCAAACTTAGAAGAAGGTGCTATAATAACAAGTAGTGGCACTTATCAAAAAGGTTTCACTAATCCAGAGTTAAAAGAATATGTCAGTGATTTACTAGGTGATATGTTCGAAGTAGAAAACATTACTGGTCTAGGTAAGGCAGGTATAAAAGTTACAAAATCTAGAATGGGTTTGTCAAAAGGTGGTCCTTCTACTATAGAAGAATATGAAGAAAGAGTAAAAGAAATGGAAGAATTAGCTGACATGAGAGCAGTCAACAAAGAAGCTCAAATGAATATGTTAATGGGAGAAGGCTATACTGACCCTAGGTTTATTAAAAGTACAGGTAATCCTTTAATTGACAAATATGGTATGCGACCTTTTCCAGCAGAAGGAAGTGGACTTACTCCTACAACTAAACAACTCGGTATGGAAGGAGATAGCAGAATACAAAACCCAAGTACTTTAGGTACTTATAATCGAAAAAAAGATATAGTAACTTTTAAAGATTTAGACGGTACATTAGGAGACAAAGTAGAAACTCAGATACATGAATTTGTACATAGAGCTGCAAACAAAACAGGATATTTTGACAACTACTTTAATAGTAAGTATTTAGAAAAAGAAGCTCCTTATTTTACAGGAAGTAGAGGGTATCAATTACAAAATTTAGTTAATGAAGCATTAGCTCACTCATATGAATATACTGATTTAAAAGATGAGGGTTTAAAAAAAGATATTAAGTTTAGAACTAGTAAATTTAATATAAGAGAAGATTTTAAAGATATTGTATCTGAACAATTATTTAATAACATATCAAAAATAAGAAAAGATTTTGAAACTCACTTAGAAAATTTTGATAAGGACAAAACAAACTAATGTATAAATATTTTACCGAAGATGAATTAAAATGCAGACACACTGGTGAATGCAAAATGGATAAAGACTTTATGAAGGTCTTAGATGAGATTAGAGAAGAATGTGGTTTTGCATTTGTTATTACAAGTGCTTATCGTTCTCCTA
>Ga0213858_10001376_pt1 | contig 11599 bp, 9 predicted proteins | sample PICome_FD_160122 | JGI IMG/M metagenome (GOLD analysis project Ga0213858, IMG submission 160122) | Coastal seawater microbial communities near Pivers Island, North Carolina, United States - PICO245 | ecosystem: Environmental > Aquatic > Marine > Coastal | place: USA: North Carolina | collected... | reverse complement strand
AGGTTCAACACCTATTGCAATTTTTCCTGAGTCACCACCGTTACCTGATGTAAGGTAACCATTATTACCAGCTCCATCATCCAAATGTTCTCTTATATTTAATTGAAATACATCAACTGTATAGTCACCACTTTCTTCCTTTGTTCTTCGTGCTAATCTATTTGATAATTCTGTATCGAGTGTTTTATCTGTTCTATCGACTTTAGCTTTACCACCTTCAACTTCCATTAAAGCAATGTATTGATTTTCTGTTCTTGATGATAACGCTAGTGGTTGTTTAATTAATCCGGTTGCTATTTTATATCTGTTTGCACCTGGAGCAGATTCATTAGTTGTGCCTTGAGCATTATCATTTAATGTCGTATCATCTGCAGAGGTTGCAATACTTTCTGTAACTTTAAGACCAACAATATAGTTTGGTGTATTTGTATAATAATCTAAAAATAAAGATTCTGCACCAACATATACAAAATTTCCTGATATAAAATAAACACCTTGTTCTATTCTTACAGCTGAACCTAATCCTATAGGTGAATTACCTGAAGCTTCAACTGCAACTGGATGTGTACCCGCACCGTCAGATGTTAATACTTCGTCAGCGACAAATTTTGATGTTGTCTTATCAGAACCGTTTGCTTGATATGTTACATAAAGAGTATCGAATCCACCAGTCGTAGAAGCCGGTACAACCTCTACAATCTTAGCCTTAACAGTTGCATCAGCACCAGTAAGAGTTGTTCCTTTGAGGTTATCTATGAAGTTTGCTACGGCTTGTGAATTGTGAGTAGCTTTAATTTTAATATAGTCGTAATTGACATTGAGAGTTACTTTACCATCAAGTACTCTTGAACCATTTTTAAAATTATATTGACCTAATCTATCAAGCTGAGCTTGTAATGCTGTTTGCATTTGAGTAAGCTCTCTTGCTTGTACTGGATGTCCTGGTCTATATAATATTCTTTGATAGTTTTTAGTTTCGTCAAAGTTATCGTAATAAGGCTTTTGCCCATAGGTTTTTATTGATGTTGTCTTTTCCGCCATATTTTTTTCCTACTCTAATATTTATATTAGAATTCAATAATTAGTTTTATATCTTCAATTTGGTTAGCACTTCGATTAATTGGTGCTCTATTCTCTAAGAATAGTATATCTCCAGACTTATTATCAATTTCTCCTGGATTAATCCTAGTAGATGATGCATGTAAAGTAGCTGATGTATTACTTGTTTGACCTACTACTGCAAGTGATGCACTGTCTTCAAATGGTACATAACCAGTTAATTCATTTTGATAATAAAATAATTTATTTGCTGCATCATCTTTTTCTAATAAGAATGCTCGTGCTATTCTATTATCACTTCTTGTTTGTTGCAACAATTCATCAACTTGATAGTTAGCAGTAGACGAATTCATTTTTAAATGACGAGTTGCTTTACCTGTTGCTGCAGTAAATGCTGCACCATTATAAGAAGTAGCATCATATGCTAGTGGATTTTTAATTAATGTGACTTGTCTAAAATCATTACCCTGTGTAATATCAGCATCATCTACATCAAGTTGAGTATTAACACCAACATAGAATGCACCAAGTTCTGCTACTGGGTCAACGCCATGACCTTGTTGTGGAGCAAGAACTGCTCTTGCAGCTGCATCACCCGCAGAGAAAGTTATATCTGCAACTGTATAATGATTTCCCTTTGTTGTAATTGTAATTGATTCCACTGCTGTTCCACCACTATTCATAGTTGCTGTTGCAGTAGCACCAGAACCATCACCTGTAATAGTAACAGTTGGAGCAGATGAACCTGAGGCATAAGTTCCACCATTAGTAATTACAATTCTTTCGATTCCGCCGGCAGCATCAACACTATTGTGAGTGTAAGAATCTCTGGAAGCTTTTTGGTTTAGGAACTGTGCATAGTCAGCTTCTGATAAATCATTTTGGGCAGCAGTATTATTAATGTATTCAGCACCTGTATCTGCATCAATGAATGATACAGTTTTGACTGGCATATAAGTATTTGTTAAAAACTTTTCTGAATCAGCAACTGATATTGTATACATATATTTCCAAACATATCCATCTGACTCCGCAGTTGGTGATGTTAAAGTTTGTGTTGGTTGTATTGTTGAATTACCAGAACCTTTTACGATACACTTATATACTTTAAATTCTGATGTAAGTATATAAAACTCTTTGTCAAAGATTGATGAATCATTTGAATCCCAAGCTACATAAGCTCTGTTAGTAGTCCAATTATATCTTCGTACTACATGTGATACATCGGATGAGTTAACCTTTTTAATTGCTATAAGGTTTTGCCTTGCTATTCCGAATTCATCTAGGTGATCATCGGGTGGAAATTCACCTGATATGTCCGTTGAGTCTGTTCTATCTGATAACGTTGTTGACCATACATCAGCTTTACCTATACCGATATATACATGGTTAGATGCATCTGCTACATCTTCTTTGAAGTTATTAGCATTCAGAACTCTAAAATCTGTTGATACTATTGCTGCCATTATTATTCCTCTATTCTATATTAACTATTGCGTTAGTGTTATATTTATTTATATTAGTTGAATCAATAGTTTGGATAGTTTGGCTACCAAAAAATTGAATTGTTTGCCCACCACTAAACAATCGTGGACTTGTGTAAAAGTTATCTTTCTTTCTATTAAAGTATTTATTAGCTTCAATTAATCCTGTTCCATCATCTTTATTATTACATAAAATCTTTTGAATAAATGAATCATGTTTTACACGATCTTCATTTTGAACTAAACTTTTGACTTTTACTTCAGGGTCACCAGCATATCCCATACCCGCATTTGTAAGAGTTATACCAGAAATTTCTCCTTCAGAATCTAATTGAACTGTTGCTGTTGCTTGAACATTTGTTGACAATGGATTACCATCAATATCAACTGCAGTTGGTGCATCTATTATAAGCGTTGGAGCAGTTGTATATTGTTTATCTGCCAATCCATAAAAAACTATATCTTTAATTTTACCAAGTTGAGAATTATTACTACCATCAACTGGAGCTGGAACCTGAGCGATAAGATTAGTAAATCCACTTCCCGCACTATTAATTGTTATATTATCGATATCTATTTGACCACTCGATGTTAATGCTAGTGTAACTGTTGGGTCTGTTGTGCTTGAACCTTCACCCGTAAAAGTAACTGTTGGTGGAGTGCCAGTATACCCTAGGCCTGGTTCTATAACTTCGAGTTTTTGTAATCCACCTGAACCATTTAATGTTACTGAAAAAGTAGCTGCTTTAAATGTCCTTGCAAATACGATTGGTGAAAAGAATGAAGCAAATGCTTGTACTAATATTGGTGTATCATCAATTGTTAATCCTGGAACAACACCAGGCATAGCTGAATTTAATCTTTGGCCTGCTGCTATTTGTTTGAGCTTTGATGATATTTTTATATTAAAGTTAGCATCTGTTGTATTTACACTTGTAAGTAATATGGTTAATAAAATTTCTGAAAAGTATATAAACCCAGATGGATGTACTAATCTATCAAATACAGTTTCCCAATCCTCAACGTTTCTTGCTGTTTTAACTACATAACTAAACTTTTGGAATCTTAAACTATCATGTACTTTAATCGCCTTTTCAGAAACCATACCTTTATTTGTTGTAAAAGAACCTCTTGGTTCAAACTCTACTGTTGTACCATCTGGTATAGTAACATTTGTCGATACTGTAATGGTTAAACCATCGGCTGATATTGCTTCAACTCCTAATGGATATTCAACATCATTTACTGTAAAGGTAAAGCTTCTTGGTACATGAGTTCCTGCAATTACTTGAGCACCAAGTTGAATACCAGAAACTGCAGATGCTAATACTAAGGATGAACTATTATTTACTGCTCCATTTAATGTACCACTAACTGTTTCTTCTTGTGAAAATGTTCCATCAGATGGAATCAGAGTATTATCAATTGGAAAACTAACTTCAACATTTTCTTCGAATAGTAATCTAAAAAATATTTCAATTGAATCTGTTGAACCTCTCAGTTTATAAAAATTTAAAATGTTTTTATATAAAGTTCTTCTATTAGCTAATACAGATGCTGGAACTGCAGGTGCTATTTCCTTTTGTTGTTTTTCTAAATAACTTGTATCATTAACATCAATATCCATTGCAGATTCAATTGTATTAATAACATATGAAGGACCTGGACCAGCATAATATTTTATTGGTGTAGTGAGTTGAGCTGATGAACCATTATGTAATGATGATAAATTTTTAACTGTATATGTTTTACCAACACCATCAAGGGCTGATAAAGAACCAGGCAATTCATTACCATTTGAAATCGTTATATCTGCTTGATCTAATGTGATAGTAGTTTTTACACCAGCTGGTGAAGTAATAACTAATGTTGATGATGAACCCTGTTGATCTGTAAAGAAATGATCATTTTCATTATTAGGATCTGAAACTCTAAAAACAGCTTTATTATCTAATACAACATCTGTAAAAGTTTCTGTCTCTTCATATAAAAACTCATCAAGGTTCATAAAAGTATAATAAGCCTTAAGAAGTTTGTTGAGCTCAGGACTTCTTGCCAGAATTTCAGAAGGTATTAATTGGTCAATACGAAGATTTTCTTTTGTAATATCTTTCGTACTTAATAAGTTTTCTAAAAATCCTGGTGAAAAAGGTTTATTATTTTGCATTATCTAATTCTCGAATTCGTTGTATAACTATTTCTTCCTGATGAACCGGATGTTGCTATAGTATCGATTTGTGCTGTTACATTTACAAAATTACTATCGATATTTAAAATCTCTTGTCTTGCTGGTGCAATATCCAATGCATCTGGGACAACAGTAATTTTAATTGATGTAGCGCTATCAGCTACAAATGTATGTAATGTTACTTTACCTAATGCTAAATCAATTTCTCCAGCATCAGCTACTGTTGTAACATTTACGCCATTCACAATTTTATATACAATTACTTGTCTTTTTGAACTATTACTGATTGGTATATCACCAAAGAAATGATCTATGCCTCCAACCTTAAATGCTCCTGATGTTAATACAAAATCTGTTGAACTACCTGAGTCAAATATAGGTGCTGCAAAATTTAATTCAAAATTATTATTTTGTTGTTGTGCAGAAATAGTTTGGAACATTCTTGGTCTTACATTACTATTTTGTATACTAGGATCTGCGTTATCAATGTTTCGTAATAATTGTGAATGTCTAAATACGCCGTCAAATTTATTTAAATTATTAAAGTTATAATCTGATATAGTATCTTTAACTACTGCTTGTAATGAAACAACATCTCTATCTGTAAGGTTTGGATTATATTTTACGAATACATCGAGTTCTAAATTTGTAAACTCTGGGTCAATTAATTCTGGTACAATTGAAACAATATTTTTTCCTTTTAATATTGAACCTTTAATCTCATCTTTTTCGTCTTGAGTTAATGCACCTGCTAATAGTGGTTTAATAGAAATATATACCTTACCATACTCTGGTGGAACTTGGTCTTCACCGCCCCATGTAGATATTGAATCAATATTTGTAAACTGTTTCTTAAGTATAGATGCATAGTCCTCTGCTGTTACTGCTCTGTCCTGAGTAGCAAATGTTAATGGTGCATTAAATCGAATTGATTCAGTTGTTTCTGCATCAACACCACCAGAAGCTGCAGCTACCGTTGTGACTGAATAAGTAGATGAACCTGTAAGTCCTGTTATTGAATCATTAAATACAAAACTATTAGCACCGTTACTATCACCACCCTCAGTTACAATATAGTCTGCTGTTACGATATTATCTGATGCTGGTTTTTTACCAATAACACCATCACCAAAATAAATTTCATAATAACCTGAATTATTTTCTTGTAAAAAATAAACTTGTGAAGTAGAATCTATGCCTGTGAGTGATTCAAATTTTGTATATACATCGAATTGAGTAGAGTTTTGATTATTTTGTAGCCTTACTCTTAATGTTGAAGTATCTGTATCAGCATCTGATAATTGAAATTTTTGATTTTCGATTCCAGCATCTACTCTATATTTAAGTTCTCTTAATTCACCTTCAGCAATTGTAACATTACTAAAAGTATAAGTTGCTGTTGAAGAACCATTAGTTACTAAGTCTGCAGAATGAGTACCAAGTAAAACGTAATCATAGTTTGTTCCATCTGTTAATGTTGTTCTTAATTTTTGACCACGATTTAATGTTATAGTCGATGGTAAAGTAGATGGACTATTGAATGCACCAGATTCATTAGCTGCATTAATAACAATATTAATAGTTGCTCTTGGTGATAATATAGACCTAGGAGTATATCCTAAAAGTTTAGCACGTGTTACTACATTACCTCGTATTTGTGCTGAATCTAAAAATGATTCATTTAATGAATAGTGAGCATTCAAGGCATTATAATGTGTATTATATGCTAGGACATCGAGTAATACACTCAATCCCGAACCATCAAAATCATATCCAGTAAATTCATCTTGAGTCTTGAGATAGTTTTTTATATTCTTTTTAATTTGATCGAAATCTAATTCTGTTACGTTTAAGTTATTTGCCATTATCTTAACCTTCTTAGTACTATTTCGACATCATCATCAATATCGAATTCTTTTATTCTAAAATGTATTTGAACTTTATATCTTTGTTTTTCTGCTTCGTCAGTAACAAAAATATCTGTTAATATTACCCTTGGTTCAAATCTTTTTATTGTTTGCTTTATTTTATCTTTTAAAATACCAATAGTAATCCCATTAGCAGGTTCAAATAATAGTCCTCCTAAATTTGCTCCAAGGTTTGATTGAAACGGTCTTTCATATTGGTTTGTTTGTAATAAATTTTTTATAGAATTTTTAATTGCATTATCATCACGTAGTGGTATAATATCTTTACGGATTGGATGTAGTGTTAAAGCTAAATCTAAATCAGTAATAGTTTTTTTACGACTATCGACACGAGCCTTTTTTAAATCTCCTGTTATTGTTTTGTCTTGTGATAGTAATGCCATATAGTTATTTATATAAGTTACTCTGAACTTTGATCAGGTTGTGTGGTATTTGGTAACGGAGATTGAGTATTATTAATCAATACTTGAACACTTGGAGGTAGATCTATTGTCTTTGGAAATCCGATCAATGTAAGGAAATCACAAAAATCAAATGTAATCCATTGTGTTAATGCATCTAATCCAATAGCATCAAAGAATTCAGTAACCTTTTGCATCCATAATTTAAATTGATATGTTTGCCATTCTTCTGCAAATTCTCGAGCTCTTTTTAATAATCGTTCTTTTTCAAATTCAGGTATTTCTACATTATCATTAAACTCACCACCTAATAAGTCATATAATGTAAATGTAAATATTTGTATTGATTTAAGTTCATCAATACTTTTATTTCTTATTAATGATTCTAAATCAAGTTCTAAAAGACCAGGTAAAGGAGCACCCAAATCAAGGGCGTCCCATATATCTCCAAACTCACCAATAAGACCAGAGAATCCTCCATGCATTAATAAATTCATTTTCTTTGCAACTTCAGATCTTAAAAAGTTTCTTATTGATTCTTTTTTAAAGTCAGCTGTTTCAAATTTATTCCATACTTTATATTCTTCTGGAATTAAATCATATATACTATCGACTTGATCTAAGGGTATATTATCTAGAACACTGTTTGGATTTGATAAAAATTCTAATATGTCAAAAGATATGCCAAGTATTGTAACATTAAATTCAATCGTAAATACATCATTAATTAATTCTAAAATTTGCCTTTGAACATACATCGGGTATTCAGCAGACAAACGAGTAATTATAATTTCCCACTCAAGTTCTGGTATTTCAATCTTTTCAAAATTTGGATCGTATATAGTTAAAAGCTTTCGTATATCTTCTAATTGTTTTTTTAAATCTTCTAAATCATTTTTATATGAATATGACGCCAGGCCTGCAAATAAATTTCTTAAATTAGCAGGAGTTGGTAATAATACACCAGGACATTCGATTTGTGGTAATGATATAGTTGGAGCTGACATTATATAACTCGAGTTTTTAGTATTGACTTAACTTCTATTGTTCCATCTTCTTGAAATTTTATATATGAACCGGTTTTATGTGTAATTCTTATTTGTTCTGACCCATCGCTATTATCTATTTCGATTTTATGACCTGCTTTTGATTCATATACTTTATTATCTACTGAAGCATACGATGGTATATCTCGTGTACCGTCTGTTTGTGTTGCAATACTTCCCATAATGATTGGATCTTGTGCTGACTCACCGTCTCTAAAAAATCCAACAACCCATGAGCCAACTTCTAAATGATGATTACCACCAACACCTTTAAGTGACGCTGAAGTATTTGGCATCATTACAGTTGCCCAAGGTAAATTCTCTTTTATATTATCATTTTCATTAAACCAACCATAAGGAAATACTTTTACTCTATTTAAATTTTTAGGATCGTTAATATTTTCAACCCTACCAATAAACCATGCAAAATTCCCACCTATAAATTGATCATCTCTTCTATCCATTTTTTAAAGTCTCCTTTCATCAAGTGATGCTATAAAAGAATCTTTTTTTACTTCTACATGCATTGTATATCCATCAACAGCAAATGTATGATATATACTAGTAATTAAATGATTGCCGCTTAGTAATTCAGAATTTACAAATCCTCTTTCATCTTCATCTTGTAATTCTGCAACTCTTAATAAATCTAAATTAATAATCTTACCAGCATGTAATTCAAAATCACCAAATACAGTAAAGCTTTGAGATATTGTATCTTGTAAAGCTTTATGAGAATACATATTAGCTACTGCATCTGATGACGCATTGTCATGATAATTTTTATCATCATTAAATGCTAGGGAATTACTATTAATAAAATAATTTTTACCAGTGGTTAAAGTATTTATTAGAGTATTATTAATTTTAGAATCTTCACCTATTGGTTGATATTTATTTAATAAATTTTTATTGTCAAATTTAAATGTATCGGGTGTATATTTTTTATCACTTATTTCTATTTTATGTATTGTAGAACCAAATGCACCTTCAGAACCAGTCATATATTTTGATAAATTAACGTTACTACTATCTTTTGAAATTTTTTGTTTTAATTCATCAAAATAGCTTTGTTTACTTTCTTCTGAATCATCAATTACAGGTTTTTCAAAACTAAAAAATGGTTTATTGTTATATGTTCTATATACACCATCGCCTATCATTTGTTTTTTCGATCTTAAAAATACTTTCCCATCCGCGGTTTGATAAAAATAATATGGTGTTCCACCATCATCAGCATTTCTCATTAACCATTCAATAGCAGATAAAGGCTTCATAATCGGTATTATTGCTTTAAAATTTGTGCCATCACTTCTATCAATGAATGTATCTAATTGTGGTATTCCTAAATCTTGTTTGCATATTCCTCTTACAGTATTTTTAAAACAACCTGATACCGCTTTGGAAATAGTTTTAAATTGATTTAAGTATGCATACTCTGGTAAACAAATAAATGTGTATTGTGATACACCCGGCTTCGTTTTCTTAAACCCATCTACTTTAGCTATGATTATTTTTCTTGACCAACGATAAACTTCTTTATTTGGTTCTTTTCTACTTATTGTAAATTTTATTGTTTCTGTGCCATCTAATTTTAATAAATCTATTATATCGTTAGTATCAACAATATCAATTTTTACTATAGAAGCTAATCTAAATATGCTTTCACTTATTTCTATTTTAGATACAAGATTTTCTATATCAATATTTGTATTATCTCTTAAGACTAAAAAAATTTCATCTATATCAAAAGACTTTGGTGATCTTGCCACACTATCAGCATCATGGCTGGCCGCATTACTAAGCATTTATTAAACTCTCAAATGTTTTTTGAAATTGTCCTATATATTTAGGGTCTACTACTTTTATTTTTGATCGCTCTTCATTGAGCTCATATTCGTATTGACGATATGTTTGATAACTTAATTCTCCATCGCCATGTTTAGCACCTTTAATATGTAGTGCATTTGTTTGTGGTCTTTTCTTTACATCGCTAGTTAAATAATAATAGTAAGGAGCTTCTGCATATTTAAATACTTGTGAAGCAACAACTACATCATTTGAAGTATTACCCTGTATAGCCTCATCAACTTCATATACAAAAGAGTTAGACATGTCTCTTACAATTAATTGATTCATATCAAGATTCTTTCGATATAGTTTCCCTAAAGCACCAGAATTGTTACCTTGAATTACTTCTCCTATTTGATATTTACCCGCAATAGTATTCGAAGCACCCGCTTCTACTCTTGAAACAATTGCATAACCATTATATTCTTCTTCAATATATTCATGTAAATCTTCCTGACTCATAGGCCAAGCTCTATATCCGTCATGTAAAAAATCATTAATTACAAAGAACGTCCAATAATATTGTGTAGAACCATATAAAAGCTCAGAAACTACATCTGGTCTTTCACCATTTTCTATATCATAAAATCTATATTGAGTATAATTATCAATAAACTCTTGTATAGGTTTTACGTGTCTAAATATATCTACTACATTTTGTTTTATTGCGTTCTGATTAAAATCATATTCTACTTTTGGAAATTGTCTAAAAAAACTCATTTATTCTCCTATGGTGATAATATTTTCTTTTTTCCAGGAGAGTATACTGAGCTATCATGACTTCTGAGTTCATCAGTATCCTCATCTCTAAATAGTTGTGAATCTTCTTGCAATTCTATTGTCATATCGACTTCAACTGGTTGGCCATCTTTATGAAAAGCGTTAGTTGATGAATTATAAACTGTACTAAATCCTGTGATTTGTGTTCTAAAAATTTGTGGAAAATATGGGTTATCTTCCTCTCCGATCATAAATTTTATATCAATTGCTGGTGGATATTCTAAAGCAATACCTCCAACTTTTCTCGGATAAGTAGCTCTTCTAAATATTTCTTCAATTTTTAATATTGTATCAGATTCACTTTTACTTTGTGCTACAAATTTAAATGCGAAACTAAAAGCTCTAATGTTTTGTGTTTCATAAGTTGTTCTTTGATATTTATTCACGGCTATTCTATTTTTTAAAGCACTTAATGCACCAACTTCTGAAGCATCTATGCCGAATATATCACTATACTTTTCTTTTCCAAATAAATAACCTGCTGTTAAATCATTTTTTCCTGGTTTTCCACCTACTAATCTTTTTATTATATCATTACCACCTATAACAGTTGTCAAATCTAAAGTACCATAAGCTGCACCGTCCTGTACAGTTAATCCTGGCGGTTGTGGTAATATAATATAATCTTTATTTTTATTATCGATTTCAAATCTTATATAAGGTGTTTCTTCCTGAATATCTGGTGGATAAACTAAATAACTATTGCTAAACATTCCCATTTCTTATTTTTTCCTATATAAATAAATATTTACTATAGAGTTATTTATATGAGTTACAAAGGAAGATACACAATTAAAAAGCCAGAAAAGTATGCTGGTGACCCTACAAAGGTAGTTTACCGTTCATTATGGGAAAGAAATGC
>Ga0213858_10001374_pt1 | contig 11612 bp, 16 predicted proteins | sample PICome_FD_160122 | JGI IMG/M metagenome (GOLD analysis project Ga0213858, IMG submission 160122) | Coastal seawater microbial communities near Pivers Island, North Carolina, United States - PICO245 | ecosystem: Environmental > Aquatic > Marine > Coastal | place: USA: North Carolina | collected... | reverse complement strand
GAATATGGGCAATACACAAATACAACTGGCAACATTGGGAACCATTTGACAAACACCACGCATAGAGTTATAATTTGAGGGTTGAGAAATCAACTGCGGCAGTCCCCTTGGTGGTTCAGGACTGGCGGCGATAGGAACCACCGTCCCGAGGTGTAGCGCAGTTTGGTAGCGCTCCTGTTTTGGGAACAGGAGGCCGCAGGTTCGAGTCCTGTCACCTCGATGATCATGGGGTATTTTATGTTATCTAAATGGATTAATCCAATCTATCTGGACGAGAGTTATATTCGATTACTACAACAAACTTTGCTAGCAAAACCAGAAGCAAAGTATTTGGTTCTTGATAACTTTTTCAAGACAAATAAATTGGATGAGATGATTAGGAGGCATAAGCGTATAGAATTCAGTGAGCAGTTAGACCAGTATTCTCATATTGATAAATCAAAACTCCCATATGATAGTGCTGTCAAATTTATGGATGAATCCAATTACGGATTTGACCTTTTGTTTTCTGAAGAATGGAGTAATTATCTTAAGAGATTAGTTTCTTTAGATTGTAAGGATGAAACATTTACAGAAGTAAAACTTCGTTATCATAAACCACATGCAAATGGTTTTTGGATTCATACTGACTCGCTTCGTTGGAAAATAGTTTGCATAGCTTACTTCAATAAAGATTGGAAAGTGTCTGATGGTGGACTACTTCAGTTGTGGAGACCAGATGAATGTAGTTTGGAAACAGCACCAAGAGTTAATTCATATCTAGATTCCAAGATGGACTACCTGACAAATAATGTCAGATTAAAAACTAGTTCAGTTGGTGGATGTTCTCCTGATGATAGAGACTTGATTGATTTTGTGTTGACAGATCAAATTGTTCCTGCATATAATAGAGTTTTCATATCTAATATAGAAAAGAACCTTACATATCATAGTGTATCACCTAGTAATGAGAGAGAAAGAACGGGGTTTGTGCAATGGATAGGGGTAGACCAATGAAAAATAGTGTAAAGACAACTACTAATGTAGAACTTCTTGCATATATTCAAGATTCTTTCTTAAATCCATCTGCTTATATGACAAATTTAAGACCAGTAAAAGAAATTGACTGGCAGTGGGATAATGGAAAAACAACTACTAACGTAACGTATGTTGATGGTGAAGTTAGTAAGAGAACTAATAATGATTCCCCTCCAACTCATGCATGTCATGATATTGCTCACTTTATTGCCGCATTGAATGGTAATATGGAATGGGACTATCTTCAACCTATTAATCATGTAGCAGAATATAACGCTGTGGCTATTGAAGTTATATTTTCTCATGCATGTCATCAATTTTTTCATAAGGTAGAACCAAATGTTGAAGAGTTAATGCATATTGTTTTTAATCATATGCAATGGTTTGCTGAAGAATATTATCTCATACATAAGGATCATCCAAGTAAGAAATCATATAAAGAATTGATGAAAGATTTTCTGGAAGTTTTTGATGTTGATAAAGCAATCAAGGCATTCAAAATATATTATGAGGTGTGGTCCGTGGAACACACTATAGGTAATCCAGAATTTGGGTTGCAAGTTAACATGGGGTCAGACCTTGACTTTTATGACGAGCGTGTTTATGATTACCTATATAAATCAAAGAAATTTTTGCAATCTCTTTTGTAAACCTATGCATTTTTACACCGTGGAAGAATTTCAAGAAGACTGGGAAAACATGATTAAAAGAGTAGAGAGCGGTGAGCACATAGGTATAACAAATGGAAGAAACCAAGCAGTGATGGTTCCTGCAGATGATGAGTTGATACGAATTTATACAGATCACAACGAAGCAACATAAACTTCTTGGAAGTGTAGCTCAATTGGCAGAGCGAGAAGCTTATACCTTCTGTATGCACCAGATTAGTGCGCGGTTGTGGGTTCGACTCCCTCCACTTCCATTGACAGATCACTCATCTGTCCTGTATAATAGAAAGGTCAACACGAAAGACAATGACACTGACTAGTAAGTTCAAGAAAGATCTGCAAACCCTACGCGGAGCAGTAAACGGCGAATTCTTTTTGGATGTGAAGAATCCAAAACTTCTCAAGAAAGTACGACGCTACTATGAAAACAATGGTGTAGTATTTTCTGGTGATGCTCTTGACGACTATGATATGCTGATGGAGCAAGTCGCTATTGATCTTGAAACCGCAGAGGTTACTCAATGAAAGTTTCCAAAAAACCAACCGTTCTTCTTGAGCGGTTTCCTTATCGTTATATTCAGTGTGGCAAACTAGAAATCAATGGTATGCCAGACTGCCGTATTCAAAAGGTAGACTCCTATACTGGACGCTATCGTGACATGTATCTTTGTGACAATGAAATGCAGTTGATGACTGCTATGGAAGACCACGATTATACTTGTTGGTTGGACCCTGATGGTGTTCCTGCTTATGTCAAAGAAAATTGTGTAAATCCCTATCCACAGTCCCGGTAAGACTCAAAACTAGCCCTGGTCGGTGAAGGAACCCCTTCAATCCCGAAGTCACGGATGGACTATAACAGAACTGGTGGAGTCATTAGACCCTCATAAAAACTAAATATTACAAGAGTACAATAATTTATTCCAAATGGCATACAAAGGAACCGCAGCAAAGTCTGCAACTGGTGCATCGATGTCAAAATACGACGTAGAAGTCGAATCAAGACTTCAAGCACTTGAAGCACAAGCACACTCAAAGTGTGATGGTGGTAGTAGTGCAGTGAGTGATGATCTGGCAGCAAAAGTACAGGAAATGTACGATTGGTATCAGGATATCAAGAGAAGAGTTTGAGTTTCTTGCTTCTCACAAGAGCAAGTGGTGCGGATGGAGGTAACACTCCCGCCCTGTTTCTTGCTTCAGGTGAAAGAGCAAGTGGCGTGCATGTAAAGACCTTATGAGGCAGGGTTGCGTAAACCCTGCTTTTTTTGTATAATAGATTTATCAAGTTGCAAGTTTTATGAATAGAGTAATGGTAGTGGGGCACGGATACGTTGGGTCCGCTGTTGCTTCAATTTTTACTGATGAAGAGAAAGTAATCATCGACCCAAAGTTGAGTGATGATATCATTGAGAATCATGCTGGTGAAAACTTTGATGCTGTCTTCGTGTGCGTAGATACTCCAAAGGGTAACAATCATGGTCTTCTTGATATGATTCTTGCCCAAGTGAATGTGTTTATTGGAAATAATACTCCAGTATGTTGCAAGTCAACTTCAACTCCAGATTACTATTACTCGGCTCAACAGAAGTATAAGAACATTCGTGTTCTCCATAGTCCTGAATATCTGAACTCTCGTAGCAACATTGAGAGGTTTCAGAATCAGAACTTCTGTATCATTGGTGGTGAGACTGAAGCGGCAAAGGTAGTTGCTGACATCTTTGTAGACCGTCTGGGTAATCTTGATCGTAATAAAGTGAGTATCACTGACATTCGCACTGCTGCTTTGGTTAAGTATTCAGAGAACTTTTTCTTGGCAGCAAAAGTTTCTATCTTCAATGAGATCTACAAGGTTCACCAAAAGATTGGATGTGAATCAACTTTCGATGAGTTCCGTATGTTAGTTGGTGAAGATGATCGTATTGGTTCTTCCCACACTCAAGTCCCTGGGTGGGATGGTAAGTTTGGATGGGGTGGACATTGTTTCCTCAAAGACAACCATGAGTTTGAACAATTCTCTGGCAGCACTCTCATTAAGTTTATCAACGAACTTAATGATGAACACAGAGGTGAGTAACATTTGCCAAAACTATACTTTGTTTGTATAATGTAAGTTCTACAAACATTGAAAAATGAAGAGGGTACTAGTAACCGGAGGAGCCGGTTTCATCGCGCATCATTTAATTTCTCAAATCATCAAAACTACTGACTGGGAAGTTGTCGCTCTTGATAGACTTGATTTTAGTGGTAATTTAAATCGTCTTCAAGATATTCTGAAGGACTTTTCTCAAGAAGATCGCTCTCGTGTCAAAGTAGTATTTCATGATTTGAGAGCAGCAATCAACCCACTCATTGCAGCTGATATTGGTAAGGTTGATTATATTCTACACCTCGCTGCTGGTTCTCACGTTGATAGAAGCATCGAATATCCGATGGAATTTGTCTTGGATAATGTCGTAGCGACTGGACACATTCTTGACTATGCCCGTGGTCTTGATCACCTTGAGAGATTTATTTACTTCAGCACTGACGAAGTATTTGGACCTGCACCTAATGGCATTCTTTATGGTGAGTATGACCGATACAATTCTACTAATCCATATAGTGCAACAAAGGCAGGTGGAGAAGAGTTAGCAGTAGCATTTGAGAACTCTTACTCTTTGCCTGTATACATTACACATACAATGAATGTATTTGGACAGAGACAGCATCCAGAGAAGTTCATTCCTATGTGTATTAAGAACATTCGTGATGATAAAACTATCACTATTCATTGTGATGAGACTAAAACAGTCCCTGGTTCTCGTCACTATGTCCATGCAGAAGATGTATCGGATGCTATTCTGTTCTTATTGAATCAACCAACTGTAGTTGAGTCTGGAAACTATGGTAATGCAAAGTGTCCCAAGTTTAATATTGTTGGTGGAGAGGAAGTTAATAACTTTGATTTAGCACAAATGATTGCTGATACTCAAGGAAAAGAACTTAAGTATCAAATGGTTGATTTTCATTCTGCACGTCCTGGTCATGATCTACGCTATGCATTATCAGGAGAAAAGATGGAAAAGATGGGTTGGAAACCTACCAGATCTTTGAGTGAACGCATTGCCGAGGTCACTAGATGGACTCTTGACAATGAACGTTGGATTGCGCTATAATACATAGTACGTGTAAAATCAATTTTAATGTCTGAATATAAGAAGACAGCACTAGTGCTTGGTGCTGGTGGTTTTATTGGAAGTCACATGGTTAAGAGACTCCGCGCTGAAGGGTATTGGGTGCGCGGAGTTGACTTGAAGAGACCCGAATATTCTGATACTGAAGCACATGAGTTTGTGCAGGGAGACTTGCGTGATGTAGATTTTGTTGCAAGGGTTATCCAGTTTAAGGGTGAGCAAGGCAACTTCTACAATCATGTTCCCTATCGTCTTGTTCGTCCTTTTGATGAGATCTATCAGTTTGCTGCTGATATGGGTGGTGCAGGTTTCGTTTTCACTGGTGAGAACGATGCAGACATCATGCATAACTCCGTGTCCATCAACCTGAATGTCCTTGAGGAAGTTCGTAAACTCAATGAGACTTTTGATGGTGTAAGTAGAGAGTGGACTGAAGCAAATCGTCCTGGTCTGGACCAACCTACCAAGATCTTCTACTCTGGATCTGCTTGCATGTATCCAGAGCATAATCAACTTGACCCCGATAACCCTGATTGCCGTGAGTCCTCCGCGTATCCCGCCAACCCTGACTCCGAATACGGTTGGGAGAAACTCTTCAGTGAGCGTCTCTATCTTGCCTACAATCGTAACCATGGCATCCCTGTTCGTATTGCTCGCTACCATAACATCTTTGGGCCTGAGGGCACGTATGACGGTGGACGTGAAAAAGCACCAGCAGCAATCTGCCGCAAAGTCGCCTTCCTCCCAGATGAAGGTGGAGCAATCGAAGTGTGGGGGGATGGGCTACAGACTCGCTCGTTTTTGTATATTGATGAATGCATCGAAGCAACTAGGAGATTGATGGACAGCGACTTTATGGGTCCTGTGAACATCGGTTCTGAAGAGATGGTCACCATCAATGAATTGGTTGATACTGCTGCTCGTGTTGCTGGTAAGGAAGTTCAGAAGATTCATATTGACGGACCTCTGGGTGTTCGTGGTCGTAACTCTAACAATGATATCATTCGTAAGGAACTTGATTGGGACTACTCACAGACTTTGGAAGAGGGTATTCGTAAAACATACACCTGGATTGGTGAACAAATTCAAAAATGAAAGTAACTTTAGTAACAGCACTCTATGATATCAATAGAGATAAGAAAGGGGATGGTAGAACCTTTGATGAATACCTCTCTTGGTTTGCCGGAACCCTTAAAGTTAAGTCTCCAATGGTCATCTTTGTTGATGAATCATTGGAGGAGTTTGTTCGGGAACATAGAAAAGGTCTTCCCACTAAAATTATTTGTCAATCATTAGAAGAAATTCCTTATTATCATTTGAATGATACTATTCAAAACATTTTGGATGATGAGGAATACAAATCAAAAATCTCTGACCCAGGAAGAGTTGAGTGTAAGATGAGTCTGTATAATGCAGTCATCTTCTCTAAATTTCGTTGGGTAAAGAGAGTTATTGAGGAGAATACCTTCAATAGTGAATACTTTATGTGGATGGATGCTGGACTATCCAGATTTTTTGCTCCACATGGCGTCAATATTAACCTCCCATACCCATCAAAAAATGCACAAGAGGTTCTTCTAGACTCTAAAGATAGTGTTCTGATTCAAGCCACGATGAATTTCTATGGTGATTTGGTAAACGCTGAAGTATGTGACGAATCTTATTTCTTGGATAACAGGTCATGGGTGATGGCAGGACTCTGGGGTGGTGGAGCAGAAGTTCTTACCAAATTCTGTGATATGGTTGATGATGTTCTTCAAAACAAACTGATAAAGAACAATATTATTAATAATGAACAGATTGTAATGGCATATCTGTATAAAAACAATGATGATATGTTTATGGTTTTTGAAAATTACGTCGGTCAGCACAGAGAATACGAAATCATATCTGAATTACAAGCATGAAAAAACATATTCTTATTGAACTGCGAGCAGCTGTGTGCGTAGATGAGTTCAAACATGGAAATGATTACATGAAAGATAGGATTAATGACTATGTTATTGGACTAAACTCTTTCTTTAATCAATTAGACAGAAGCAAGGATTGTGATGTAGTCTTTGTAGAAAATATCTGTGAGGGTCCTGAAGACCTGCCTCAGGAAGTACAGAATGCAATCCCTGAAGGGACTTTCATGTATGTGAAGAAGAAAAATGACTATGGAAAGTATAATAAAGGTGGTGGTGACATCGAATTGTGGAAGGATTATCTAGAACAGATTTGTGAGTATGAATATTTCTTCCATTATGAACCTAGAATGAGGTTAGATGACCCTGCATTTCTACAGTCATTCCTAGAAACTCCTAGGAATCTCTTCTGTTTTGAGGATAATCCTCATGTTCCTACCGTTAAAACTGGATATTTTGGAGTCAAGGTATCTGACTTCAAAGAATATGTTGATGGTATTGATTTAGATAAATTTGTAGGAGAGAGCACTAGCATTGAACAAAGTATGCGGAGTTTCTTTGAAACCAAAGTCACGGACTTTGAACCAGACGTAAAGTATTGCACTAGGAGATGGTATAATGAAGGTTATGGAAGTGGATACTCAAAGTATTAAGTCATCTTATAAAGTAAACAGTTATGATAAGGTATTTCAATCTATTTGTTTCACTTTAAAACCAGAAAAGATAGTTGAGTTTGGAATACTTGAGGGGTATTCTTTAGATTGCTTTGTAAAATATGCAGCAAATGCTAGCATTGAAGCAAATGATTTGTTTGATGAGTTCCCATTTAATGCAGCAAACTATGAGTTTGTGACTAACAAATACAATAACAATTCAAACGTTATCATCAATAAGAAAAATTTTTATGATGCTGTAGATTCTTATGATGACGACTCAATAGACATTCTACATATTGATATTGCAAACAATGGTGACGTTTTTGAATTTGCCATACAAAATTACCTACCTAAAGTGCGTGGAGTCATGATGTTGGAAGGTGGTTCTGTAGAAAGAGACAACGTTGAGTGGATGTTGAGGTATGGCAAGCCTACAATTCAACCTGTGTTGCAAAAGTATTCTGACAATGTTAGAATAGAAGTTCTAGAAGATTACCCATCAATAACTCTTATTTCAAAATGAAAGTAAAAGAAAGTATTATACCTCTCTTTAAGGTCTTCATGTCAAATGAAGCACCTGAAGAGGTATCAAAAGTATTGATGTCTGGTTTTATTGGTCAGGGTCCAAAGGTAGAAGAGTTTGAATCTGAACTGAAGACGTTTTTCAATAATGAAAAAGTTGTTAGTGTAAATGCTGCAACATCAGCAGAGCATCTTGCTCTTCATATGCTGAAGAGACCTGCTGATAATGTCAAATCATACTTTGGTGTTGCCTTTGCAAACTCTCACTGGGATGGTATGCAACCTGGTGATGAAGTTCTAACCACGCCATTGACTTGCACTGCTACTAACTGGCCCATTCTTGCCAATGGTTTTAAACCAAAGTGGGTTGATGTTGATCCTAATACCTGCAACATGGATTTGAATGATCTTGAGAGAAAGATCACTTCAAAGACCAAGGCAATCATGGTGGTTCACTGGGGTGGTTATCCAGTGGACCTTGATTGGTTAGCGGAGATTCAAGACAATGCAGAGAGGAAGCACGGCATCAGACCTGTAGTGATTGAAGACTGTGCTCATGCCTTTGGATCAACATACAAGGGGGCGAAGATAGGTAATCATGGCAATATCTGCACGTTCAGTTTCCAAGCAATCAAGCATCTAACTACAGGCGATGGTGGTTGTGCAATCTTCCCTAACGATAATCAGGTGAAGAGGGCAAAACTTCTTCGTTGGTATGGTATTGATCGAGAGGACAATCGTAAGGACTTCCGCTGTGAGAGTGACATTCCAGAGTATGGATTTAAGTTCCACATGAATGACATCAATGCCACCATTGGTATCAACAATCTGCCTGGAGTGAAAGAGAATATTGCCAAGACCATTGATAATGCTAACTTCTACAATCAAGAGTTGGCAGGTGTTCCTGGAGTGACTCTGCTTGAGAATAGTTCTGATCGTCAATCATCCTATTGGATCTATACAATGAAGGTTGAGAGGCAGCAGGACTTCATGAACAAGATGAAAGAATGCAATATCATGGTTAGTAGAGTTCATGAACGAAATGACATTCACTCTTGTATGTCTGAATTCAAGACAGATCTTCCTAACCTAGATAAACTGGTGAAAGAAATGATTTGTATTCCTGTTGGTTGGTGGGTCACGCCAGAAGATCGACAGTATATCGTTGATTGTATTAAAGAGGGATGGTGATGGAACTGGGTAAAAAGTTTTCTTATGATAAAGAGAAGTATAAGTTTAGGAACGAAATAGAACTAATGTTCCAGACTTATAACTTGGAGTTTGTTCATAAGTGGGAGAAGTGTGACTTTGGCAGACTGACATTTGATACTGATCAAAGCACAGTTCTTCACAAAAAATTCTATAATCAAGTAAGAGAATCTAACTTCCTAAACATTTACAGTAAGTTTATTGGGGAAGTTATTCTTCCTCACTTTGGGGAAGACATCTTGTATCAGAAGGTTCCTACCTTCAGAGCTCAAGTTCCTAACAACATTTCTGTAGCAGAATTTCACAAGGATAAAACTTATAGTCATAGTCCATATGAAGTAAATGTATTCTTACCAATCACGGTAGCAAAAGATACATCTACAATCTGGGTAGAGTCTGTAGAAGACAAGGGTGATTATCGACCAATGAATGCTGAATACGGTGAGTATTATATTTGGAATGGGTCTAATTTAAAACATGGCAACAGAGTCAACACCACTGACATGACCAGGTTCAGTGTTGACTTTAGAATCCTCCCTTATAAAAATTATAGTGAGGATAACATTAAAGAAACCGTCACAAAGAAGATGGAATTAAAACTGGGTAAGTATTTTGAACTGATGAGGTATGACAATGGCTGAAGTTAAGTATCCAAAAGGATATCTAGATGAGTATCAGATTGATGGATGTGTTAATATTGACACTCACCCATGCTTCTGGAACTCTGAATCTTATCCTGAATTTCAAGAGGAAATAGAAAGATTCAAATCACTTCTAGTTGAACTGGTTGAGAAGAATGAATCAAAAACATTCTATAAGTTTGGTGATGGTGATTATTTCTTTTTGAAAGCAGATGAATATGGTAGTGCAACTCCTGGTCGTAGAGCATTGAGTAAATCATATAGTCAAATTAATCACAAAGCATTTACTGATGGTGCCTCATTGTGTGATTATTATACTTGCGAAATCTATCCAGAGAATAGAAATAAGTTTAGAGAAGTTATTTCGGAAACCAACATTGATTTCCCTGCAGAGTATGGATATGCTTTGATTGCAAACAAGTGGTTGTTTGAAACTTTCGCTGGCAGTATTGGTTTGATTGGTGCTAGCACCAAGATGAATCTGATTAGTGAATTGATGGAAGCAGAGCAGTATCAAGAGTATCTTGGTCTTGAAAAATTTGAAGATTATATTTCACTACCACAAAAGTTTGCTTGTGATGACTTGGATGCAACTGAAGCAATGGTTGCTGAACAACTCAAGAATTCTACATCTAAAATCTTTTTGATGGGTATGGGGCACGTCAAGTCGGGTCTTATACATAGAATGAAGAAGTATACCGATGCTGTATTTCTTGATGTCGGTGCTGGTATTGATGCAATTGCTGGTATAATTGATGTAGGACGACCTTACTTTGGGGATTGGACTAACTATCAAATTGACGAAGAAGATCTATATGCAGATGTAGATTATCTTGCCTATGAAGGTAAGGGAAAGCACATCCTATTGGAAAGAATTTAAATGAAACACCCTGGCAAACACTCTATTGAAGTTACAACGAAGATTGGATGTTCCAATGTTTGTGAATACTGTCCACAATCTACTTTGATCAGTAGGTATAGGGAGAGAATTGGCAAAGAAAAGGATACGATGATGTCTTTAGAGACATACAAGAAGTGCATCAGCACAATGCCTAAAGATGAAATTAGTTTAAACTTTACTGGATACGTAGAGCCGTTCTTGAATCCTGATTGCGCAGACATGATTATTCATACGCATGAGATGGGATTTTCCCTGCTTGTTAATACCACTTTGATGGGGTTGACTAAAGAACAGTGGGATAAGATGAGTGACATTCCTTATGAATGCAACATTCACTTGCCATCTGGGTCATACTTTGAAATGATTGGTGTCAAGATTCCTCTTCAGTATTATGAAGAGGGTGGTAAGAAGTATCCAGAGTTGAGTGATGAATACTATGATATGCTCAACTATGTGATTTCAAATCCCAACAAGTGGAAGATTAATTTCCACTGCCATGGTGACTTACATCCTCTGCTTAATGACCTGACCAGGTACTACAATGTGGGAGTAAGAGATATCAACAGCAGAGCAATGAACATGCTGCTGGAGAAGAAGGAGAAGGTTCCGCCCGAACAGAATATCAGAGGCAAGTGTCCTAGGGTATATCAGAATGTTCTTCTACCTGATGGTTCTCTTTCAATCTGTTGCCAGGACTATGGTCTTGATGAGATCATGGGCAACCTTATGGAGAATACCTGGGAAGAGTATATCAACTCTGAACGTGTGCAAGATGTAAGAGCACATGGGTCTGACTTATGTGATTATTGTGAAGAGGAGATTGATTATAGAGGAGAAGAAAAATGGGCTGAATGGAGGAGACCACAACAAATTAGATAATATGAAAATATGTTTTATCTGTGAAGGCATACTCCCTAT
>Ga0213858_10001373_pt1 | contig 11612 bp, 13 predicted proteins | sample PICome_FD_160122 | JGI IMG/M metagenome (GOLD analysis project Ga0213858, IMG submission 160122) | Coastal seawater microbial communities near Pivers Island, North Carolina, United States - PICO245 | ecosystem: Environmental > Aquatic > Marine > Coastal | place: USA: North Carolina | collected... | reverse complement strand
TGATAGTATTTTACACCAATCAAATTGTTTTGCATAGGTCAAAATTTCTTCTCTGTTTTGAACTGAATACTCTCTGTTTTCAATAATTTTTTTCTCAACATATTCAGTATCATTAATCTTATCCTCTGGAATAATTGTAATAAATTCCCTCAAAGGATTTAGATTTGCAGTTGCCCATTCACTGACGACTACACCAAGTCCAGCGGCAAATGCTTCAAGACACACTAGGGGATGTGCCTCACCATCTGACAGCAGCACAAGGTTACCATAGTCAGTTAGGTTTTCATAAAGGACATCTTTCTGCCATTCACCAAGATAGTTTTTAGATTGATCAAACCTCTGCTCTGCAATATTACCTGCATACCAGAGACTGTCAATGTCTTGGAAGAGAAACTGTCGTTTCCTATGATCAATCTTAGCGAGGTAGATTGATCTATCAGGATACTTAGGGGTATCGGTATGCCTGAAGTTATCAAGCATCACTCCATTAGGATTGAGATACAACCTATCTCTAGGAATATCTGCAAGAGTGTGATACACATCATTGATACCATCAGAGAGACCGAACACATTAGGTTTGATTCTCCAAAAATGATCAAAGACCCTCTGCTTATATCCACCCATCATTTCAGGTCTTTCAATATATGCAAAGTGAGTGGTACATGCACATGGATACTGAATGTACTCATACAAAGGCACCCAATCATCATAGTTGATATGAACAAAGTCAGGTCTGAATTCATTCAACATGCGAATGATTTGATTAGGATCTGGTACATTAATAATCTGTACCTCATGACCAAGTTTGTTTAGAGATAACTTCATATCCCATATCAAACTCTCAACAGCACCCCATCCCTTAGGGGGTATGGGTAGTGCTGGACCTATAATACTAATTCGCATTTGCTTCCATCTTTTCGATGTTTTGCACGTAGAGTTTTACAAGACTCTCCCATGCAAAATTGTCAATACCAAACTGACGAATATCATCTCTCATGCCAATCGACACCTCACGATTCTCTTTGATTTTTTCCTCAACGTAAGGAATATCTGTGAGTTTGTCATCAGGGATCACAGTCACGAATGGAAGATCGTCTGGAAGATCATGTGCAGCATACTTAGAGATAACAACACCAAGACCATTGATGATTGCCTCTTTCACAACCAGTGGTGTTCCGTTTTCACCGTCAGACAGTAAGACAAGACTTGCAAAGTCTGTAAAATGCTCTCTCTTATATTCGTCTGTCCACTCACCTAAGTAATTTTTGGACTGATCAAATGGTGTTGCACCAGTGTCTTGTCCAACATAGTCGATCGATGGGATGTCTTGATACAACCACTGCTTTTTGCGGTGATAGATCTGACCAAGATATAGTGAGCGATCAGGTTTCACTGCTTCGCTGCGATAAGTAAATCTCTTGTGATTTGCTCCATTCTCTGACAACAGAAGTCTGCTCTCATCTGCACCTGCGTTCTTGAAAGTATGATAGTCTTTCTTTGAAATACAGAAGATATAGTATTTTTTGTTATTGATGATCCAATCAAAGGTGCGATCATACCCATCACGACGGTGCATGTGAGGTTGATCGATGTAAGGGTAGTGACTGCTAATTGCTAACTTAGGAATATTAGTTTCATTAGCGATCCTATCCATGATAGGATGAAAGACATCGTAGTGAAGATGAGCAAAGTCATATTGCTCTTCATTCAAAAAATTAATGATTTGATCCCAATCAGGTGTGTTTACGATTGTTCCATCATGACCGAGTTCATCCAACTCTAAAGCATAATCCCAAATCAAACTTTCAACAGCACCCCATCCATCGGGTGGAATGGGCATGATGCCTGGTCCTACAAGTGCAAGTCTCATCAATAAAGCTCCTTATATGCATGAACAAGAGAGAAGTCGGTGTCACGGAAGTTAGGAGTCTTCCATACTTCAGTGAGATTGTTATTAATTGAATAGTCTTTACCCAGAATAAAGTATGCAATCTGCATGTAAAGATCTAACCAACCAAATCTATGATCAAGGAACTTTAGAATATACTCAAACTCAAAGTCGATGAAATCATAAATTTTGTGATAGTTATCCAAGAAGGTCACAATGTTATAGATGCTTCCACCACCTGCACCATACCAATCAACGTTAGGAGTGACACCATACTTAGTCTTGATAAAGTTGAGAAGTCCTGGTGAGATTTTATTACCTGGAACATCAAACCCAGCACACTCCCACTCTGCTGGAATCTTGACCTTACCTTGAGTAAGAACGTCGTCTTCCATCATAATCATGTGGGTACATCCTTGAGAACGTGCGTATCTTGCTGCCTCTCGGAACATATGAATCCAATGTAGAGATTCATCTTTAGTGAATCCATAGATACCAGACTCATGACCTGAGTTTCTGCGTCCAATCCTCATGTATGAGTGAACATAATTTACATTATATTTTTCACACAAATCAGAGTAATCTACACCTCCATCACAACAGATTGTGTAGGGTGCATCAGGATGATACTTTCTAAACTCCTGGAGAATAAACTCTGTTGCTTTTTTATTCTCATACACTGTATGAAAACATCCAAATTTTGTGGTCATGATTCTTTCAAATAGTGTGGGTGAATATCGTCACGGTACAACCAGAACCAGTGCGGTTCTCCAGGAGGAGTTGGTTGCACATCAGGAGTCATATCCTTGAAGTCGTAACTAAATGGTGGATTATAAAAACTGAAAACAGATGGATCTTTCATACCCACCCATTTCTCAAAGTTCATCCTCTCGATAGGTCCAAAGTCTTCCTTCTCTCTAACGAAAGCATCTTTGGTAGGATGTTGGAGTGATGCGATATAATCTGCTCTTGCCCACCAGAAATTGCCACTCATATGTGGCCAAGGGTCCAGGCAATAATTAACCCCAGTAACTTGATAAGTGTCTAAAAGATCAAGATTCTTCTTCCATTTATCAATGCACCCCCACTCCATGAGGTGACGCCAACTATTTATTGCCCGTACCTTACGGTCAGAATACTGATCTCTGACGCCACACATGTGACTAATGCCCTTTGTATGAAAGTACATAACTTTCTTTGCACGTTCATTCACACAGTCTTCGTAGAGATACTTGAGTGTAAATCCTTCGTACTCCTCGTCACTATCTCTACAGTCAACAATGTTGATCCAGTCATACAGAGACACAAACTGCTTGATTCTGGATGCTTGTGGTCCATTGATAGCACACTTTACTGTAGCAACCTCTGGCAATCCAGAGCGATACAATCTCTTAATCTGTTCGTCAACCATGATCTTCCACAGATCTGTATCTGCTGGAGACCAAATATGATAATAAACGTTTGTTCTCATAGTTACCACTGATTATTGTCTAGTGCTGCGTTATCTTTTGCCAAATGCATCATTTTGTTAGGGAACTTACAATAGTCTGCAAACATTTCAGGATATGCATACTCAGGAGACAGAGTTATTGTATCATCTCTATGAGTTAGATACCACTTGTTCATGTAACTCTCCTCATAGTATCTGGCAGAGATGTTCTTTTGAACATCATCCTTTGTCCATGAATCAATTTGCTTGATCATGTCAAAGATGTAGGGCACTTTTCCGCCCCACAAGCACCCCTGATAGTACACAGACATATCAAGTATACTATCATCAATATAAGCGTTTGACAATGGGTTTACATCGTATGATCCTGGCACCTGATTGTGAGGAGGGAATCCCACAAAGTGACATGGGTGGTGAACTCCAATGTATTTTTTACTGTCATCAAAAAATTCATCATAAGTAATTTCTTGTTGCACATAGAGATCAGCATCAACTGACACTAACCAGTCAAAATCAGAGACTAGATCCTCTAATCTCAACATTTCCTCGAAAGTTTTATGATACGTTGTAGGAAATCCATAGTGAGGTATTTCCATCTTCACAACGTTATCTGGACACCCCTCTAGATCTCCATCAGTAAAAACAAAATATGTTTTTTCTACTCCAGGCAGAAAATATTTTTCTAGTCTTTCATACCATTGAGGCAAAAACTCAATATATTTTTGAGTGCCCCAAAAGGTTATAGCAAGTTTCATTGTAGATAATGTTTTGGTTCCCAATTATAGATCTCTCTCACCTTACTGGTATCAATATTCAGATTTGATTTCTCTGCCTTTTGATTTAGTTTTAGGTTTAAGGTCCCACGCATTGATACTCTATCTATTATATCATAAAGGGTGATACTTTGAGCACCAACTAAGAATGTCTCATGCTGCGTTTTGAATACTCCAAGAATACTTTTGATAATCAAATCAACCACATCATCAACATGGATAATATCAACTATTGTTCCTAGGTTAGCGTATATTTCTACGACTTCATCAGTATCAAGTAAGGTAAGCAATTTATCAACGAGACCATTGACTCTTTTCCTATCTACAACACCACCCCAGATGTTCGTAACACGCAAAATAGTTGTCTGAACATCTAGTTCATTGAGAATATTTTCAACATCTAACTTACACTTTCCATATAGTGAGTGAGGCGTCGGAATATCATTGTCAGTGTCTCTGTGTAAATCACCTGCTGATGATAGAAATATAATATGTCCGTTACGATTCTTTTTTTGATAAAGTTCAAACAGTTTTTTACTATTGATTACATCTTTTTGTACAGATTTATCTTTTGCTCTTGTCGTAGATGACCAACCAAGGTGAATCAGAAAAGACTTTTCATGAGATTCAAAAACATCTGGTACTTCATCCCTATAAGAAATCTTGGTGACATCATAGTCACCAAGACAAGCGCATAATCTACTACCAACTAGACCGTTAGCACCAGTTACATATATCATTTAATAATAGTCCAGTCTTCTAACATTATATCAGAGGCATCTAGGTGAGCATTGTTTGGACCAAACCATTTGTTGGGGTCTGGAGCACACACAACCTTGTTCATGCTCTTAGACAACCATGCTCCCCACCAAGAGAATGTTGAATTAGCAATGATGAAATCACTACAAAGACTCATCAAACACAAATCAGTGTAACTGTCATTTCCCTCTGACACTAAGAAGCGATCATCCTCAAACAATTCTTGCTCTTTGCACCAATCAGGATCATCTGAAAAAATAATTACCGTTCGATCACTTTCAAATCGTTCGAGAGCAGATGCATAATAGTCAAGACCAAGATTATGATGATTTGCAGAGTTCTTGATGAAATCACCACGACGAATATGAAGTGCAACTGGACGATCCACTTCACTCATACGATGTTTACACAGTAAGGCAATCTCATTCTTGAAGGTGAAATCTTGCCTAATCTCATCTTCAATATTTTTGAAGTATTTTTCAGTTTGAAAATATCCTTGAAGGTTTACCCAGTCAGGGCACTCATTGAATAGTTTTTCATCAAAAGCAAAAGTGCTCTCTTCCACGTTAGGTCTATCTTGATCAATCAATTGAATATTCAACTGAGTCACATTAGACATTACAAAAGGATTGAAAAGTTCAATCTTGAGTTTATTTCCCAAACTATCTACAACAACCTCATTATGAAAGGGAATACAGAAGTTGAATCCCCTATTTTTTGCAATACCACGAAGAGATGCGTATTGGAACATCTGGTTCCCCAGTTGCCCCATCTTTCCAAGATAATTAAACCCAATCATATCAAAGACCGTTGATGATTTCGATGATTCCGTTGCAGCGGTTCATGTATGTATGATCTCGCTTGACAACTTCAAACAAGTGACGCATTCTTTCCTTATCATACTGATGCTTTACACCAAGATCAAAGATTTCTTGTGCAGTCTCAGCACATAAGACTTCCTTATCAATAAAGTCTTTTACATAAGGAGCATCACATACAACAGGACAACCATAACTAATTGCTTTCATCACGCGACAGGACACATAAAGAGTGTCTTTCTGCTCTTGTGGTCTAAAGTCAGGGACAAAGAAAGACTTCTGCATCAACTTGATATTAGTGTCCTCATCCACAGCACGATCACCCGAGGGGACATGTGCAGTCTCAGCGTCATAGTGGTTGAAGGTAATACCATTTTGCTTTACGATCTCAATAAACTGTTGATGTAAAGGTTCCGCATTAGGTCTAGGTGCGTGAATAGTTCCGATGAAGTTATACGCATTATCTCTAGTGATATCGATATCTTCAATCTCCATTTCCTCTGGCCAAATGTTTGTTGCCAGAGAGAAATACATCACCTCATAGGGAACTTCAGGTGTTTTATCATAGATAACACCTTTATCTGCCTCAATAAACCGCACACCATCAGGGTTAGGACGCTTGAACTCAGGAACCCTCATGTTGATGAGGCGCTTGACGTTACCAAGATACTTATCAAGGTTACGGAATCTATCCCAAGAAATATAGATGCCACTAGAAACTACAGGGCAGTTAATGTCTGTTCCTGATTGATTGTCAATAAAGAAAATACAATTGTTATAATCAAACTCTCTAGCACTTGGGTGGTCTCTATCATCAAACCAATAGACATCATACCCAAGTTTTTGAAATGTCCTAAAAATACACACCAAAAAGTATGATGCAGTATCTGTATAGTGCTTATGACCCCAAATAACGATCTTATTGCTCTTGTCCATAGTTGATTGTATTTTTTATATTATAGAATTGCCGACATGAAAAGTCAACGGTTTAGTGGAACACGTCCATTCTTAATTTGCTCTCTCCAATGATCAAGGAGATCGTGGAACATCTGACCTGTAGGGATCTCTGGTTTCCAATCGATTGCATTTTTTATTTTGGTATTATCAAACATTTGATAGTCTGCATCTATTGGACGCAAACGATTAACATCAGTCTGAACGACAATATCCCTTCGTGTGCTAAATCTCAAAAGGAGATCGACCACTTCTTCTAATTTATATGACTCCTCACCTGCGATATTGAAGTACTCACCAGGTTCAATCTTTCCTTCAGCACTTGCTTCAAGTAGCATAAAGTAAGCTCTCACAGCGTCTCTTGCGTCTTGAAATGTACGAGTGCTGGAAAGATTTCCAACATACACAATTGGTTCTTGATATCCTGCTTCGATCAGAGCAATCTGTTTGGCAACTGTACTTTCAAAAAATACATCACTCCTTCTGGGTCCTGTGTGAGTTCCCATACGAGTCATGAATGTTTTGATACCATATGCCTCACCGTAAAACCTACCAAGGTAGTCTGTGCCTATTTTACTAATACTATAAGGACTTGCACCATGCATGGGTGTGTCCTCTGACAAGGTTACGCCGACAGGTGCGCGACCATAAACCTCACTGGAAGAACAAACATGCACTACAGGGTCATACTTTGGCGTCTGACGGATTGCCTCCAGCAAATTAGCAGTTCCAATAATGTTTGTCTGCAGGGTTTCAATAGGAATATCAAACGATGTCTTTGGATATGACTGTGCAGCAAGATGTGAAATGTAATCAGGTTTGACTTCCTCAATCATTCTCCTAATAGACATACCATCATTCAAATCAGCATAGTAAATACTGATTTTATCTTTCTTATTGATGCGATCCGTCAAATGATAGATGTTATCAAGCGGTTCTTGCCACCGCATCATACCAACTACTTCATAGTCAGTGTTATTGAGAATATAATCTGCTAATTGAGAACCAACTTGACCTGTGATTCCGGTAATCAAAACCTTTTTCATTTGCTAAATTCCATGCATACTGCCTCTCTGAGTGATCTTTGAGGTCTTCCTAAAACATTAATCAATGGATGTGACATCATAGAAACGGACGAGGGTCTATCTCGGTAGAAACTTTCAGGAGGTCTAACAACTTCAAATTCAAGATCAGGAAATACCTCTTCCTTGAGGATTTGTGCAAATTCCGATCTACAAACAGTCTTAGGTCCCCCACAATTTATAAATTGAGGACCATCCCAGTTTCTGGAGAGACTGAGAATAGCATCAACAGTATCATCACGATGAATAACAGACCTTTCAAAAGGAGAAAAAATCTCAGCAACTTCACCAGTTGATGAGCATTTCTCAAGATATGAGGTAAATCTATCTTCTTTGAAGAAATTAAATGATGATCTAAGAACTTTGACTAATCCATTGCCTTTGAAATATTCTTCAACTTCGGATTTCATTTTACCATATACCCCCACGGGGTTCTTTTGCCACTGCTCATCAAATTGATTATCAACGTTACCATATACAGCATCACTTGATAGAAAAACAACTCTTGCCCCTCTTTGAGTGGATTTTTCGATAAACTCAATGGTTTTTATTACGTTTACTTTTCTAGCCAGTTCAGGATTATTGGAGCACACTGAGGGTTCAGAGATGGCAGCGCAAAATGCGATGACATCATCATGACCTAGAGAGGCAAAATCATACTCTAATTCATCTTTGTCTAGACGAGTAGCGATTGCTTCTACATCATCATGCCAAACGTCAAGAGATTTTTCCAAAAGTCTTTTGCCAACATTACCAGTGGCACCGATAATCTTTAACATATGTAATCCTGAAATGTTTTTAGTCTGTCGGGTGTTCCGATGTCAAATCTACGTGTCTTTAAGATTTTGTAAGAAACGTCTATCTCTGGCAATATATCATATTCCATGCTGATTGGCAATTTTTTTGGAATATCTAAATCTTTCTTAAACAATTTGTAGATGCCAAGACTAACAAGTTCTTTGCCAGATGCATCAGGATTCTTTTCTACAAAAGAGACGACCTTACCATTCTTCCCTCTAATATATCCAACGTCATGAGTCACATCTTCTTCTGCTACAAAAATAGTTGACTCATCGACATCAAGACTCAACTCTCCAGTAAAGAATGTATCACCATTCATCACATAAAAAGATTCTGGTAAATCTATTTTACTTAAGAATCCAGCAGTTCCAGATGGTGACCCTTCATTGAATACTTCAATACCATGCTTTTCATATTGAACAAACTCGTCATAGTTTAGATCTGAGCATACCAAAGTAATAGAAAACCCAGAGAGATTTTCTAAAACGTAATCAAGGAAAGATCTATGATGAACATCAACCAAAGGTTTCGGTTTTCCCTTCGTAATAGATGCTAACCGTGTACCACGACCACCAACTAAAAGATATAACTTAGTCCCCTGGTGTAATTCTGTAACTATCATCGTCAAAATGTTGCGTGGAAAATTCAAAAAGTTCAGTGTCTCTATGAGCTACCATTTGATGTCTGAGCCCAACTGGAATGTGAAAAGTATCACCTTCAGATAAAAATATTTTTTCTGCTAGATCAAAGTAATCGCCATATGAATAAAATAATTCAATCATTCCCTTGTGAATGTAAAATGTTTCATCCTTAAGTTTATGATAATGCCAAGAGCACCTCTTTCCCTTGACAAAATAAAGGAGTTTACCACAGTATTCCTCCTTATTCACCAACCATTTTTCATATCCCCATCCTTTAGGATGAAATTCTACACCCGCCATACGTCAACTCCATGTTTAACGAACTTGAAAGGAACTACTCTGCCCACATTCCTTTCTTTGAGAGCACTGATAAGTTGATGTCTCCTTTCAAAATCTGTAAAGAGAATCATGTGACCACCGCCACCAGCACCAGATATTTTAGCAGCCTTTGCTCCGTTTTTCAAAGCAAACTCATAACTATCTAGCAACTCAGGCGAAACGACTTTTTCATTTGTTTGAATTTTATTCTTCCAATACGTGTTCATGGTCTCACAAATCTTGTCAACGTCACCTAGAAGAAGACTTCTCTTGTATTCTATTGCAGCAGACTTGATTCTATGAGTTGCTTGCAAGGTTGCTTCATCGTTATTGAGAAGATTTTGTGCTGTATTCTCAATAACTCTCTCACTCATTCTGGGTTTACCAACATAATATAGAACCGTGCTCAACTCTAGCATATTTTGTGTTTTGAAATTCAATCTCAGCGGATTGACAATGGTTCTGCCATCAGGTAAAAACTCAATAAAGTTGAAACCACCAAAAGCGGCAGCAAATTGATCTTGCTTACCGCCAGGAAGATTGCAAATGTTTCTTTCAATCTCTACAGCATATTCAGCGATATCATATTCACCAAGAGGAATACTATAATACTCTGCAATAGCAGATATAAGTGCTACAACGAGAGCACTAGAACTACCAAGACCACTACCTGGAGGTGCCTCAACATAAGTGGTAATCTTTACAGGATGTCTCTCAATACCCTTTGTAAGATATTGATAGGTATTGATAAGCAGTTTCATCTTAGTGTCAACATACTTTTCATCTAAAGGAAAATATCCCTCAGCATCGTTCAAATCAACACTCTGAAACAACCACTCATGATATGGTTCAATTTTGCAATATGCATACTGATCAATGGTTCCGTTTAGAACGACACCACCATAATGTCTCCAATATGGTAACAAATCAGTGCCACCTCCTGCCATGGCAAGTCTAAGTGGTGCTTTTGCAAATACTGTTTTCATATCAGAAATGAACTTGAAAATCTACTGGTGCTCTTTTAATTTTGTTATTTTCAATGTGGTGTTTCAGTAGAAGTTCGTTGCACCAAAAACCATCAACTTCACTGGATTGTCTAATTAATTGACCAATTTGATTGTATACTCCACAAAATACATTCATTGTATTTGTTGTTCCCATTCCAAACCAATCACTAATCATTCCATCAGGTTGGTTGAGGTCTTGATACACCAAAGTGTCGTCATCAATACTAATATCATTCAAGTTTAGCACGACATGAGGAGAGTAGTCAATCCTATTTCTAATCACCAGATCATACTCTACCCCGGTCTCTGCTGAATATTGCTCCTTGATCAGATTTGCCATCATCATGCTGTAAAACATGCTGTGGGTAGTGTTGTTGATATATTCCTTTGCTACATCCAGTCCTCCCTGAACTTCAAGTGCCCATGTCCATGCATTTGTGAAGCATTTGTCCGGGAAACCATAAGATCTTTTCCAACTTTTAGGTTTTTCAACCAAGATCTTTTTAGGTTGATAGTAACGTTGCAACTTTTCAATTGCCAAAGAGTCCAATGTATGTGACTCTCTACCCGGAATTACTGATTGTGTGCTCAAATTTTCTGGGTCAAACCAGGTGTGGATGAACACATCAACATCATTGTGCTGCAAAATTGCTTGACTAAGTTTCTGATACCCAATATCAACTACCCTTGGTTGACCCGACAGACAGAGTGCTACTTTCATGAGTTGTTGCGATTAATAAAGACAACATCACTAATACCTGATCCATTATTAGTGTCATGACAAAAGAATACATCAAATCCGATTGTATCAAAATACTGAATACACTCATCTTTGGTGGATTCACCATCATATCTTGCCCTATCATGCGGGCATTCGATAGCAATGAACTTAGTTCTTGCAAGAACTTCCTCAGAAAGGGACTTGACAATATGCAAATCTTTTCCCTCTGCATCAATTTTGATAAAGTGAATAGTATCATCGGGAATATCATCGTTGATAATACTATTAAGATTGAGAATATCAATCTCACCAACTTGTTCTCCGATTGTGGAATACAAAGATGATGCTTGATCGTCACTCCTGTTCTTATAGAACATTTGAGTCTTAGGAGTGTCTACAT
>Ga0213858_10001372_pt1 | contig 11613 bp, 16 predicted proteins | sample PICome_FD_160122 | JGI IMG/M metagenome (GOLD analysis project Ga0213858, IMG submission 160122) | Coastal seawater microbial communities near Pivers Island, North Carolina, United States - PICO245 | ecosystem: Environmental > Aquatic > Marine > Coastal | place: USA: North Carolina | collected... | reverse complement strand
CTGGTGGTTACAAGGTCGTTATCCTTGATGAGGCAGACTACCTAAATCCCCAGTCTACCCAACCCGCGTTGCGTGGGTTTATCGAAGAGTTCTCGAACAACTGTCGGTTCATCATGACCTGCAACTTCGAGAACAAGATTATCGACCCACTGCACTCGCGATGTACTAAGATCGCGTTTAATGCCACCAAGAAGACTCTTCAGTCTCTCTCGGCGGAGTTTATGCAACGCGCGATGACCATTCTCCAGACGGAGGGTGTAGACTATAATAAGGATGTCCTTGCGCAGGTCATCATGAAACACGCACCGGATTGGAGGCGTGTCCTGAATGAGTTGCAGAAAGGATCGATTTCGGGGTCACTGAATGTGGCGTCTGCTCTCGACGGTGAAGTCGTAGACAACTACACCCAGTTGTTTGGCGCAATCCGTGATAAAAACTTTAAGAAGATGAGGACGTGGGTCGTCAATAACATTGATGTAGAACCAGCGGCGGTGTTCCGTGGTGTCTATGATCGTATGTATGACCATGTCTCCCCAAACAGTATACCGCAACTTGTATTAATACTTGCTGACTATCAATACAAGAATGCGTTTGTCGCAGACCACGAACTAAACATGGTCGCCTGTCTCACAGAGGTCATGGCAAACGTGGAGATCAAAGCGTGAGTCCGTTTGATTTCCTAAACAGCATTAACAGTACCAAGGTTAATTTACTCGATAAAGATCCGGAAAATATTAACCAATACAACAGCTTCCTTGTGAATCGGTCGCTGTCGTACTTTCCGGATACTGTGTTAATTAGTAACGAAATGAACAGGTTGCATCACTTAGATGCGAGACTTCAGTACGACTTTCTTATAAATATTGTACGTAAGAAGAAACGTTTCTCGAAATGGGATAAACCCCAGAGTACAGATATCGAGTGTATCAAAGAGTATTACGGATATAGTGATTCCAAAGCGAAGCAGATTATTGGACTCTTAACCTCGGAACAAATACAAGAACTCAAAAATAAGGTTAACAAAGGTGGAAGAGAATAATCTAGTTCAATGGAACTCAGACATGATGCTAGAAATCACCCTAGCAGAACCTGATGATTTCCTAAAAGTTAGAGAAACACTTACCCGTATAGGGGTTGCATCACGTCGTGACAATACCCTATTTCAATCGTGCCATATCCTACATAAGCAGGGTAGGTACTTTATCGTCCATTTCAAGGAGCTGTTTTTATTGGACGGAAAGAAGTCAAACTTAGAAACGACGGACATGGAACGTCGTAATACGATCGCAACCCTTTTACAGGATTGGGGTCTAGTATCAATTGTAAACCCAGAAGTTGCACAAGATTGCGCTCCTATGCGACAGATCAAGATCATCTCGTATAAGGAAAAGTCAAAGTGGAATCTGCAACCGAAGTACAACATCGGTAATAACTAATGGCGAATGAATATTATGATATTTTTGAAGGTCGCGATGATTACATCCGCGACAAGGTGCCGTTCGTAGGTCGACTTCCGTTTGATATGGAGTCGACCTATGGATGGAACGAGTTCATGGAAATGATGGACTCTCACCCAGATGAACTATACGATCGCAACTCAGATAAGATGCGTATCGGTCTAAACTCTTTCCATAGTCGCGGCAGTGCACCAGACTTTGCGAAGAAAATTTACGAAGAAATGCAAGAAGTCTTCACACTCCACGAGAACAAGATCACTAACATTGCGTTTAGTGGGTTTGGTCGTGCGAGTGGATCTTATCCTTGGCACAAGGATTCAATGGACGTGTTCTTGGTTCAGGTTATCTCTACTGTGGGTCTCAAGGTGGAACACATAAACAACGAGGAACCTTTTGATTTCGAACCAGGCATGTTTGTCTACCTACCAAGGGGCACCCACCACCAAGTATTCCCAAGGGTGTCACGCGTTTCTTTCTCGTTCGGTGTGGAGGGTGGTCCGGACCCATCTAAGTACTACTAAGGAAATTCTCATGTCTGATAAAAAAGTAGTTTCGTTATCAGAAGTCTTGAAAAGAAAACAGGATAAAGAGAAAGAACTTGAAATGTATCGAAGACATCTCTCTATGATCGAAGACCGCATGGCCTTCCTAGAGATGGATCGAAAAGTTACGACGGAAATCATCGAGATGATCGAGAACGATGCCGTCGTAGTCGTTGATGATTCTCTACCTATTATACGTATAGATGATGACGACTATGATGACCTAGATGATTGAATAGTGAAATATTTACACATCTAGTGTTACCTTTATACTCATAACGAGTATATATACTATCGACCTGCCATATAAATGGGGGTTATTTTAAACTTGCTTACTATTAAGGAGTCACAACATGACATTAACAGCAAAACAACTGTTCCCACGTTCAGCATTCGTCGGATTTGAAACCATGATCGACGAACTAGACAGGGTCGCACGACACTCGGGTGATACGTTCCCCCCGCATAATATTCTAAAGACGGGAGAGGATCAATACCTAATCGAGTTAGCAGTCGCAGGATTTTCTGAAGACGAGCTCGAGATCGAAGTAAAGAACCGAACACTTAGCATTCGAGGGTCTGTAGACGACACTAGAGAGTATATTCACAAAGGCATTTCGACGAAGAGATTTGAACGTCAGTTCCGTCTGTCGGAGTATGTTGAAGTAATGGGAGCTGATTTCAGGAACGGATTACTCGCAGTAGCATTGGAAGTAATAATCCCTGAAAGTCAGAAGCCTCGTAAAGTCGCAATTAATTCTGGTGTCACTTACCAGTCGACACCGCAACTTTTAAACGAGGAGAGCAACAATGGAGAAGAGCAGCCGTCCGAACTCTAAACTAGAGGAAATGGGATGGTTGGTCGCATCGCTATCAAGTGTATTCGTGATAGCAGTCTGTGTCCAGCAACTAGTCTAATAAATAAGGGAACTTCGGTTCCCTTTTTTATACCTATGAACTATGATATCGATAAATTTGATGAATACGGTTACGTTATAGTAACTGACTTTATGGATGAGGCACATCATTGGCGTCTCAATATGGAGTGTGACCTATACCGTGAGTTTGCTTGCGGGTTAGTCCGCAACGATCACGGGTGGGTGTTGAACTCTCCAAACAACCCTTGTAAACTGGACGGTGCAATGATGCGCAGTCATGTGTTTCGGGATCTCGCATCTAACGATAAACTTGTGTCTACTGCTAGGCAACTCCTAGGTACCGAAGACATCGACACTTACATCTCTAAGTTTTTCCCTATGATTCCAAGAGAGGGTTTCTCTGTTGGGTGGCATCAAGACAACCATTACATTCAAGCAGACCCTCAACGTCTGATCAGTTGCGACGTATTCGTTAACGGTGCGGACAAGGAAAACGGATGCCTCAGAATTGCTTCAGGTTCCCACAATAAAAAGTACCGTCACAACGATAAATCTCACGGGGTGTTTCGTTGGATCAATGTCGAAGAGGATAAGATGGACATTGTGGACCTAGAGATTGACGAGACCTTTGCCGTATTCTTTCATGCTGATCTGGTGCACGGATGTTATAAAAACAAAAGTGACCAATACCGATACAGTATAGCATGGGAATATATAGAAAGAGGATACACTCCAAAGACCCATACGGGTCATCAATCGCAGGACAGGTTACCCGTACGATGAAAGCAATACAAATTGTCATGAAAGGGGATGAACGATCTGAGGAATATGCTGAGATCTCACGTCGATCTTTTCAGCAGGCGGTTGATGAGGGGTATATTGATTCGATCGAGACCTTCGACGCAATCACTCCAAATTCCGAAGATTTTCAAGAACATGTAGATAAGTACACATGGTCGAAGAGTCTCATGACTTTAGACCTAGTCTCGGGTAAAGAGAGGGAAGACCACTCACCGACAGAAAAGGCAGGGATGTGTTCTCATTGGGAGATTATGCGGCAGGTCGCAGAATCAGGGGAACGTGTATGGGTGATGGAACACGACACTTGGATGATTCAAGAGCGTTGGGAATCATTCAAACTGTTGACCGAATACGCAGAAGGGACTCTGTACGCAAACATTGGTCTCTTCATGGGCATGTATTCTCTTGATCCTAGATTCGCACATTGGGCACATCATATGCTCATGGATCAAAACTTTCCTATCAACTGTGGTCCTTACTGTGTACTACAACGTCTCTTCCGTACGTTTACCACACAACACCTGAAGAGGGAAGACATAAACTATTACGGAATTCGAAACACTGCTTTACATCCTTGGGGTGCTTGTGATACAATTGGCATTGGTCGCAACATTGAACCCTACTTTAACAGGTTTGATCACGGCAAGACAGGAATACCTACACCGACAACTCAGGTCATTTCTAAACGTCTTTGCGTGACTCAGGAGCATCATGGATATAAGCAGAAGTTGCAAGACGAACCGTGGACACGTCATAAGTTTTTCCACGTCATTGATTGACTCGTACACTAAGTGTATGATATAATACACCTCATGTATGAACTAACCGTATTCAAGAATCAATACGACAACAAAACTCATCGTCGGACTACCTTCCTTAGTTGGATGGACTTCGTGGTGAGTCTTCGTGATTCTTACACTAAACCTGGAGAGAAAGGTGGAAATAATTCTAGTCCTTTGCTTACTCCTAGTGTTTTCGACGTGGGTGCGACGCGTAGTAATCGATCTGTTCTATATTGGAGTTCTTGGTGTTGTGTTGATGTGGATGATCCTATTGACGGTGTCCATGATACCGAATCTCTAAGAGCATGGTTGCACCGAAACTATGGTCAGTATGACTATGTTGTCTATAACACTGCGAGTAGTCGCAAAGATAATCTCAAGTTCCGTATCGTGTTTCGTCTGGACGAACAGGTAGAGAACAATCGTATCAAAGCATTCTGGCATGCACTCAACACAGAGTTGGGTGAACTGGGAGATCCTCAAACTAAAGATCTTGCACGTATGTACTACGTGCCTGCGCAGTATCCGAATGCGTACTCGTTCTTCATGGTCAACTCTGGTGGAACCCCTCTCAACGTATCTGAATTAATTGCGAAGCATCCCTACGTGGAGAAGACAGGTAATTCTTTCCTAGATAGATTGCCACCAGAAATGCAGAAGGCAGTAATACAGCATCGTAAAGATAGTCTAAATAACACCGACTACCGATGGTCGTCTTATCGTGACTGCCCATTCTGGCCTCGTAAACTGGGTGCAGAATATCAGCAGATCTCTGGGACGGGGTGGTATGGAAAGATGTATAAGATTATGGTGGCAGTGGCAGGTAGTGCTTTTGAGAAGGGTTACCCTATTACTGCTAAACAGATAGAAGAACTTTGTAGGGAGTTCGATCGTGATACAGGCAACTGGTATGAGAACAGACCACTGCACGTTGAAGCAGATCGAGCACTTGAATACATTTACAAGAATGGGTGAACAATGGAACGTGTATTAATTACAGGTGCCGCAGGTTTTATCGGAGCACAACTTGCGGCAAGACTTATGGAACGTGGATTGACAGTTAAAGGCATTGACAACTTTAACAACCATCTATATGATCCGAAACTTAAGGCAGATCGAATGAGGCATTTCGGTTTGGATATCTGGGGTTGTGATCTTCGTGATGAGGTCAAACTGGAGGCACTATTACGTGACTTCCAACCAGATACTATCGTACACCTTGCGGCACATGCTGGGGTACGTGACTCTCTAGGACAAGAGAAGCATTATCACTCAAACAACATCGATGCCACACAGAATCTTATCGATATCTGTAAGGCACACCTTCCCGACGTACGAATCCTGTACGCATCTACCTCGTGCATCTATGCAGGGTCACCCGTCCCTTGGGTCGAAGGCAAAGAGCACGGCAAACAATTGAACCCTTACGGTTGGTCTAAATGGGCAAACGAATGTCAATTTCAGTCTTCGGGTCTCAACACAATCGGTCTACGATTCTTCACAGTATACGGCCCTTGGGGTCGTCCAGACATGGCATTGTTTGGATTTACCGACAAGATCTCTGCTGGAGAACCGATTACCGTCTATAACTATGGGGACATGAAACGAGACTTCACATATGTCGATGACATCAATGACGGTATCGAGATCATCCTCAACAACCCAGAGATTGAATCTGGTGAGATTTTCAACATCGGACGTGGAGAGCAAGTCAACTTGATGGACTTCATTGATGAGATTGAGAAGAATGTTGGTAAAGAGGCCATCCGTGATTTGGCACCTAGACACCCAGCAGATACAAAAGAAACGTGGTCGAACACTGAAAAACTACAAGCATACGGATACAGTCCGAAGGTTAGTATTGCTGAAGGTGTGGAACGTTTCTATGAATGGTACAAGAACTATAAAGAGGTAGACTAATGTCCAGAACTATGCCAGACGGTCAACCCAATCGATTTAGGATTGGGATCGTCGGTCATGGGTTTGTAGGTCAGGCCGTAGAGTATGCGTTTACGCATCCCTTGGTTGACTTTTCCCTATATGATCCAAAATATAATACGAGCATCTCATCTCTGAAAGATCAGAGTAAGGATGAGCACCCACAGTGTTTCTTCATTGCCGCACCTACCCCATCAAATGATGACGGGTCTGTGAACGGTAGCATGGTCGAAGAAGCAGTGCTAACATGCTTGAACGATACAGACGCATTGGTTATTGTCAAGTCGACAATTACACCTAATGTGATTGACTCCATCTATCAGAAGATAGACAGTGAGAAAGCAGATCGTTTCTGCTACAACCCCGAGTTCTTGACAGAGAAGAATGCTAAGGCAGACTTTGTGACTGCCAAGTTCCACGTTGTGGGTGGTGCACCGAATGCTATCATGGAGTGCATCGACATCTACGAAATCTTTAGTGGATGTCAGTCAAATGTGTATCACCGAATGACTGCTTATGAAGCATCTTTTGTAAAGTACACAATCAACTCATTCCTATCGACCAAGATCACTTTCTTCAATCAGTTGTATGATCTGGTGAACATGTATGGGTGTAACTTCAACACCATCGTCCGTGCTGCAGGTTCTGACGACCGTGTTGGTTTGGGTCACACAAGAGTCCCAGGCTTCGACGGCAAACGTGGATTCGGTGGTGCTTGCTTACCCAAAGACACAAGAGCATTGCTTAACTTCTCAACCTATGATCACCCAGATGGTGGTCAGGTTAGTTTCGATCTTCTGCAAAAAGTACTTGACATCAATAGTGCTTATCGTGTACAATACGAACTCGATGAACGTGAAAAAGTCAACAACATTACCTTTGTAGATTTCGGAGGAAGTAAGAATGTCGATAATGGACAAACTGAAGAAGAACTCGAAGATTAAGGAAACTGCTACCTTATCCACGAGTAGATTCTTCACAGAAAAAGATATGGTTCCGACAGATGTGCCGATGGTTAACGTCGCACTGTCGGGATCTGTTAACGGTGGTATTTCCCCAGGACTGACAGTACTTGCTGGTCCTTCCAAGCACTTCAAGACTTCATTTGCTCTTCTTATGGCAGGTGCATACTTGAACGCAAAACCAGAGGCAGTTGTCCTCTTCTATGATTCGGAGTTCGGTTCTCCGCAGTCATACTTCGAACAGTTCGGTGTCGACACTGATCGTGTCCTACACACACCGATCGCAAACGTCGAAGAACTCAAGTTTGATCTGATTAACCAATTGGAAGAACTCGACCGTGACGATGATGTGATCATCATCATTGACTCGATAGGTAACCTTGCGTCTAAGAAAGAACTAGAGGACGCACTGAACGAGAAGGGTGTTGCGGATATGTCCCGTGCGAAAGCACTGAAGGGTCTGTTCCGTATGGCAACCCCATACTTGACGATGAAGAACATTCCATTGGTTGCGATCAACCACACATACAAAGAGATCGGTCTGTTTCCAAAAGATATCGTCGGTGGTGGTACAGGTATCTACTACTCTGCAGACAACATTTGGATTCTGGGTCGTCAACAAGAGAAGCAAGGCACCGAGGTTGTTGGATACAACTTCGTCATCAACGTAGAGAAGTCCCGTTATGTCAAAGAGAAGTCAAAGATTCCTATCGGAGTTTCGTGGGAAGGGGGTGTTCAGAAGTATAGTGGTCTTCTCGATGTCGCTCTTGCTGGTGGTTATGTTGCTAAGCCTTCTAACGGTTGGTATCAAAAAGTTGACACAACTACAGGCGAACTCGTTGGGACTAAAGTACGAACAAAGGACACCCTAGACGCAGAGTTTTGGGAACCTATTTTTGAGACAACTGATTTTGCAGAGTTCCTTGCCAAAACCTATAAAATAGGTTATAATAGTACACTTGACGCAGAACGGATTGCCGAACTGGAGGAGGCATGAAAGAATTAGATTTAGATAAACCTTGCGAGAACTTGGACTATATGCTTAGTCCAGTTTTCGATGAGAAGGGCACACAGGTATGGAACGTGAACTTATTACGTGCACCATACGACAATATGACTATTCGTTATAATAATGTTGCAGTTGATGGTGAACGTGGAGCAATGACTTTCAACTTTGAAATCATTGAGGGTGAGTCTGAAGAGATGTCACTCGAAAATAAATTGCTCCAAGAATTTGCAGGTGATGTGCTAGGTGATATCCTAGATGCGGCAATTCGAAACAAAACTCTAACGGCACAGGAACGAGATGACGGAAATCAATCTACAGCAGACGATTCTACGGAATCTACTGACTAACGATTCTTATATGAGGAAGGTCGCTCCCTTCCTTTCACCCGAATACTTTGAGGGGGTCTATAAAGGTCTCTTCAAAGAATTCACTGCATATATTGCTAAGTTCAACAGTCTGCCTACTAAGGAAGCATTCAAGATTGAGGTGGATGCGGCAGACCGTTTGACGGACGATCAGTATCGTGTTGCTATGGAAATCTTACCGGATATATTTCAGTATTCCGAAGAAGATCTTTCGTGGTTGATTGATCGTACAGAAAAGTGGTGTCAAGACCGTGCCGTGTTTAATGCGGTGATGGAGTCAATAACAATTATTGACGGCAACCATCAAAGTCTGTCACGTAATGCGATACCAGATGTTTTATCTAAAGCATTGGGTGTTACGTTCGACACTAACATTGGTCATGACTACCTTGAATCGGTGGACGAACGATATGACTTTTATACGCAGGATGAAGAACGTCTACCGTTCGATCTGGACTACTTTAACCGCATCACTAAGGGTGGACTACCTAATAAAACCCTCAACATCGCACTGGCGGGTACGGGTGTGGGTAAATCTCTCTTCATGTGTCATTGTGCTGGAGCTGCCCTATCACAAGGGAAGAATGTCCTTTACATCACTATGGAGATGGCTGAAGAACGCATTGCAGAACGGATCGATGCGAATCTACTCAACGTCCCGATAGATCAGTTGGAGCATCTGAGTAAAGACATGTTTTCAAATCGTGTCAAGTCTATTGCAGATTCGACTAACGGTAAACTGATCATCAAGGAGTATCCTACTGGTCAGGCACATGCAAACCACTTTCGTGCATTGCTGAATGAATTGAAACTGAAGAAGAAGTTTGTGCCAGATATGATATTCATTGATTATTTGAATATTTGTGCGAGTGCACGTATGAAGGGGATGGGTGGTGCTATTAACTCGTATACGTATATCAAGTCTATTGCTGAAGAGTTACGTGGTCTTGCCGTGGAATTCGACGTGCCGATCGTGTCTGCAACGCAGACGACTCGTTCTGGTTACTCTAATGATGATTTGGGGTTGGAAGATACGTCCGAGTCTTTTGGACTACCCGCAACCGCTGATCTCATGTTCGCACTTATCTCGAACGACGAACTCAGTGCAAACGGACAGATCCTAGTTAAACAATTAAAGAATAGATACAACGATCCAAACACTAACCAACGGTTTGTCGTAGGTATTGACCGAAGTAAAATGCGATTGTTCGATGTTGATCAAAATGATTCTCCCCTAAATAAAGAGGTAGATAATGGCCCAGCATTTGATAATTCCAACTCAGGTCAAAGAGTATCCTCTGAGAGGTTCTCTGACTTCACTCTTTAAGGGGTTAAAATGGATCCATATATACATACGATACTAGCAGTAGGACTGCTATGGATATCTTTCTTCATTGGTGATTTAATCGGTAGACAAAAGGGAATCAACGCAACAGTAGCATACCTACTCCACACCGGAGCATGCACTGAGGCAGATTTAAAAAAGGCAAATGACAAATTCGACAGGGACAATCAAGAGTAAAGAAATCTTTGCTTGCCCCGTTATTGAATTAGATAATGGTGAGTTCGCATTCGAACTGTCCGACGAGTTGTTGGATAAGTTTCGTTTGTCCGACGGTGATACTATAACCTTTAAGCAGCAGGTCGGGGATCGTTACTCGATGATCATCCGCCGTGGTAAGAAGAAATGACTGAAGTAGTAATTCGTAATAAAGAAATGTTGGAGGTACTCAACGGATTCTCCGAAGAGATGCTATCCAAACCGTCGTACAACGACGAAAAGTACTGGACGTATCACGAGAGAAAGGATATTGACTTGGGGTCTTACTACACCTCACGTGAGTATCTGCTTGATTGCTTATCTCGTGGTCAAGAAGGTCTAGTTGGCCCGCCTGATCGGTACTTCGCACAACCGATTTCAAAAATGGTGCGAGAAGATAAGGAAATGTGGGGAGACTTCATGCAGAAAGTCAAGTATGACTTCGCTGCTGAATTGGGTGCACACACATCTGCTCTCCTTTCTTATTACCCACCCGGAGGTTTCGTGGGTTGGCATACTAACTACGATGCCAACGCATACCAAGTATTGTTCACGTGGTCGGAGTCCGGAGAAGGGTTCTTCGAGTACTATGACAAGCAAAACGACGAAATCATTAAGATCGAAGATGTCCCTGGTTGGCAGTGTCGTCATTACTACTTCGGTGCGGGAGATGAACCGGATCTACACTGCTGGCACGCTGCATACACAGAGTGTCAACGTATCACACTTGCATACAAGTTTGTGAACAACGGTAGTATCCATAACCCAGAAGACGCACAAGCACGTCAGTTACGAGACATGCTTATTGAAGACATAGAGACTCCCTAATGTATTCAGACAAGGTTTTAGACCACTACGAGAATCCACGCAATGTGGGTAAGATGGACAAAGAAGATGACAATGTTGGTACTGGCATGGTCGGTGCTCCAGCTTGTGGTGATGTTATGCAACTACAGATCCTTGTCGATGAAATCGGAATAATCCAAGATGCGAAATTCAAGACTTATGGTTGCGGCAGTGCTATTGCTTCTAGTTCTTTGCTCACAGAGTGGGTCAAAGGTAAAAGTCTCGAAGAAGCCGGGAATATCCGTAATACAGACATCGCAAACGAACTCGCACTTCCACCAGTAAAAATTCACTGCAGTGTACTCGCAGAAGATGCGATCAAGGCTGCTATCAAAGACTATAAAGAGAAGCACTAATGTTATTGACCGCTGGTTGCAGTTTCGTCTGGGGAGACGAACTGGAAGGTTATGATACAGATCCACCCTCTCATCATAAGCACACATTCACGAGCATCCTTGCAAACAAGAAAGGTATTGATTATGTGAACCTAGGT
>Ga0213858_10001371_pt1 | contig 11615 bp, 11 predicted proteins | sample PICome_FD_160122 | JGI IMG/M metagenome (GOLD analysis project Ga0213858, IMG submission 160122) | Coastal seawater microbial communities near Pivers Island, North Carolina, United States - PICO245 | ecosystem: Environmental > Aquatic > Marine > Coastal | place: USA: North Carolina | collected... | reverse complement strand
GCCAACTCCTCTTAGAGCGTCTACAGAAGCTAGACCATAACGCTGTGACATATCATAAGCTGATTGTCCAAGTTTTTCTTGAGCCTGTCTTGCAGCCTCTCTAGCTTTGTATGCTTCAATATCGAGCTTACCTTGTTCTTGAAATGATTTTTCAGTCATTGCATAAGCACTTTGCATATACTTTTCTTGAGCTTGTCTTGCAGCTTCATTTTGTTGTGCTGCTGTTAAACCAAGTTTAGATGCTGCTTGTCGTGCTTGTTCTCCTGCTTGATATGCAGATTGTCTAAATTTTTCTTGTGCTTGTCTTGATTGTTCTGTTTGAGCAAATGCTGACTGTCTAAACTTTTCTGCTGCTTGTCTAGCTGCTTGATTTTGTGCTCTAGCATCCATACCCATTTGTGCGGCTTTTTGTCTAGCTTGTTCAGCAAATTGAAAAGCTCCTTGTTGCATTTGTTCTTGTGCTTGTCTAGCTTGTTCACTAGCACTAAATTGTTGTAAACCAAATTGTGCTGCACCTAGACCTGTAGCTCTTTCTGCTGCAAGTTGTTGTTGTGCTGATTGAAAAGCATCTTGACTGCCTTTTGTTTGTATATCACTTAACTGTTGTCCTAAATTACGTTCTCTTTCTGCTTGTAAAATAGCTTCACGATAACCTCCTAATCCACCTGATTGAGTAGCTGCATCAGCAGTTTTATCAGCCATCATTTCTGATTGTCTTGTTGCTTCTCTTTTAGCTACATCAGTTACAGCTTGTTGATATGGTGACATAAATCTACTTATGTTTTCTTCATATCCTAATGGTGTATAAGCTGGACCTACATCACCTGCTTGATATTGTGATGCTCTTGCAAATGGATTATAAGTAGAATATGTATCTTGAGGTTGATATTGTGATTGCAATCCTCTAGCACCAAAACCTAATCCAAGTTCTCTAGCTTGATATCCAGAACCTACAAGACCTGCTTGATAACCAGAACCATATCCTTGTGCATCATATGGAGTTCCTAAATAATCAGCTTGATATCCTGAACCATATGGTCCTCCTAACATAGCTGCTCTTTGTGATGCTAGTTGATATTCTTGAGGAGTGCCAGCTTGTGCATAGCCTCTAGTCATTGCTTGTGATGTTAATTCATCAGGAGAAAAATAAGCTATTCTTTCTCCACCATATGTTGAATATGGCTGATTAGATTCAGCTTCGCCTCTTTTTAAAAGTCGTTCAAAATACGGCTGAACATATTCTGGTAAATCTGTTTGTGTTACTGTTGTTTCTGTTGGTGCTGATGAACCGCCACCACCTTTAAAATATCTCATTATTCATTGTCCTCAAATTCATATTCAAAGAATACTGCTGTTTTTTTCCAATTTTCTCTAGCTTTAATCCAATTCCAAAATCCCTCTCTACCAACGCCTTCTATACCAATACAATCATTAGCTTTAGCCCATTTATAAATAACTTTAAGACCTCTATCAGCCCAGTCATTCATTTTTTTACCAGTTACATGGTCAATATTTAACATACGTTTACCAGTAGGATATTGATTTATTTTAGTAATAGCACATCCAACTATATCTAGACTTTCTTTGTCAAAAATAATCCATAATGAAGCTTTATTATTTAAACAATCATAAAACACATCTTGTGGTGTACTTCTACCATTAGAACGCTTACAAGATTTTTCTAAAAGTTTTTCACATTGTTGCCATACAAGAGTTAATCTATCGCTAGGCATTAACGATATTTCAAAACCTTTTTCTACTTCTACTTCTTTTTTTATTATTTCTGTTACTTGATTCATGCTGGTAATACTTTATTTGGGTTTAATGGTGGAGCTTGTGTTTTACCTCCAGTTTTAGCCATTCTTACTCTATCTAACATTCCATCTAATTGTTTAGAACCTGCATCAGAACTTCCATCACCTAACATAGATACAACATCTGCAGGAATAATATATTCATCTTGAGATACAGCAGCTATTGGTTTATCACCTATATTCATAGGTAAGTCATCTGCCATGCCACTATTACCAACGCCTTCTATCAATCCTTCTGTTTGTGCATCTGGATTACCTGCTGCTTGTTTTAAGATTTTATCTCTTAAGAACATAAATTGTTCAGCACCATATTTTTCTACGAAAGCATTTATTGCATTTTCATCATCAATTTCGCCAAGAATAAACATAATTACATTTTGTGTAACTGGGTCTTGCATCATATCTGTTTGACCGCCTTCTTGATATCCCATTGCTTCTACAGCTTCTCTACCTTTTTCTGTTTTAGCTAAAGCTTTTAAGCCTTCATTAGGTAGTTCTTTACTAGTATCTCCACCTTCTGCAAACATAGGTGCTCCAAAGATACCGCCTCTTCCACCACCTGGTCCACCAATAGACATAGGAGGAGGAGTATTAGCTGGTGCTCCTGGTGTAGGTATTGATTGAACAGAAGATTTTATAGGTTGAACACCATAGCGGTCACTAAAACTTTCTGGTCCTTTAGTTTCGTATTGCATAATAAAATCTGCAGGAGGTCTAGCTCTCATATCTGTTACACCACCGCCTGGTCTACCAATAGACATAGGAGGTTCTACAGGTCTTGGTGCAGGTATTGTTACATCTGCTCCACCTTCAATAGGTATTGTAAATGAAGGAGATGGTGTTATAGGGTTAGGTAATGATGGAGTTGGTCTATCATAAAATCCTGGTGTTCCTCCAGGAACATTAATAGGAGGTCTACCTATAGATGGTGGCTCCATAACTGGATTACCTGAATTATCATAAATATATTCTGGACCAGCAGTACCAAGTGGGAATCTACCATAACCTGACCCTCCTAATGTTCCTACTGTAAAATCATCTTCAGGTGCTGAAGGAGGTACATTTTTAACAGCTCCTTTTCTACCTCCTCCTATATCTCCAGGAGGTAATCCAATAGGAGGTATACCACCGCCAGTACCACCGCCAGTACCGCCACCAGTTCCTCCTCCAGTACCACCGCCAGTACCACCTCCATCATCAGGAGGTGTTTCTACTGGTGGTTGATAAGGTACATATGGTTGGTAAGGCATTGGTTGTTGTGTAAATCTTGCATAAGGATTTAAAGTTTGTTGCATTTGTGGTACACCATAAAATCCTTGATAACTGGGTGATTGCATAAATGGATTGCCATATCCTGCAAATTGAGGAGGTGGAGGTGGAGTAAATCCATAACCACCTTCATTTCTAAAACCACCTCTAGGAGGCATAGGTTGCATACCACGATTACGACCAAACATACCACCAAATAAACCACCTCTTCCTCTAGAAGGTTGACTATATCCTCCTTGAAAAGATTGAGGGCTTTGAAAATTACCTAATGGGTTATAACCTAATGATGTAGCACTTGGATTTTGTCCTGTAAAATAAGAATATTCAGGCATAAAACCTGGCATAAAACCTCTACCTATTGGTCTTGGTGTTCTTCTTGGTGGTGTACTATAAGCATTAAAACCACCACCTATACCATTTAATTTACTATAATCTAATCCACTATAACTATTTTCATAACCATATGGAGCATCAGGAACCAAATTATTTCCCATACCTCTAATAGTTTCACCAAAAGCATAACCAGTTCTACCACCATCTGCAAAAGTTGTACTACCACCTTCTTTCATTGGTATTTGTTCAGGATACATTTCATACATTCTTCTTTTACGCTCTTCATCATCTTCTGCTAGTTGAGCCATTTGTCTTTCAAATTCTTCTTGTGATTCCATTACTGCAGTTCCGCCCATGCCTACTCCTGCTGGAATATATGCTCCAGGTTGCATTAATCCTGTAGCTAAATTACCCACACCTTCACTAAAACCTCCTGAAAAAGCATCTGTTCCAGCTTGAAATCCACCTCTTGCTGTATTAGAAAGATATTCTTGTGCTGCTGTTTGACCTGCCTGTGCTATTCCTGGTTGTGCTGCTGCTAAACTTTGTTGTACTGCTAAATCTCCTGCTGCATTTAATGTAGGTGCTACTGGACCAACATTACTAACTGTAGAAGTAATTAAATTAGGGTCTGTCATAGCTGCTTGAGTTGCTGCCTCTGTTGCTGTTTGTGTTGCTGCTGTAGTTGCATTTGCTGCTTCTGCTGCTGCTCCTGCACCCTGTAATGCAGTTCCTAAACCATAACCTGTTAAACCAGCTAATAAACCTTTTTTAATATCGCCTGTAACAGCAGTTTGTGCTAAACCAGAACCAATAGCAGAAGCTAATAAAGTTTTACCAGCTAATAATCCTCCTGTACCAGCTAATAAACTACTACCTAACATACCACCAACAATAGGTGCTAAGAAAGGCAAGAAAGCTTCTGGTTGTCCTGTATCAGGATTTATAGTCAAAGGCACTTGTGATGCTAATCCTTTAACTTCTGCAGGATTTACATGAAGAAGCATAGAATCGCCAAAACGACCTTGTGCTGCTACGTTTTTAGTTTGTTGTTTAATATCCATTTATCTATCTTCCTCTGTGGTTTCACATCCAAATAAATTAAAACTTAAATCTCCTGAACTTGCATATACTTTTACTACATCTGTTTGATTTAATGTAATGCCTATTACATGAGCTTCTGTTGTATTTGCTGCTAATGATTTATCATAAAATAAATACTCTTTATTGCCTGTAGTAGCACCTGCTACTGATACATTTACTCTATATGTTCTAGCAGAACCAGAACGATTACATACAACTATAGAACTAACTGTTGTTTGTGACATATCAGGTACTGTATACAAAACTGTTTCAGTTGTTGCTGCTGGTGCTGCTTGACCTAAAACTTTTAAACTATCAGACACTTTTAGCTCCCATTAATAAGAATTGATGTCTTTTAATACTTTTACTTATAGTAATATCTTGCATTTTTTGCAGTCTACCTATATCTATACCTAAATCTTGTACTGCTTGTTCTATAATTCTTCTTGTTACAGCTTCATCATTTGAATTATATTCTTGTTGTGCTAGTGGTAATGCTATTGATTTAGAATGTGCCATTATCGTTTTCCATCAGGTCTTATATCTAATCTAACATCACCAAGTCTCCAACCAAAGTCACTTGATGTATTAGATACTCGTATTGCACATTGTCTACTTCTAGCTCTTGTATTTGTAAATGTAGAAGCTGGTGTAACTGATACTGTAGATAAAGTAGATAAATCTTGTAATGGATAATCTCTACCTTTAATAGTTATAGTTACAGTATCTGATGTACTTTGTTGGTCTCTAAACTCAACATCAGGTATTATTTTATTTACAGCCATATATTTTTCACCATCTGGGTCTAAATCAAAATCACTTGATTCTATATATGCTGTAAAACTACTACCATTATTACCATGACCTACTTCATGTTGATATAAGTAATTATTATTATCTGTGCTACTGTTTTTACTTGCTGCTATGGGATAATCTAATATTAAAGCTTCATCCCATGCTGTTCTTACAAAATCATCTGCTGTTGTGCCAATAGACCAAACATTTTCTAAATAATTATACATAACGTATTTATCTATTTCTGTACTATCTGCAGATGGATAGAACCACATAATTTCATTTGCATTATTATTTACTGCACCAAATATTTTAAATGCTTGCCCTAGATTAATATCACTTAAAACATAATCTAATACAGTACATGGTAATCTTTGAGCACTACCTGAATAGCTGTAGAATCCATGATTATCCATAAAATAAACTTGGTTATTAGCATTTACTGCTGCATTAGGAGATATAAGCGATGGACCATTAGCAACTTCATTAAATGAAAATACAAAAGGTGCACCTACAAATCTCATAGAAACTATACCTGAATCTGTCCAAATAAGTATTTCTTGTCTTGTTCTTAAAGCACCTATTATTGTAGAACCCATTGATAGTTGTACTCCACCAGCTTGATTAGTAGCTGTTGGTGTCCAATTACCAGCACTTTCTGTATCAGAAAATCTTACAAGTAAGGGGTCTATATTAGCTGAACCAATAGGATTACAACCAAAAGCTATAACGTGTTTATCAACATCTGACATCATTACTTGAAATGTTGCTGTTGGCACATTGCTAGCATCAGCTAAAGTAGTTGCATTTACTGCTCTTGTATTTGTTCCTGCAGATTCATCCCAATAATAAATGCCTGCACCTCTAGGATTTAATAAAGTATCATCACCAAAATTATCTATAGACCATAATCTTAATTGATTACTAGGTGTTAAGTTACTTGTTGAACCCCAACCACCTGTACCCCATGTGCTTGCACCCCAACCTGTAGATTGTACATAAACATCTAATCCTGAATTAAGTTGATAAACTGCATCTGTTGCAGAGCCACCAGTACCACTTTCATCACTTGAATTTGCAGTTACAGTTGTTCCTGAAGTATCTTTTGCAGTTATTTCATAAGTATTTGTGCCTGTTACTAAAGTAATTTGATATTCTTGATTTAACACATTAGCAGTAATGTTACCGCCTAAAGATACTGCAGAACTAAATGTAACAAAATCTCCTGTAACAGCACCATGACTAGCATCTGTAACTGTTAAAGTAGAGCTGCCATCAGTAGCAGAAAAAGTAGCACTATTAGTCGTTGTTGCTCGTATGGGGGTAACATCATTATAATTTTCACCTTCTAATACATAAAATTTTTGATGAGTTCCTAAAGTAATATAGTTTGAACCTACTGCAGTTCTATATGAATAAATTTTTCTTGATGTGCCTATAAAAGAATCATTAGTTTGTTTTTGCCAACCACCTATTCTTTCTGGTCTGCCTTTTCTAAAACGAACTTTATCTGCATCAAACCAACCACCTTCGTTACTATAATTAGTACCTTCTTTATTTATTCCTGGTCTAAATACATATTTGCGTAATGGCATTATTAAACCTCATGCCATTGTTTGTCCTGAAAATGTAAAGCTTCAGCTTCTCTTCTTCTAATTAAGCCTTGTAAAACTTTACCTCCAGCTTTGTTCCATCTTTTAATTTGTGCTGGAACTTCATCATATTCGCCTTTATTTAAAACTTTTAGTAATGTTGAAGCTGCTAAATTTGTTGGTCCTAAATTAAAAACCCATGAAACAAGAGCATCAAATTGATTTTGTTTTAAATCTACAGTAACCATATCATGTATATAACTTTCATATTCATTCATTTCATGTGCTAATAATTTATCTGCATCTTCTTGAGTTATGGTATCACCTTCTTTTACATCTTTAGTAGAACCATATCCTATAGTCCATACACCTGCTGCACATTTATATGCTTCTAGCTCACAGCCTTCAAACTTTTTAATTAAAGCTAACCCCTCTTGAGAAATATTCATTTTATTGCTCCTTTTGCTTTGTAGTAACTTTTCTATAATAAACGACAACTTCTTTAACTTCATTTATATACCTTTTTAATTCTTGCATATTGTATGCCATAAGTTCATAGTCAGAGATAGACATAGCAACAAATACAACCTGTCCTTGGTCTTTTTCTATTTGTTTTAAAAATTCATCTAAATTTTTACTTGATACAACATACCAATGAGGGTCTTTTAAGTCTATTTCTCTAGGCATAATAGGTTGAACTATAGTTCTTTCTATTGGCTTAGATATGACTTCTACTTGTTGTTTACTGGGTATCAGACTGCAACTGCAAGCCATCATCAAGACTGTCAATGTTACGACTATCTTCTTCAATGCTATCAAATACATCTTTAGTTCCTTTATTAATACGAGGCTGTATAAGACCTGGTTTAGCTGCTGCTAGTTTAGTTAAATCATGTCTTTTAAATATATCAAGATATCTATTCATTTCTTGTTGTATTTTTTGATTACGATTTTGTATTTCTAACAAACTATTTGTTTGCAAAGTGAAATCATTTTGCAATGATTCTATAGCAGCCTTTTGTTCTTTATCTCTTAATTCAAAAGCTTGATTTAAAGCAGATAATTTATTGTTCTGATTCCAGAAAAAATAATTGCTTAATAATAAAACTGCAATTACTCCTATTAATATCTTACTCATCTTATGCCCATGTATATACTTGTAATGGTTTTTCTTTACCTTTTACTTCTATTGGTTTTAATAATTTTAACGCAAATCTAGACTTTTTGGCAGTTTCTTCGCCTATTAAAGTTTGTACGCCTGCAATTTTTGTACTAGATTCTAATCTTGCAGCTACATTACATGGGTCGCCAATTAAAGAAAATGCAAATCTATCAGTAGCTCCAAAATTACCTGCAATACAAATACCGCTATTAACTCCAATACCTATTGCTATCTCAGGTATACCTTCTTCTTTAAATTTAATATTTAACTGGTTAATGTTTTTTTCTATTTCTTTTGCTGCTTTAAGTGCTAAATTATAATGGTCATCTTGTGGAATTATTGTATTCCAATGAAACATACCAGCATCACCAATAAATTTATCAGTACAACCAAAATATTTATTAGCTGCTTTTACTTGAACATCTAATACATTATTCATTATGTATGTAACCATTTCGGGTTCTACTGTTTCTGATAAACTTGTAAATCCTCTAAGGTCTGTAAATATAATACTACAATTAACTCTATTACCATTTACTTTACAAAGTTCTGGATTATCTTGTAATTTTTTAACCATTCTTGGGTCAAGATATTTACCAAACTGTTTTTTAATTTGTTGTCTTAGCTTGTATTGCTCTCTAAATCGTAAATAAAAACCTATAGATGCTGTTATAAACTCTGATATTACAGTCCAACTTACATCAATTAATAATCCACGCTGTATAAACCAATGTCCAAAAAATATTGTTGTAAAGAATAATAGACCAGTTAATGTTATTCCTGCCGTCATTCCAAAAATATTTATACATAACCAAACTGCAATTACTAATATCACTAGAATTAATAATTCAACAGCTAAATGCCAATCAGGAATATAAGGACTATCTTGTATTAAGATTGATTCTGCTAGTGCAGCTTGTATTTTATGTGGCTCTAATAAACCAACTGGTGTTGCAATCTGTGGCATAACACCATTAGCAGTTACACCTACTATTACAAACTTACCATTTACATTCATTTCTTGTAAATCAGTTTGTGGAGTATCTACCCAACTTATCCACTTACGACCAAGACTATCTGTTTTGACTGGTGGTATTCCTCTAATTGATATTTCTTCTATACCATTATCATTAGTTTTTATAATGTATGTTTTAACATCAAAGATAGATTTATATATTTGAGTACCAAAACTAGGTATCCAATTATTATCTGGTGTTTTAACTAAAAGAGGAATTCTTCTTACAAGTTGGTCTACCTCGGTGGGAGCAATGGCTAAACCCTGCAATGTATTATTTGTAAGAGTGTTCAGGTTTTCCTTAACTCCCAAACTTACTATACCACCATTATCCTCACCTTTCACTACTGTTCCTGTAGGTTTTGGATAATTACCTTTACCATCTTCAAACATGGCTATAACAGATGGTGCATATCCTAAAGACCTGCCAAACTGTATATCTCCACCAAATCTATCAGCCTGTGGAAAAGATATTACCCAACCAACCCCTATAGCACCTTTACTAATCAAATCTATATTTATTTCAGCTAATCGTTTTCTTGGCAAAGGATAACCACCTTCACGTTCTACATCATCTTCGGTAATATTTAATATTACAAAATTACCACTTGGTTCTGGTGTAGATATAAAATTATCAAATACTTTTAGTTTTAATATTTCTGTTGGTATGCTTTGAAATAATAAAGGTAATGATAATATTATAACTATTGGTATTATTAATTTTTTCATTAACTACTCTGTTTTATTTTAATTACAGAATCTCCACCACCATTTATCTTTACTGTATTTGATACACCATCTTGTATAAAAATAACTGTATAAGCATTTTCTGTTTGTAAATTTAATTTAACACTTTCACTTACACTTCTTTGTAGAGTAATTACACTATCTTGTATAAAAGTAGTTATTTGTGTTTCTTGGTCTTGTCCAAAATTTGTACCAGTAATTCTAGTTACAGTTGCTTGTGTAAGTTGTTCTTCATCTTCATCTATTGCTAAAGCATCAACAACTTTTAATAAATCTTCTAAATAATTTACATCAAGATAATTTATATCTAATTCTGTAAATTCTAAATCATCTTTTTTTAAAAAATCTTCAGCAAGATAATCTATATCTAAATCATTAAAATCTAAAATACTATCATTTTGTGCATTAGACACTTCTTCAGTTTCTAATTTTTCTTCTTTAGGTGGTGTAACAATTAACATATTATCAATAATATCTAGTGATAAATCTAATATTACTGGTTTGCTTGGAGAAGATTCAAATACACTTACTGTAGTTGCTTCATAAGGTTTATTTAAAATAACTGTACCCATAGCAGTAACTACTTCTATCTCACCACTAGAAAGCCCTAGAGCGTCTGGTAGCAGTATTATAAGACTACGACCTAATTCATCTACTGTAGCTGTAAAATCTGTACCTCTTATAGCTATATTTGCTGTAGGTGTTTTTAACTGTATATTTTGTTTATCTATACGATTAAGATTGCCTGTTATAAATCTAGCTGTTCCTAATCCAAAAGTAAGTGCCATCTTAGATTTGGATGGGTCAGGGTCATAAATATATTCATCAATTAATAATTGTGAATGTTCTGTAAGTTTTACAGTAGAATCATCAAGAAAAGTAATAGCCATTCTTCCATTAGTAGTAATAGCTTCATCATTACTTTGTATATTAAATTCTAAATTAGCTGTATATGGTTTATCTCTTAATATTTGAGCATTACCATTTAATTCTGAAATATCTCCTATATTAACAGCTTGTGCTTGTACCTTGGTCATTTTGAATGACGCAAACAGTACCATTATTACCATTAGATAGAATTTTAAGCCAGTCATTATCTTGTGTGCTCAGTTGTTGAATATTAAAGGTTCTATTATCACCTGTTTGGTCAAGATAAAAATATCCACCTGCATATCCTGAACCTGTAAAGTTTACAGTATTATCATCACCATCTACATCAACATAGTTAGTAGCACCATCATAATTTATATCAAAATCAAATGTGTTGCTATCACCATTAATAACCCAATCTAAATCTAATGTTGCAGCTAATGCGGTTGTTCCATGGTCTAATGTAAATGTATTAGAACTACCAGTTACATCTACATTATAATTTGAACTATCAATACCATATGTATCTGTAGGGTCTCCTTGTATAGTAAAAGTATTGCTATCACCATCAAACTCAAAGAAACCTGTTATAGAATCACCAAGAATATCACCTAAAAATTTATTAGTGTTTCCTATTTGATTTATATCTAAAGTAAGATTAAGACCATCTAAATCTAGTGGAGTCATACTTCCTGCAGCAGATTGTAATCCACCTATTATATTGCCTGAACCTAACTGCTCTAAATCTATATTAGCTGTAGCACCTGATTGGTCAACATATATTTCGTTGTCAGCCCCGTATAGCAGCGATGCACTCGTCATCACAACTAGGCTCATCAATTTTAATGTTCTCATATTCCCAATAGCCTCTCTCTATTCCTGTATATATTATATTTAATACTCCTGTCTCTATTGCTTTTTGCAAAGCTATAGAA
>Ga0213858_10001368_pt1 | contig 11627 bp, 16 predicted proteins | sample PICome_FD_160122 | JGI IMG/M metagenome (GOLD analysis project Ga0213858, IMG submission 160122) | Coastal seawater microbial communities near Pivers Island, North Carolina, United States - PICO245 | ecosystem: Environmental > Aquatic > Marine > Coastal | place: USA: North Carolina | collected... | reverse complement strand
TCAAAAGGGAAGAATGGAAGATGGAAGTAGGAAAGACAGACATCGAGCAAATGAAAAAGAATTACACGAATTTCAAATCTGTTCTTTCTGGATGGTATAGAAGGTTCGCTCACAGCAAAAAAAGGTATGATTGATGACTACTACACAAGAAACATTTGAAAAAGAAAAATACCTTGTTATGTCCAACGTGGTATCAGAAGAAGATTGTAAGAACCTAGTTGATAGAATGTTTTCTCTTTATGAGCAGGGACATTTGTATAAGGATAGTCAGTGTCCGAAGTCGGATGCAATTTATGGAGATGAGTGCCTAGACCAGCTATTAGAGATGTTGGCAGAACCTTTGTCGGGAGTAATTGGTCATAAGTTAGTTCCGACATACACGTATGCTAGAATCTACCGCCCCGGAGAAGTTTTAAAAAAGCATACGGACAGACCTTCATGTGAATTGTCAGCTACTTTGACGCTGGGTTATGATTCTGATGATGGGATTTGGCCTATCTTTTTTGATGATGAAAGAGAGATTGAAGTTGAGTTGGATGTGGGTGAGTTAGCTTTCTACAAAGGATCAGAAGTGGTTCATTGGAGAGAAGAATTTACTGGCAACTGGCACGTACAAGTATTCTTGCATTATGTAGATGCTGATGGTCCATATGCAGAGACGAACAAGTACGATGGAAGGAATAAGTTGAGCCATCATGCATGATATTACTTATAATGAAGTTCATGGTCTCCCTGTTGTTATAGTTGATGATTACTATAAACAAGAAGAATTGAATGATATTTGGAGAGAGTTAAATTTTCTTTCAGATAAGAGGAAGTTCAAAGGAGCATCTGAAACAGGTGCTGCATCACACCATAGAGAAGATGAGAGTGAAGAAGTAAAGTATAAGAAAAATGCTAGTGGTATATTTTTAAATGAAATATACAAAGAGCCAGAAGTATCTGATATAAATGTTTATTCCCATAAGATTTATATGTATGGTTTCCCACAGAGATTAGAACGGTTCCATAAGATGTTCAAGAAACTTTGTACTAAAGCCGACCACAGCATACTTTTGAACTATTATGAGAATAATGAAGAATACGACTACCATAACGATTCCTCATATTTCACTGCAACACTAACTCTTTTTCGAGAACCAAAAAATTTTGAGGGTGGAAGATTTTTTATTGAAGATGAATTGGAAATAGACCCGAGAAACAACAGACTTGTTATTTTTCCGGGTATATTGGATCATAAAGTCGAGAAAGTAACTATACCAGAAGATTTTAGGGATCAATGGTATGGAAGATATTCTATAACACAATTTATTGGATAGGAATTAAAATGAAACCAAAAGATAATTGCCCTCTCAACAGATTTAAGCCATGTAAAAAATTTGATTGTACGTGGTATATTCAAATTAGGGGGTCTGACCCAAACTCGGGAAAGGATATTGATGAATACGGTTGTGCTATGGCTTGGATGCCTATTCTATTGCTGGAAGGAGCAGCACAACAAAGGTCTACTGGTGCAGCTATAGAAAGTTTTAGAAACGAGGTTGTGAAAGCAAATAAAGAAAATCAGCTTTTGATGGAAATGAAGGGTTCTAAAGATGATCCAATCTTAATTGATGGTGATGATGATGGTGAAGAATAATTGTATAAATATATACAAAGACTAAATGTATATTAATACTGGGGAAGGTTTAGAGATGAGACTTACAATTATTCCTGATGATGGTACTGTAGTTGTTGATGGTCATCCATATACAGAAATAAATTTTTCTGAAAAAGGAATTAATGCTCCTTCAGATGTTCATGCTTTACAGTGGTATGGTGAGGAAGGTGAAATTGAATACAAAGAGAGAACAAAGCCTAACAAAGAAATCACAAAGCTTCCTGCTTGGGCCAAAGCAGCAGTAACAGCCCATGCAGATTTGCTGTACGAAGAGCAAAATCCTCCACCATTACCGGATTTAACAGATGCTGAAATATTAGAGGCTGTTGAATCGTTAAGAGGCAGTTTTCTTGCTTCAACGGATTGGGTAGTACTGCCCGATTCTCCTTTTACCGAAGTGGAAAGAGAAAGTTGGGTATCGTACCGACAAAATCTGAGAGATATTACGGGTACAGCAGGTTATCCTTGGAACGGTGTTTATAGTTATGACAATTGGCCTACTCCACCTACTGCTGGTGTGGTTAATGAACCGACTCTCAATACAGCGCCTAGAGAATGGTTTGAATAATTAAAAAAAAACATAAGGTGAAATATATTATGAATTCGGCAGAAACTTTTGATAAAAATGGTTATGTAGTTCTTTCGAATGCACTGTCACAAGAAGAATGTAAATCTCTAGTAGATCATATGTTTGTTTTACATAAACAAGGGAAACTAGAAAAAGACGATCAATGTCCTCTTTCTGATTCTGTGTACGGAGATGAGAAGTTAGATGCTCTTCTTGAGAGAATGGCTGGACCTATTGGTTTCAATGTTGGAAAGAAACTTCTCCCAACATACACCTATGCTAGAATCTATCGTCCCGGTGAAATCCTCAAGAGACATAAAGACAGGCCAGCATGTGAAATCTCTGCAACTCTTACTCTCGGATATGATGCAAACTCTGTTTGGCCTATCTTGTTCGATGAAGAGAAAGAGATTATGGTCGAACTTGAAACAGGTGAAATGGCAGTTTACAAAGGCTGTGACATCATGCACTGGAGAGCGCCATTTAAAGGAAACTGGCATGTTCAGGTATTTTTGCATTATGTAGATGCAGATGGTCCACATGCAGATCAGGCTTTAGATGGTAGAGAAAGTCTTGGTACTAATAAGACTCAACAAAAATCAATTAGCTTAAACAAGCCTAAGCCTCCATCAACACTTCCAGAAGCTGATATTTCTAGATACGATAATGTTCTTTTACCAGAGCAAGATAACTTCCTTCCGGGATATATTCCTGTTAATAAAGACATTCATCCAGAACTCATGTTCACAAAAGAAGAATGTGAGAAGATCATTGCAATCACTGAGAACACGTATCCATCAACTGCTTCTGTAGGTGGTTCTAAGGAAGACTCAAAGATTGCTAAACAAATCAGATCTGCAGACATCTATAATATTACGACAACAGAACCAAAGAACAAATGGATCTTTGAAAAAGTAATCAGAGCAGTGCATCAGTTGAACCAAGAACACTTTAAATATGATATCACAGGAATTATGGGTGGTCTTCAATTGATTCATTATCGTTCTGATACTGATGTAAAGGGTCATTATGATTGGCATGTTGATGCAGGAAATGGAAAGACGGCAACCAGAAAGATTTCTTTTACAGCACAGCTTTCAGATCCATCTACTTATGAAGGTTGTGACTTGATGGTTAATGATCATTGCAATGAAGTTCAAGCAGTGAGAGATCAAGGTTCTATTTCTTTGTTTCCGTCATATATGCCACATATTGTGACTCCTATTAAGTCTGGAGAAAGATTTGCTTTGGTTATTTGGATTCATGGGTCAAGTCGATTTAGATAAATAGATGTAGTTATTTTTTTTAGGGGATAGGTATGTCTGAAGAAACAATCAAGAATCTTATCAAACATTCGAGAGATATCGATGCATCTGGTAATCTGACTGATGATGGTTTGGCTGTTGATTATACTTCTAATGGATATGCAGCGTCTACTTTTTCCTCTAATAGTTACACGGCGGCTACTTATACATCGAATGCCTACTTCCAAGACAACAAGAGCAGCGCACCTACAATCACTTCTATTCATCCAACAGCAAATTTAACAATTGGAGATACTGTTTATATTGTAGGGACTGGGTTTGATAGATCAGCAAACGTGATACTAATATCTAATACGAATGTTGATGCTATCGTCCCTAGAGGAAATATTACGTTTAACGATTCCGCTAATATTACATTTACGATTCCATCAGGTGTTGGAAGTTCGGGTGAGGACTACGATGTTAGAGTTACTATCGATAATACAGGAGCGGCTACTGTATCGTTGGATGCTTTGGATATGTTCGGTATACCGGGATTCCAAGGAAATATTTCTGGTTATGTGGCAGGGGGTAGCCCGACACCACTGGTGGTTGCTACAATCGAAAAATTCCCCTTTGCATCTGATTCTAATTCAACTAGTGTAGGTGATTTGACCAATAGTAAAGAAGGTCTAGTAGGTCAATCGTCTGATGTCTCTGGTTATACTTCGGGCGGGAATAGACCTGTTGGACTGCAAAACGTAATAGAAAAATTCCCCTTTACAACAGATGCAAATTCAACGGATGTGGGTGATTTGACTGTTGCTAGAGATAATTCAGCAGGTCAATCATCTACTGCCTCTGGTTATACTTCGGGTGGCAAATCGCCAAACTTGAACACAATAGACAAATTCCCTTTTGCATCAGATGCTAATGCCACAGACGTAGGTGATTTGACTGTTGCTAGAGAAAATGTATCAGGTCAATCGTCCGATGTCTCTGGTTATTCTTCGGGTGGTAGTTCCCCCACTAAGAACACAATAGACAAATTCCCCTTTGCTTCAGATGCAAATGCCACAGACGTAGGTGATTTGACAGATGTTAGAAGAGGTACGGCAGGTCAATCATCTACTTCCTCTGGTTATGTTTCGGGTGGTGGTCCGGGAGACCTAAACATAATCGAAAAATTCCCCTTTGCTTCAGATGCAAATTCAACGGATGTGGGTGATTTGACTGTCGGTAGAGATGATGTAACAGGTCAATCATCTACTGCCTCTGGCTATTCTTCGGGTGGTTCAGAACCACCCTTAAAAGAAGCAATAGACAAATTCCCCTTTGCTTCAGATACAAATGCAACGGATGTAGGTGATTTGACTGTCGGTAGAACAAGACCAGCAGGTCAACAAGTTTAAACGATCTAGTATATGAAGGTGAAAATATAATGAGTGAAATCCCCAAAACACAGATTGCTGTGTTTGAAGAAATCCGTAGAAACACTGACCTTGCCACACAAGAGCAACTTAATGTTCCTATGTCTATGGTATTTGGACATGGGACTGTAGGTGACATCGAAAGTTTTGGTGGTGGAACACTTCTTCAAAATACAAAAAAGGTTGATCAAGCTCTTCAGAATGCAGGAGAACTACAAAACATTTGGAACCATTCTCATTCACAGTGGGATTGGAAACATATCAATCTTTCTTATCATTCTCCTTACAAGAATATGAGACAAATCTCAGCAGAAATCTCCAGAAAGAAAGCTGCTCTCAATGAAGCAAAGTGGAAACATGTCAAGACGGAAGTGAAGATTAAAAAGTTAGAAGAAAAACTTTCTGATCCAAACATTGAATATTGGGATGAAGTAGATGCTAAAATCAGTTTAGCTCAAAAGAAGGAAAAACTGGCTGATGGTATTAAGATCATTGAAGGGGCGATGAAAGACATTCTTGCACTCAATGATATGTATGAGCAGCTTAAGTCTAAGGTAAATTCCTTCTCAGAAGAAGACTTCGAAAAAGAAGAATCCAAGAACCATCTCAAAAGATCACTGGTTCAGTCTATCAGAGATATCAGACTTCAAGGATCTATCTCAAAAGGTGAGCAGGAATACTTGGAACAGATTGGAGCAAATCCGTCAAAGGTTCAAGCACTTCTCAGACAGTATGTTGAATCAGAAGCAAAACAAGAGAAATGGGATGTTTCTGGTTTGTATGAGTTTGTTGATGGTTTAACAAATGAGCTTGTAGAGAAGCACAAAATAGATGATGTAAGAATGGAATTGCAGGGATTTGATAAAGAGCCAAATCCAATGCTGTCGTATATAAATACTCTAGCACTTCCTAAACAAGAAGAGGAATAAAAATGGCAGTAGTCGAATATATGCATCAGCTTAAAGATGGCAAGTTGATGATTCCAGAATGGGTTCAAGACAGAGGACACTGGATGAACTCTGCAAATACTTTTATTGGTTGGGTTGATGATAACAGAGAATATTACATTCCCGATTCTGTAGTAAATGTTACTAAGACAAAGTTAAAGAATAGACTTCTTGCTATGCATGCAGAGAATCCTTTTATGAAAGATGATGATCCTGAGAATCCTGTTCCTATGTCAGATACAGAAGTAACAAACATGTCAAACAATTGGTATGATGAGTTTGTTTCTAAGAACCAGTCTTAAAGAGGATATTTAAATGTCATCGGATGCTAAAATCAGACGAATAACAAAGTTAATGAATGAGCTTAATGCTGATGGTGACGTTAAGAGTAGTGGTCTTGAAGATGCTTATGTGGTGAACGGTGGGTCTACTAATGTTGGGATTGGCACAACAACGCCAAACACCAGTCTCCAAGTTCAAGGTGGAGTTGCAGTAGGTTCTGTTATTACTGGCACTGGCAATACGACATGGGATTTGTCAACCAATCAAATGGCTATTGTTACTACGGGTCATGGTAACACTGATATTACTCTCTCAAATGCTAATGACATCCCTATTGGCACTGGATTGACTCTTCTTGTTAACGATACCGGAAAGTCGAGTAATCTGAATATTAGTTTATCGGGTGATGCACCTGCTGCAGTCAAGTATCCTTCTGCTACAGCGCCTACCATCAATTCTGCAAATGGAGAAACCGTAATTATTGGGTTTATCAATATTGATGGATCTGGAGGTCAGCTTATTGCTTCTTCGGTTAATACTGTTAATACTGCTTAGGTGAGCTAATATGATCCCCGGATTCTTAAATGCTCCTTTAACTTTTTATGCGGGTTTGTCAGCACCTGACGGTTCTTCATCGAAAAGTGCAGGTGAAAGCGCCGCACAGATATTAGCAGATTATCCCAATTCAACCGATGGTGTTTATTGGATCGATCTTCCTACTGTAGGTCCAACACAAATCTATTGCATAATGGATAGCAATTATGACGGTGGTGGTTGGATGTTATCAATGAAAGCAACAAGAGGAAACACGTTTAGTTTTACTTCGAGTTATTGGGAGACAAATAACACTCTCAACCCAACGGCAACAAACCTAAGCGATGGGGATGCGAAATATAACAGCTATAATTATTTTGAAGGCACTGATGTCATGGCAAGATTCCCTGACGTAACAGCAGGTGGAACTTTAGGTGCAGGATTAAGTGCTTGGACATGGCATGAAAACAATTTTTACAATAGCGGACAAGCAACAACATTGTTAAACCACTTTACTGTTACCCCTAACAATACCTATCTTTTAGAAGGGGATGCTGTAACAAGTTGGGCTGGACACAGCGGTGGACCATTTAGTGCTCAAGCTGGTCACAGAAAATACGGATTTAACATATACGAAGGTGCTACAAATGGTGATGCCCAAACTAGATGGGGTTTTGCTTGGAACAATGAAGCAACTGGCGGATCAAACGATGTAGCAAGTGGTATTGGTATAGGTGGTAGTTACTGGACTGGAACTTCTATTAGTTATTCTTCTGGTGATTTTATCGGTTGTTGTCAGTCATATACTGGTGTAAATCGATCTATGAGATTTGAGATGTATATTAGATGAGTATAAATGGAGCTAACAAATGATTAAAATGGAGAAGATATGCCATCATCTATTTCAGGATCTCAGATAGCTGCTGCAAATTTGTTAATAGGTGGAACCTATCTTTCTGATACTATCAGCACTATTGAAAGTAAAGTTTCAAACAACTACCTTCAAGCCCAAAGCTATGGAGACGTTTCAAACAACTATCTTCAAGCTCAAAGCTATGGTACTGGTGATGTCTCCAATACATACCTTCAAGCTCAAAGCTATGGAAATGTTTCAAACAACTATCTTCAAGCTCAAAGTTACGGAAACGTTTCGAACAATTACATCCAAGCTCAAGGTTATTTAAGTGTAGAGAATGGTGTGATTAAATTACCTACAGCGACAAGTAATCCATCAAGTCCGACCTCTGGAGATTTATACTATAATACAACTGACAATGCAGTTAAGCATTATGATGGTACAATTTGGCGTGGTCCAGCTTCTGTTATATTTGAGGCTGCGAGATCAGCAGGTCATGTAAGTGCTACCAATGTCATTTTGTGGGACGATGTTTCAATAAACATTGGAAGTCACTACGATTCAAGCACTGGTAGGTTTACGGCTCCAACTGATGGTATATACGAGTTTCATTGGGGTGGTATTAAGAATAATACATCCGGTGTAGTACGGTTAAATCTTAGAAAAAATGGTACTGCCCTTAAGCAAAATAGGTTGGCAGACGGCGATGTATACAACGTTACAATTTGGACGATGTATTTATCACTAAATGCGTCAGACTATGTAGACGTGGAAGTTACAGAAAACAGCTTTTACGGCACCGCTAGTATATATAACACTTTTGGTGGTAGACTCATAGGATAATAAAATAGGTAAAGATAAATGAGTAAAGCAAAAAATCTAGCAACATTTAGTGATAATGTAGATAGTTAGGATAAAAAATGTTTAATTTATTGAAGAGGATATCATTCCTCCCCTTGATATTATTGCCCTCTTTATCACAGGCCAAAGAAATAAATCAACAAGATTTTTTGCATGATTTTTTCAATACAACGATTTTACACATAGGTATGGATAATGGTTGTGGGACAATTGACGAAGAACTTTACAAATTTATTGTAAGAGGTTCTGCTGATTATCTTATGGATGAGCAAAATTGGTCCATCGATGAGGCCAAAGATTTCCTTAAAGCTATTGCTATTCATATACATCAAACAACAACAGATTACATTCAAAAGAATGGATGTGATATGTTTAATTTTGTAGTCATAGAAAACAAAGATGATTATAGAATAATTGATGATGTGTATCACATATATTCTTTTGAAGAGACTGTTGACAACGAGCAGATCACTCCTTTATAAGTTCTCGAATGAAATATAGTAATCCTTGGAATGGAAAGAGCCAGTTTTATAAGGGAAAGAGGAAACTACCTTCTGCTAAAACTGATAAAGAATATCAAGATTATCTTAAAAGAAAGAAAGATAAGTCTAAAGCAATGGATTATAAAACTTGGTGTAAGGACCAAAGACGTAAATTTGGTATGTTTTAGTACTTGACATCACCCACCCCGCCTCTCAATGAAGCGCCTCTGGGCGGGTGAAGCTAAAGAATTCTTTAATCTCTTCGTCAGAGAATCTTTGCTTAGCTAAATTTGCGGAATAGCAAACCCATTGGACGTTTCCTTTTATGTAACCTTTAGTATTATCAATTCTGTCAACAGAAGCTGTGTAAGGTGTTAGTTCTCCTTTCTGACCTTCTCTAAGAAGAAGTGGCTTGTTAGTTAAAGCACAGAGTCCTTCCTGATCATCCCAAAGATATTGTAGATATTTTTCATCAAGATCGAAATCATATTTTCTGTTACGAGCATTGTTTAAGTGTTGAGTATACTTACCTTTTTTTACACGTCCTCTCATTTTTTTCAAATGATTTAATTTATTTTCAGTCATAACATAATTGTTAGCATTATTCCAAGATCTATGGCATGATTTTGAACAAAACCACATGTCATCGAGACGACCTTTTTTTGTCTGACGGTTATATTCTTTCACGGCTACGGGGAACTCAGTAGAACATTTTTTACAATTCTTCATTATGGTTCTTGACATTGAGAAAAACTCCATTATAAATATGTCTATCAGTTGATGATATTGATGCAATTCTGGATGAGACAGCGGTGCAAATCCGCTCACCTCCACCATTAATCTCTTCATCTCCACTTATTTAGGAGAGATTAATACTGGGGGTGACTTAAGGATCGATCAACAGAGGTAGCTGAAGTTAGACTGATCGGGTGGTCTCGTAAGGACTAATTAAAATAGTTGCTAATAACTATGAAAAACCTTCCGTAGCTCTTGCAGCATAACGGAGTGGGCATCTGAGTCGGCCTAGAAACAGAAGGGTAAACTACCCAGTCTCAGCTTTGGGTCCGATGGGAACCTTGAAACAGAATCCCATCACTTAAAGTCCCGTACAGGACGATTCTTCCTAAAACACAGAGATTAATAGAAAATCGACCTGTACGGGATGATTGCCAATCCTTTGTGGACAGTTAATATGCGGTTTTATATAAATAGTAGATTAACTTTCTAGGAGGTAATTATGAAAAAATTACTAGTTTCTTTTCTTGCTGTCTTTGTAACGTCCGGAGTTGCATTTGCACAAGAAGCTTCTGAGCCATCTATTTTTGCTGACTCTTACGTAGGTATTGAGTCTGATTTAGATGGTGCTGTCGATTTTACTGTTGGTACTGGCGTAACTGCTTTTAACCAAGAGTCTTACGTAGAGTTCACGTATTCTGATGGTGCAACAAACTCCTATGCTTTAGGTGCAGGTGCTGTTATGGATCTCAATGTTGTTGAACTTGATACAAACGTTGCTTATTCGTGGGACAACACCACAACAAATCTCGTAGGTTGGGGTGACACGAATACTTGGGGTGATGTAACTGTCAACCCAACGATCACAGCAAAGCCCGGTATTATCGGTGGTGAGTATGCTTCCGTAGGTGGTACTGTTGCTGTAAACAACTTCTTTGACTACGGTATCGAAGGTGGTGAAATTGCTTTAGGGTACAAGCATGAGCTTGGTGCTGGCGCTCACGTCGATCTTAGCTACGGTTGGGATGTAAATTCCGATTGGGAAGTTGGCGAAGGTGCTATGAGACTTGGTGTAGGTTTCAAGTTCTAAAATGAAAAATTTTATTATTCTGAGCCTTGGGGCATTGTTTTTATCGAGTTGCACAGTCACTTCCAAAAGTGGGGGTGACTATGCAACTTTCAGTGTTTTAACAGAGAATGTTGCCAGAGGTGACATTTGTAGAACATTCTCGATAAGAGAAGAACACGAACTTATACATCAATTAGAAGATGACGAACAAGAAGTCATCCTGATCGATGATCATCTTGTTAAGAAGTATGGTAAAAATGCTGTTACAGATTGCTATGCAAAAATCATTGCTTTTCATAACAGACAAGCAGTAAAGATGATCCGAGAGATCCGAGAAAAACACGAACATTAATAAATATAGGGAGTTACGGCTCCCTATTTTTTTTGTTTAAGAGGATGACATGTCTAATATTAGAATAGACGGATTAGATATCAAATATAAATTTAAGCCAGCAGGAGAAGTGGGAAGAACAGGGGTTCCCTACTACGGAGTTTCAGCTACTGCAGAAAAAAGACCTTTTGCGTCTATCATCATTCACCACACAGCAGGAAACCGTATAATAGATGCGTATAATACTGCCTTTGGTGAATTGAGAGGTACGAGTGGTGATAGGTACTATGCTGGATATCATTTCTTAGTTGGTAAAGATGGTGCCATTTGGCAAACTGCGCCAGAAAATGTCAGAACAAATCATTCTAGAGCAGAACTACTAGCAACTGGACAAGCAGCTCAAAGAAGATCTCCGTTCAATAACAGAGCCGCCATAGGTGTTGGTTTTGTTGGTAGTGGTTTTTATAACCCACAAGGAATACAACGGGAGAATGGCCTTAAGCTGATTGCTGGTTTGATGAAAAGATATGGTATTGGTGAAAATATGATAAAGCCTCATCATCAAACCGACAATAAGTCTCACGAAGAGGGTGATTGGATTAATGATGCTATCAAGAGTGGTGAACTT
>Ga0213858_10001363_pt1 | contig 11659 bp, 10 predicted proteins | sample PICome_FD_160122 | JGI IMG/M metagenome (GOLD analysis project Ga0213858, IMG submission 160122) | Coastal seawater microbial communities near Pivers Island, North Carolina, United States - PICO245 | ecosystem: Environmental > Aquatic > Marine > Coastal | place: USA: North Carolina | collected... | reverse complement strand
TGACGAATATTCGAGGCCTCAAAGCTGTAGTCCGTCGTCTCGCGAAAGAATCCGCGGCTGTTTTTGAGAATCAGACCCTCCGAGGAGAACTCGGCGTCGTACACAATCGACGGCACGCCAGCCACAGCTACCCACTCGTCGCTCGCATCGGGCTTGGTGAAAAACTGTCGGGAATTGGTGCTGTAGAACAGATGATCATCGCTGCGAAGCAGTTGCCCGCGCTCGGCTCCGGTGGATTGATTGGCAACCCAGGTGCGTCCGCTATCGCTACTATCGAGGACACCATAACGGGTCGATATGCTGAAACGCTCAGGCTGACCCGGATAGGTCACCACCTGATCGATCTCACCCTTTAACGAATCGTACTGCCATACATAGGGCAAGCGATCGCGATCGACGTCGATCGCTTCACCCCACTCGATAAACGTCAGAATGTGATTGAATAAAATCCCGGTGAACGCAAGATAAAGGATCGGCACAACACCGAGTAATCCGATGATGGGAGCGTGAAGCCGATATAGCGAGATATTAATCTTCCGCCTTACTGTCCCTGACGGCGCGCGCTCCGGATGTTTGCGCCAACGCCGCTTGAAGTACCAGGCCAATACACCGCTCAGCGACAGAGCAATCAGCGCAATCCCGCCAAAGTCATTAATAAAGGTTGAGACCTTGCGCGAGTAGAGGCCGTAGCCAAAATGCAGATCAAACAAGAACCGGTACATCGTGACCTGCTCGGGTAACCCGCGAACCTCGGCCTGACTTAAGTCTATGGTTTGATAGTCATTCGGCGAGTCGATGGGCAATCGGAAAATCGTCTCAAAGTCATCGACTCCGATAACCTCACCTGGCAGTGCGCCGGGAGACACCATGTTGATGAAGCGCCCCTCGAAGGCGAGCCGCTCCATTGGCCCGGCAAAACCGTCCATGCGCCACAGGCCGTCATCAGTCGCAATAATGATGACTCGTGAACCATCGTACCTGAGTTTGGCAAACCGCATGACTTGAGGCCGACTACCGTCAGGAAAGTCCATCCTCGACCAGGCCTCACCTCGATTTTCGGTGATCCACAAGCCCCGCTCGGAGCCACCGATCCAGCGATCAGGATTGGAATCATCGACAACGACATAGCGCATCACCGTTGCCGGGAGGTATCGCATCATCGATTTAGAGAGCCAATTCTCAGGCACCTCGGTTTGTCGAAGCCAACGCCATTCGTCGTGGTCGAGAAAAATACCCGTAAGACCGAGCGTCAATAGCCAACCGGCAGCAAACAGACCCAGCCAGCGGTGCAGTTTTAGGAGCACGATGCGTTTCACAATCACGCCTTATTTATTGTTATTGCATCTTTTTTCGCACAGCTGATCCGCAAGCTCAAGCCAACTTCGCACAAACGTCGACCCCGCTTTGGCCACCGGAACACCGCTTGAGCTCAATCCATAAAGGCTTTAGCGTTGGCTATCACTGACAGTGAGGCTTCGATGATGAACAATAAAAATAATCAATGGATGGGCTGGTGTTTAGGGTTGGTTTGCGCGCTCAGCTCGATGACAACCAATGCTGATGAGCAGAATACAGCTGAGGCTTGCGACGATAAGACTCCCGTTATCATGGTCGTTGCAGGCAGGACGCTAGACCGCGCTCAGATGGGGAAATACGCTCAAGCGCTTGCCCAGTCAGGCCTGTATCCAAAGGCACGTGGTTACTATCTGAATAACCCTCGTCCGGTTCGACATTTAGAGGGCGAGCCACATCAGGACGACGTGGCGCTGATGGTGCGTTTTCCGTCGGAGTGCGCTGCCGTGACATTCTGGAACTCAGAGCAGTATCAAAATGACGTCAAGCCGCTCCGACTGAACCCGAGAGCCGGTGATTATATTGTGACGCTGTACGCCGAGACTGAGGTGCCCGGCTATATGGACGGCCTTGTGGGCGATAACTCCTACACCGAGCAATGAGCGGAATTCGAATGGCCGTGACCGCTGGCCTTAGGTATCAGCTTCACAGGGCGCTTCTGATTGGTCTCGGGTGTATTAGTGCCTCGAGTGCAACACTCTATGCCAATACCGACCCGATGCTACCGACATCATCGAGTGCCGATGCGATTACCTCGCCGCTCGCTGCAGTGACCGTACTCAGCCACGACTTGTCGGCGAGCAAAGCCTTTTACGAGGGCGCGCTGGCGATGACAGCTAGCGCGATTTCACTCAGTCCCGAAGAAACGGAAGGGCTCAAGCAGCACTGGGCACTGAACGATCTCGATACAATCGAAGGCTTTATCTTCTCGAGCCCCGGTGCACCCGGCTCGGGCATCGTTCGGGTGCTTAAAGCACCTCCGGGAATGCCATCCGGGCGCCCCGAGCTTAGCAGCCGTTACTCAGGCCCGCTGGGATTTGGATTCCCCGACACCGATATGCCAACCCGCCTATCGGAAGTTGAAGGTCGCGGTTTTGCGAGCACGGTGGGCATTAAGCGAATGAATTTCCCGCGCGCCGACGGCAGCGAGTACACGGTCAGCGAGGTGCATTTCATCGCACCCGATGACACCCTGGTACTCGGGGTTGATCGCGGGGGCTATAACCAGATCGGACCGATCGATGCCAACACGGGCATTGGTGGGGTCGCCTACTCGAGCTTTATGGTCGACAGCATCGAAGACAGCTCGCGCTTTTTTCGCGAGGTGCTCGGCTATGAGTTGCGTCGCGAAATGGCATTTAAATCGAGTGGTCAGGGCATGCCAGATACTCGCAAAGGCGAGTCGATTGCGTTTTTGCAGTGGTTTGCTCCCGGTGCGACAACCGGTTATCTGGTGATGATGGAGCTACTCGATGGCGGCAAAAAAGCCTATGAGCCACCGGGCATGGCATCGAGCGGCCTATCGATGTGGAGTTTCACCACCGACTCTCTCGACCTGATTAGATCGCAATGGCAAGCCTATTCGGGCCATGCCGGAACCGTTTTCGAGGGTAGGCTACCGCCATTTGGCGAGGTTCGGGCTATAACTATCACGAGCCCCAGTGGCATTGCGATTGAAGTCATAGAGCCACTCGATTAGTTCAGCAGCGACTGATGACTAGCCCTTAGTCCCCCGCAATCGGTCGCGAAGGGTCGGTAATCCAACCGCTCCAGGAATCCGGGTACAACGCGGGTTCATCGAAGCCCGCTTCCAGCAGGGCGAGAATATTGTGGGTAGCAGTGACGCCCGAGCCGCAATAGCAAACCGTATCGCCGACCACACCCAGGGACTCAAAACGCCGGCGTAAAGCGCTCGCACCCAGAAATCTGCCTTCGGCAAGATTGCCCGTGAATGTCGCGCAGATAGCGCCGGGAATATGACCGGCCACCGGATCGACAGGGTCCTCGATACCCCTGAACCGCCGCTCATCGCGAGCATCGAGCAAGACCCGGTTAGCATCGGGCAGTTCGCTGGCATCGCATAACCGGGTTAACGGCTCCGTTGCTTCAAAATTGCCCACCTCGGGCTCGGAGATATCAGTGGTCAAGGCTAACCCCGCCTGCTCCCAAGCCGCGCGCCCACCATCCAACAGATAAACCTCGCTGTGACCCAACCAGCGCAGCATCCACCACAGGCGAGCGGCAAACGCTCCGGCATCCTGGTCGTAACAAACGATTTTTGAGTCTTGATTGACACCCAAAGCGCGCACGCGCTGTGCGAAGGTTTCTCGGTCGGGCATCGGGTGGCGGCCGCGATGGTCGGGCGGCTCGCTGAGATCGCGATTCAAATCGACATAGACCGCACCCGGAATATGGCCCTGCTCAAACTGACCTCTTCCAGCCTGAGCATCAGCCAATGAGAAACTGCAATCAAAAAGGCAATCAGCTCCCTCATCGACGAGAGAATCCGCGCTAATTAGATAAGACATAGTTGGTGGCTCCCAAGGTTCTCGATGGCGAGGTCAGCGGGCGGCGCCTGCAGATAGACCCTAACACCTAGATTGCCATCGCTGACCCTAACTTGAGCAACAATACCTCGCGATCGGGTCTTCTGCTATCGATGACTCGGGGCGCTCCCCTGCCACTAAGCGTCAGCTCAGCATCGCCTCGATGCCGGTGCCGGCAATAGCGCGATCGACTCGCTGACGGTCGTCTGCAGATAGCGCCAAGTAAGCCTCCCGGGTCCAACCCAGGCACTTTGCCTGATAGGGGAAGGTGCGCTGGGTCCAGGGCGCGCCGTCGATCGTGGCATCCCAGGTTTTGTCACCTCGCTCGGCAGCAGCAGCATTAGCCAGCTGTGCCGGGGCGTAGACCCGTCCAATTTCGGCCAACAGTTTGGTCAGAGAGGCCGGCTGATCCTCCAGTGGCTTCCAGTCTGCGTCATCGGGCTCTAAACCACTCTGGTCATAGAGTTGATCAACCCAAGCCACTGTTCGTGGCGAGATCTCATGAGCGATGGCGCGCGATGTTGGGTCAAAACCAACCAACTGCGTGAGCTGTCCGAACAAACCAAAATCACCCGCGCCTGGGCGGTGTCCCAAAGTAAAGGGCTGCTCTTTCAGATGCGACTCCATGACAGACAGGAAACGTCGATAGCTCGCATCGATAACGGGTTCTGTGACGTCATTGGAACCCACCACGTAAAGCCTTTCGATCTGTCGCTTAGAAATATGTTGCTTGAATTGTTGATGCGGTTCGGGCGCCAGACCGACATCCATACCCAGTGGCAGTAAGGTTCCAGCATTATCGGCATCGGGCTCGTAATACCAGCGATAGTGGAACATGAACTTAGTGCACCACTCATCGGCAAAGTCCTCGATCAGGTAATCTATGAACGCGAGGGCCGGATCGTTAGGCAGTACCGAACGTCCGGTAAACAGCTGCTCAAGCCTACGAATAATCGGGGTGGAGTCGCATTTAGCGACTGGCCCATTGTCACCCGTAAAGAAGAAGGTTGGCATGAATACTGGCTTGGGCGCCTCGATCCCCAATTGACTGCAAGCTTGGCCGGGATCACCCCAAACTATCTGATAGGGCACCTGACGATAGCGAAGCAGAGCCACCATCTTTTGGGTATAGGGCGAGCCGGTGCCGCCAACAAGTTTGATGGGGTTAGTAAATACCATGAGTGATTCCTCTATTGGTCAGCGACCGTTGCAATCGACCTTCAGCAAAGGCTAATCGATACCCGCTTTTTGTCTGGTGCGATGGTCGCTGCTTTCTTTTTGTTCTGGTGCTTTTTGTTCAGGTGCTTCTTGTTCAAGCACCTGTTATTCGCCCGTTTTTATCTCGCTACTCTTTTCTGCTTACTTACTTTTCATTCCAATTGTTACCGTACGTGTTAGTTCGGCACATACACGTATTCATCTCCGGGCTCAAAGGGCTGATGAAGCGCCTTATCCACCATGGTCGGCCCATTCAAAATTGGTGGGTAGAGAGGCGGTCTCGCATTCGCTCGATGATTGTCCAAAAGCGCCTGTAATTCAGCCGCTTTATCTGGACGGGCATCGATTAAGTTGATTTGCTCGGTGGGGTCAACCGACAAATCGAAGAGCCAGCGTTTGAGACCGTCGGTCGGTCGATCATTGATTTGCAGCTTCCAATCCTGAAAGCGGACGATCTGATTATGGTCTGCCTCCCAGAATAGCGGGCGATCTTGGAGAGCCTCGTCGGAAACTCCAATCAATGTCGGCATTAGATCGACGCCATCGATCAGCACGTCACTGGGCAATGTTGCACCCGCGACGGATGCGATGGTGGGCATCACATCGATATGTGCAACCGGTTCGTTGACGACCGTGCCGGGCTCGATCTGGCCTGGCCATTTCATGAACAGCGGTACGCGGATGCCCCCTTCGAAAAACGTGATTTTCCAGCCGCGGAAGGGTTCGTTGACATCGGGTAGCCCAATGTAGCCAGCACCCCCGTTATCGCTGGTGAACATGACGATGGTGTTATCAGACAAGCCTTCGGCTTCAAGCGTATCGAGAATACGACCGACACTTCGATCCACCGCACGCACCATGCCGGCATACACGCGCTTGCGATGCGGTTTGATGTCACCCACCGCCTGGTAGTCTTCCCGCGTTGCCTGCAGCGGGGTATGGGGCCCCCAGTGCGCGAGAAACAAAAAGAAGGGACGGTGCTTATTCGCTTTGATGACCTTGATCGATTCATCGGTCCAATAGTCGGTGAGATAGCCCTTGGGCTTGAAAGCGCCCTCGTCCGTAGCCGAATTAAAATTCCCGGCAAACCGAAGCGCCGACCACAAGAAACGATCGATGGGATCAAACTCCACGAAGGCGTTGACGACGTTGGGATCGTCCTTAGGTAAGTACAAGCCACTTTGCATGATCAGGCTGTCTTCAAAACCCTGATCATTGGGCGCCATACCTGGACCGCGCCCAAGGTGCCATTTACCGACATGCGCGGTGTAATAGCCGGCTTCCTGCAACACCTCGGCGATTGTTAATTCACTGCTCGGTAGGCCTTTACTGCTGTATTCCGGCTGTAATGCCTCGGAAGCTTCGTCATAGATTGCCGGGGGCATTTCACCGCGCGTCGCGTTGCCGATAGTGCTGACAGCTTTCAGCATGCCCGGCGGAGTTGGAGTGAAGGCGAATCCCGTCCTTGCCGAATAGCGCCCGGTCATCATCATCGCACGCGACGGAGCGCAGGTACTGTGACCAGAGTACGACTGCTGAAAAACAGCACCCTCTGCCGCAAGTCGATCGATACTTGGCGTTTTCAAGCGGCCATCGACACCCCCGCCAAACGTTGAAATATCGTTGTAGCCCAGATCATCGGCAACAATGAGTACGATGTTTGGCGGTCGATCATTGTCATCGCTGGCGACACTCGGTCCCTGCGACCACGGCACATCTCTCGGCTCGCCGAGATCTGCGTAGCGCTGATCAGACGCCATTGATATCGCCATGAGCATGAGCTCCAACCGGTTTAAATAGGCAATGACCCCTCCGATACCGAGGACCGCAACGACTATCAATAAGATCTTTTTCACCTTAGCTAGTCCTTTGCCTGGGAGACAAAATCAGTGGTCTCGATATTGAGTTGCCCCGCCAAGCCTGCATCGCGGTGCATATGAATCGCTTGGTACTCGGGTAGCTGCATCATCTCGAGCATCGCCGCTCGCGAAGGGTATTGCGCAATCGCGACTTGATCCCAGAGCTCCTCCACCTCTCCCAGCATGAGCCGGCTGACATTGCCGAAGAACAGCATCTTGCCGCCGACCATAGCTAAGGTTTTGGCGACGCCTTGAGCGTAAATACCGTAGGCCTCAGCACCTGACAAATCGGTCTCTCTGTCATCGGAGTACTGGGCCTTTTCCTTAAACTTAAGCAAGTTAACCATGGCGATCGGACCCTCGACCGAGCTGTCCATGAAGCCGGCCATCTGATCGGCGTTGGGATTGACCTTATTCTCTACTTTCACAACCTGTCTCCTGTTCTGGACTGTTGTTTTTCTTATGAAGCCTTCGATATCAAGATGCATTGCTCGGGCTCGCATGGCCATTCGAGCATTTGGTAGTTTCGAATCGCCGTTAACAATTGTGTGTTGCTAATTTCTTCTTCATCCTGATTGTTATACATATTAATTGGCATTTCCAATGTCAATTTAATTAAGTTACCTTTTGGCCAACGACCATTTGAGGACGCCGCCATGAAAAAGCTCTGGATCGCTGCACTCGTCATCTTCATCATTTTTGGCCTCGGTTATTCGCAACGCGAAACCCTCATTACTCGCTTACTCGAGCGCGGCATGGAAGTTCGCATGGGTGGCGGCAATTTCTTGGATTCGTTGGACGATGGGCTTCATGTCGGACTCTGTGGCGCCGGCGGCCCAATGCCCGCACCCAATGCCTCTGGACCCTGCGTTGCAATCGTCGCCGGAGAGCAGTTTTTTACCGTGGATTCGGGTACTGACAGTGTCCGTAACCTTGGGCGGATGGGTTATCCCATCGGTGATCTCGATGGTGTATTGATCACCCACTTCCACTCCGATCACATTGACACACTTGGCGAATTAGCAACGCTTCGATGGGCGGGCGGCGACAATCAGTCGCCAATGCCGGTCTACGGCCCACCCGGCATCGAACGCGTGGTGGATGGCTTCAACATGGCCTACGCGCAGGACTTTAATTACCGGAATGAGCACCATGGCGATCTAGTGACTCCAATGTCGGCTGCGGGCTCAGAGGCGCGCCCCTTTGATTTGCCAGCGGATGACGAACTGATCAGGATTCATGACCGCGACGGTTTGACAATAGACGCCCTCGCCGTCGGTCATTCCCCGGTAGAGCCAGCAGTGGGCTATCTGTTTCGCTACAAGGGGCGCTCGGCGCTCGTGACCGGCGACACCATCAAGCACCCTAATATCATTCAGTTCTCCCAAGGGATTGATCTCTTGGTCCACGAAGCCCTGGCACCCAATATTGTGATGATGATGAACGCGGGGGCTAAATCGGTCGGCAATCCCATCATGGAAAAAATCACCATCGATATTCTTGACTACCATGCGAGTCCCATGGACGCAGCTGAAACCGCCAAAGAGGCGGGGGTTGGCCATCTTCTTTACTATCACATCGTGCCTCCACTAGTGGTACCGGGGCAGGAATTAGTATTCCTCGATGGTGCGCAGGATATTTTCCCCGACTACACGATAGGTGTCGACGGCGTGCGCTTCTCGATGCCTGCCAATTCGGACGAGATCATAAAAACGCACAAAGAGCTTTGAGTGCAGTGTGAGCCACATCGAATAGGTCGCAAGTCACGCCGACCATGGCGATCAAACTAGGGCATCAGCTCTCTTTGAGTAGCGTCTTAATTAAGGTGACAGTAATAGAGACTGCTGACTCCCTATCCATCCCCTGAACGCTACGAAGCCGGTGCCACATATCAAAAGATGCCATGGCGTATACCGCCTTGCGCCGTGCTGGCGGCTGCTCCGTGATTTCAGGCATCCAATGATCAAGATCGAGAGCCAACTTTCGTTGATTATTCGCATATTTTCCGCGCAGAACATCAGAGCGCCAGAGCACAGATCGCGTCGATAAAATCAAATGAGCCACTTGTTCATAGGCAGCACTATGTCGCTCGATGGCGCGCTGAATACGCTCATCTAAGCTGCCGGAGCGATCACCGCCAGCCCAGAGGGCTTCGTAGGTAGATCGAATGTGCTCATCAGAGGCAGAAGCCAGGCTTTCCATATCTTCGAAATGACGAAAGAAGGACCGAATCCCCACGCCGGCACGCTCGGCAATTTGCTGCGCCGTTGGTGCCAGCACGCCTTCCTGCATGAGCTCAAAACTCGCTTCGATAATCGCCGCGCGACTACGGGCACTCCGCTGACGCCGGCCATCCAATGATTCGACAGTGTCTATATCGGCTTCTTTCACAGAGGGATCCACAACGCTAATGCGCGATCAGTATTACTGTGCGATCGATATTTGTCACGCGATAGACAGCGCTAGCCATCAGGCTCAGATAAGGATTAGCAATCCGTTTCAAATCTTTTGGCTTTAGGGCCTGTCGGCTGTAACACTAATAGATGCTCAGAATTTCGAGCAGCGAGCAATCAACGCCAGCGCAAATTACCGCGATTGAGTTCATCGACCCGCTTAACACCCATCAATCGCATGTCGCGCTCGATTTCAGTACGCAAATTACCGAGCGCACGCTCGACACCTGCTTGCCCCGCCGCGGCTAAAGCATAGAGATAGAGCCGGCCACCAGAGACAGCCTTGGCACCCACGGATAAAGCCTTCAACACATGCGTTCCGCGCTGGATACCACCTTCGCAAATCACATCGACCTGATCGCCGACGGCATCGCAGATCTCCGCCAATTGATCAAACGGTGCGCGCGAACCATCGAGCTGTCGCCCGCCGTGGTTGGATACCATGATTCCGGTACAGCCAATGTCCACCGCACGCTTAGCATCCTCAACGCTCATGATGCCTTTAAGCGCAAACTCGCCGCCCCACTGAGCACGTAGCTTTTCCGCGTCGGCCCAGTTCATCGTCGGGTCTAGCATGGTTGAGAAATACTCACCGACAGACACCGCCACATTGGTGCCTTCGCGTACGTGTCCCGATAAATGTGGCATATCGAACTTGTCACGGGTGAAGAAATTCCATGCCCAAGCTGGATGCGTGGCAAAACTCCAGGCAGATGAGGGCGTTAACTTGGGCGGCGAGGTAAACCCTGTTCTCAAGTCACGCTCGCGATTACCACCTGTGATGGTGTCGACCGTCAGCGCCAGAACATTAAAATTCGCGGCCTTGGCACGCTCGACCAGGGCGTCGTTTAAACCCCTGTCTTTATGGAAATAAAACTGAAAAAGCTTGGGCCCCGGTGCGATGTCCGCAATCTCCTCAACTGCGACCGTGGCGAGCGATGAGACACCGAACATGGTGCCGTATTGGGTCGCTGCTTTGGCCACAGCGCGCTCTCCCTCGTGATGGAATAACCGCTGCAATGCAGTAGGTGCGCAATACAGGGGCATGGCCAGCTTCTGTCCCATCACCTCAACCGACATGTCAACGTTGTCAGTGCCCTGCAGCACATTGGGTACCAAATCCACCGACTCGTAGGCTTCGGTATTGCGTCGATAGGTCACCTCATCGTCGGCGGCGCCATCGATGTAATGAAAAATGGGGGCGGGCAAGCGGCGCTTTGCCAACTTGCGGAAATCCGCAAAATTATGACAGTGCTTCAACCTCATACCGCTACCAGATTTTTCCACCTATCCAGCTACCAGCGGCAGCAGTGAAGGCCATCATATCGACCTCCCCATAAAGACCAACCTGGTAGTAGGGGTCGTTCTCAAATAACGCTCGTGCCTCGGCTTCGTCATCGGTGTGGTAAATAAAGCAGCTACCAACAATCTCGCCGCCAACCTTGTCTTTCATCGGGCCGGCCACCGCTATTTTGTCGAGCACAGCTTCCACATAAGCAAAGTGGTCTGCCAGTGCCTCTTGTCGCAGGGCACTAACACCGGGACGATCTTTGCAGTGAACTAGGTAAGGCATAGCACCATACCTCCTTGCCAATCAGAGTGACGGGAAGTGTACACGGTTCGGGTGTTAGGCGAGCTAGCCTGCGCTCGCGTCGGTGACCTCGAAGAACTCGAGTCGCGAACCATTCGGCGCAGTAATCGCCATCATCCGCACGGCACCATAAGGCGCTAACTGCATACGAGTGGGCGCTGTTTCTATTGGCACATCATGTCGCTGCAGGTGAGCAATGAATGCATCGAGACCGGTCACCGGAAAGCGTAATGACAGCATGCCAATATTGGGCGGCACCGCCTGTTTGCTAAAATCTCGACCCTCGACACCCTGAAAAGCCAGCAATTCAACCGACCCTTCATTGATACCCTGCGGGTGACCGATCCAGACATCGCGAACAATTTCCTTGGCTAGGTTTTTGGGCAATCCCAACACATTACTGCCATCCCCTGAGCTCGCCCCGGAATGACTCAGATATTTTTTAAAGCCTAAGACATCGCGATAAAAGCTAAGCGATGGCTCGAGGTCATCAACCACTTGTGTGGCATTAAACGCCCGACTGAAGTCCTTGAGATGTGGCCAGCCTTCAAGCGTCGGCTTGTGTCGCTCGATCAGTGCAAAAGTCAAACCATCGGGGCCGCGAGTAATCCACTCAGTGACTTCGAACGGTCCAAAAGT
>Ga0213858_10001362_pt1 | contig 11665 bp, 8 predicted proteins | sample PICome_FD_160122 | JGI IMG/M metagenome (GOLD analysis project Ga0213858, IMG submission 160122) | Coastal seawater microbial communities near Pivers Island, North Carolina, United States - PICO245 | ecosystem: Environmental > Aquatic > Marine > Coastal | place: USA: North Carolina | collected... | reverse complement strand
CTGCCAATTCATTCATGGTTTGAACCATTTTTTCAATTCCTAAATGGTCAATGTATCGAAATGGCCCACCAGTAAAGGGTAGAAAGCCAGTTCCAAAAACAGCCCCCAGATCTCCATCTACAGGATTGGCAATGATTCCTTCCTGCAGACAAAGTACGGCTTCATTGACCATCAAAAGTAAACAGCGGTTTTGTATGGTTTTGATGTCCATTTTTTTAGTGCCGTTCCCTTCAAAAAAGGAATAGGCAGCAGGATCAACTTTCTTTTTCCTGCCTTTTTCGTCATACTGATAGAATCCTTTTCTGTTTTTTCGGCCCATTCTGCCAGCTTCATACATTTTAATAACTCCATCGCTTATCTGAAATCCTTTTCTGTCAGCTACAATTTTTTTGCTACTGTCCACTACGTGCGCAGCAATATCGAGTCCTACCTGGTCAAAAAGGGTGATGGGGCCGACAGGAAATCCCTTTTTCTTCATGGCTCGGTCAATAGTTTCAATTTTTATTCCCTCGTCAATAAGTAATAAGCTTTCATTCATATAAGGTGCCAGGATTCTGTTTACATAAAAACCCGGACTGTCTTTCACAATGATACAGGTCTTGCCTTGTTGTAATCCAAATTCGTAACAGGAAGCGATTACCTCATCAGTCGTGTGGGTGGTTTTTACAATTTCCAGCAAAGGCATTTTGGTGACCGGAGAGAAATAGTGCATTCCAATCACCCTTTCGGGATGTTGGGCATGTTCTGCCATTTCAGTCACGGACAGAGAGGAAGTATTCGTCGCAATGATTACATCTTTTCTGCAATTCTTATGAATATCTTCAATAATACGTTTTTTGAGGTCCATTTTTTCAAGGACAGCTTCAATGACAATGTCTGCTTTGTCGAAATTGGTATAGTCGAGCTGACCTGAAATTCGGCCGATGATTTCTTCAGCCTGGGTTTGGGAAAGCGCTCTTCGTTTAAGCTTCTTCTGTATTCCTTTCCAGATTTCTTTTTTTGCAGCTGTTATGCCTTCAGGGCGGATATCTTTTAATAAAACATTAATACCATTATTTACACTAATATCAGTAATTCCTGCACCCATAAACCCTGCTCCAATCATACCCAAAGTGGATAATGGGTGAGACTTTTCTTTTCCTATCGGATTTTTTTTATTATCTGTTGAGGCAAAAAACAAAGAGCGTAAAGCTTTGCTTTCGGGTGTTAACATTAGTTTTTCAAACCATTCCAACTCTTTTTCATAGCCGGCTTTAAGTCCCTTTTTAATCCCGGTTTCCACACAATCAATAATGGCAGGGATGGCGGGATAATTCCCTTGTGATTGCCGAAGTGCCATTTTCCGGGCCTGATTAAATAATATAGATCGACCGATGGGATTATTTTCCAGTAGCTTTTCCGGGAGGGTCTTTTTTGTTTTTCTTTTTTTAATCGGGGTTTTTAATATCCTTTTGGCAAGTAAAGTGGCTGCCTGATGCAATTTGCCAGGATAGGTTAGCTCGTCTACCAGACCGATCTTTTTTGCTTTTCCGGCATAAATATTTTTACCGGTCAGCATAACATCAAGTGCCTTTTGAATACCTATTAGCCGGGGTAGCCGCTGTGTTCCCCCGCCTCCGGGTAAAATCCCCACTTTTACTTCAGGTAAACCAAATTTGGTAGATGGATGATTGGTAGCAATTCTGGCATGACAGGCAAGCGATAATTCAGTCCCCAAACCAAAGCAGGTTCCGTGAATGGCTGCAATAAATGGTTTACTGCTTTTTTCAATTTTATCAAGCGTCTGATGACCTGCCTTTTGGAATGGTCTGAACTCTCCTTCTTTTTCGATTGCAAAGGATCGGATATCAGCACCAGCCATAAAATCCTTTTTACCGCTGATGAAAATAGCAGCTTTGACAGATTCGTCCTCTTCTATTTGACGAAAAATATCCCCAAAAAAGCCAATTACGGCCGGGGATACTACATTCATTTTTTCTTTTTTATTATCCAACCAAAGAGTAGCGATCCCTTCTTTTATCTCTATTTGTAAAAAATCCTGAATTTTCATTTGAAGAAATTTTGTATACACAACCAAAAGCTAAGTTACCATAAACGAGTATCGAATGACCTTTTAGATGCTTTTTAAAATCATTGCATGCCCATGTGCACCTGCAGCACAGGCGGCCAATAAGCCATATTTTCCATTTTCTTTGATTAGGCGATTGGCAGTAGTTGTCATAATTCGCGCTCCTGTTGCGCCGAAAGGATGTCCAATAGACAAAGAACCACCCCATAAATTGAATCGGTCCATGTTTATTTTTCCGACGGCTTTTTCTCTGCCAAGTTTTTGTCGGGCAAACTGATCAGAAGCCAGGGCTTTTAAATTGGAAAGAATCTGTCCGGCAAAGGCTTCATGGAATTCAATTACGTCCATATCCTCCAGTTCAAGTCCTGTTTTATGTAAAACTTTAGAAACAGCGTAGGTTGGACCCAGTAATAATTCGTCTTCCAGACTCTGTCCGGAAAACGCAAAATCAACTACTTCTGCTTTTGGAGTAAGATTTAGTTCTTTTGCCTTTTTTTCTGACATCAACAATGTGGCGGCTGCCCCATCGGTTAAGAAAGAAGAATTCGCCGCAGTGAGCGTCCCAAATTTTTTGTCAAATGCCGGTCGTAATCTTGCTACTTTTGAAAGGGTTGAGTCACCTCTTATTCCATTATCCTGATTTATCGGCTTGAATGCCGGTGGCAGGCTTACTTCTACGATTTCTTCCCTTAAGTAACCTGCTTCATGGGCTTTTGCGGCTAACTGATGAGAACGCACAGCATAAGCGTCCTGTTCTTCCCGGCTAATGTCAAAGCTGCCTGCCATAATATCACAGTCCTCTCCCATAACCCGATTAGTACTGTATTCGGATACCTTAGGTCGCTGAGGGGCAAAGTCCGATGGGCGTAGTGAAAACACAAATTTCAAACGATCAGCCAGCGTTTTTAGCCGTTGTGCTTTGAACAGCTTTTTTCTCATTTTTCGCGGAAACTGAATGGGGGTATCCGAGGTATGATCAATGCCTCCGGCTATGACAATTTCAGATTGCCCGGTCATGATCTCAAGACAAGCATCAGAAATGGCTCTGTTGGCAGAGATACAGGCCTGCGAAACTGTTCGGCAGGGGGTCGTGTCTGGTATACCTGCCGTCAGAGCTGCTTCCCGAGCTACATTGGGTGTCTGAATATTAGAAATTACATTACCCATAATTACAGAATCAACCATTTTAGCATCGATTCCCGTTCGGACTAATAAACCTCTGATCGCATACTGCCCCAGTTGATAAGACATTAAATCCATATAATCTGAACCCGATCGTAAAAATGGTGTTCGGCAGCCGTCAATAATTACTACTTTATTCATATTTGGTTTTTATAGTTAATGCAAGTAGGGATTTGTTTTTTGTCCCAAGGCGTAAAAAATCCAACCTTAAACTCTCCCCTGGTAGAGCTCGCGAAGCGAGCGAGACTTTAAAACCCCAAAGTAGCACTAAGAACCATTAATCAGATCTAATTAGATCCACTTGTTTAATTTTCTCTTCAAAGGTATTGGTTTACCCTAAATTTTCACCTTAAAATAATAAGATTTTTGTATTTGAAGATCAGCCGCTTTATGAATTGGTGATTGGGAGATAACTTTTTTATTTTGAAAGCGTTCTATTTTTACTTTTATAAGTAGTTCGAATCAGGGCTTAAAGGAGGTAATTGTACCCTTAGATACATAATATGGGTTAAGCTGGCCAATAACTTGCCATAGGTACACAATGTGACCAGCCTTTTACCTATATTCTGTCCCTAAACGACGAATTTAACCTTTGATTGGAACTCAATCATTGAAATAGCTTCTTCAAAGCTTTTAAACAATTATTCATGAATAGAAATTCTTTGATTTGTCTTTTTAATATGCTGCTTATCTTCATTGCATGCGGTAACGCTTCCGCTGGTTGGGATTCACAGGTAGTTCAACAGAGAAATGAGAATAATGAAATCAACCATATTGGGGAGGCCACCAGGCCTCTGTTGGTGGATAATAAAGAGAGAAATCTCTCGGATAAAGCCTCTTTATCCTCTCTGGATAAGGAGAGTTCGATGATAAACCCCAGGGGGAGTAAAAAGGAAGAGAGTCTTGACCCGGACGCAAAAAAAAATATTTCGCCTCCTCCCTTTTTAAAGGAGCAAAGGCAAGTTCAACCTCAATTGATGGCTGAAGAGAAAGAAGAAGCACTCAAAATTGGTGAAAAAGCATCGGAAAGAGAGGAAGTTTCAGACTCTAAGGTGTCTGAGGATGTTATCGGCAATCAGCCTGTTCGGGAAAAAAGAAAGGTATTGGAGAAAAAAGAATTGAAGTCAGCCACTGCTCCTTTTAATCATTTGATTTGGGATGGGTTGGTACAAAAGCACATCAATATATCCGGAAGGGTAAATTATAAAGGGTTTCTGGCTGATATGGCAACTTTTGACAAATATTTAAAATTGCTGGAAGAAAACCCTGTGCAGGCTAACTGGCCCCGTAATAAAAAAATGGCCTATTGGATCAATGCCTATAATGCCTTTACTATAAGGTTAATTGTTGACAATTACCCTTTAAAAAGTATTATGGACCTGCACGGAGGAAAAACCTGGGATGTTAAGTGGATAAAACTGGGGACGAAAATGTATTCATTGAATAATATAGAGCATGATATATTAAGACCTCAATTCAAAGACCCCCGTATTCATTTTGCCGTTAATTGTGCAGCTAAATCCTGTCCGCCTATATGGAACCATGCCTGGACAGCAGAAAACCTCGATAAACAACTGGACCAGGCTACCAGTAATTTTATCAATCATCCCGGATTCAATATACTAAGTGGAAAAAAAGTTGAACTCTCAAAGATTTTTGAATGGTATGCAGGTGATTTTGGGGATATAATTACTTATTTAAATAAATACAGCAAAACTCAGGTACGCAGGGAGGCTACGATCGAATACATAGAATATAACTGGAGTTTGAATGAATAAGGAACAAGCTGCGTTTTATTGGTGCCTGGTTACTAAGCGATTTTCGTTTTTCAAAATTCACTGGTAAAGTAAAATTCGACATCCGGAAAATTTTCCTGAGCCATTTTCAGGGTCCATGCAGACTCGGCAAGGAAAACATAATTGCCATCTTTATCTTTTGCAATGTCCCTTTTTCTTCGATTTAAAAAATGAGCAAATTTTTGTTCGTCGGCACATTTTACCCAGCAGGCTTTGTGCAGATTGACCGGTTCATAAGCACAGGAGGCACCATATTCGTGTTTTAATCGGTATTGAATGACATCAAACTGAAGAGCCCCTACGGTACCTATTATCTTTCTGTTGTTGAATTCCTGATGGAATAACTGAGCAACTCCTTCGTCCATTAATTGATTTAAGCCTTTTGCTAACTGTTTGGATTTCATCGGGTCTTTGTTGACGACATACCGAAACTGCTCTGGCGAAAAACTGGGAATGCCCTTGAAATGAAGCTTTTCCCCGTCTGTAATTGAGTCACCAATTTTAAAATTCCCGCTGTCATAGAGACCAACAACATCCCCCGGAAAGGCTTCATCTACTATGGATTTTTTTGCCGCCATGAAGCTGGTGGGATTGGAGAATTTTATTTTTCGATCCTGACGAACATGAAGGTAATTGGTGTTCCTTAAGAAAGTTCCGGAACATACTCTTAAGAAAGCGATTCGGTCCCGATGTTTAGGGTCCATATTAGCATGAATCTTAAAAATAAAACCGGAAAATTTTTCTTCTTCTGGTTTAATCAGCCGTTCTTCGGTTATTCTGGGTAAAGGATTGGGGGCTATTTCCACAAAACAATCCAGTAGTTCCTTGACACCAAAATTATTGATGGCACTTCCAAAAAAAACGGGAGATAATAAACCTTCAAGGTAATCTTCTTTTTCAAAAGGAGGATAGATCTCGTCAATCGTTGTAATTTCTTCTCTCAAGGTTTTTGCAGCTCTTTCTCCTATGGTTTTATCTAAAGTGTCATTTTCGAGATCATTAATTTCGATAATATCTCCTGTTGTTTGTTGACCATGGGGGTTAAATAGGACGAGATTTCTTTTATATATATTATAAACACCCTGAAAATCCTGTCCCATACCAACAGGCCAACTTAAAGGACGAACCAATAAGCCCAGCTTACTTTCAAGCTCATCCAGCAGATCGAAACCGTCCTTTCCCTCTCTGTCCATTTTATTAATGAAGACAATAATAGGTGTATCCCGCATTCGGCAAACTTTGACCAGTTTTTCCGTCTGGGTTTCGACCCCCTTAGCAACGTCGATTACTACAATGACACTATCCACAGCAGTTAGTGTTCTGAAAGTATCCTCTTGAAAGTCCTGGTGACCGGGTGTATCCAGAATATTTATTTTTTTTCCTTTGTAATCGAAAGCCATTACAGATGTAGCTACAGAAATACCTCTTTGGCGCTCAATGTCCATAAAGTCTGATGTAGCGCTCTTTTTTATTTTATTGGATTTAACAGCTCCTGCAGTTTGTATAGCCCCTCCAAATAGTAAAAGCTTTTCGGTAAGCGTCGTCTTTCCCGCGTCAGGATGTGAAATAATACCAAAAGTTTTTCTTCGCTCAATTTCTTGCAGAAAGTCCATACTACCGTAGTTAGATTTTTTAAATAATTTGCAAAGGTACTGTTTTATACTATTGAATAAGGAAGTAGGCAGATTTATTAGATCACCTTCGTTTCAACAGCTGTTTTCCGGAGTTTAAGTTCCACCTATTTCTCTGGAAAAAGATTACTTTTTTTAAAATTGATTTTCTTTACCTTTGTTTTAATATTTTGTGAGAGGGCGCAGGTCCGGAGAAAGACAGGAAGAAACTTGCTACATTGTAATTTAAATTTCTTAATCTTTTATTTCGCTGCCTACGGCAGCTCAAAAAAGGGGTTTAAGGGTGCGTAAAACGGGTGGGTTTGCTACCGAGCAGAATGTTATAAAACTTTTATTACAAAGTATTTTGTTTATGCAACGGTTAATAATTTTTATTTTGTTTCTTTCTTCGGTGCCGAATAGTCAGCTATCTGCTCAGCAGGCACCTTGTAGTACCGAAGCACATGCGCAATTTGATTTTTGGTTAGGCGACTGGACAGTATATCATCCTGATGAAGACACTATTGTTGGAAATAATATAATTCAAAAGATTTTGAATGGCTGTGTTGTAATGGAAAACTGGACGGGAGCGACCGGATTTGAGGGAAAAAGTTTTAATACTTATAATACCCGGGATTCCGCCTGGAACCAGGTCTGGGTTGATGTAAGTGGCGCTACCTATCATTTCAAAGGTAAACGAAAGGAAGGGGGCATGAAAATGAAGGGTCAAACTTCGGGAAGAGATGGAACAACTATTTTGTTTGAGATGGACTATAAACCGGATCCCAATAGTGGTGATGTCCGTCAGACTTGGAGGCAGTCAACGGATAACGGCCAGAACTGGACTGCCATTTTTGATGGTATTTATAAAAGGAAAAAATAAAAAGCTGGAAAGTGAGGGAAAAGCAGGGAGGCTATTTCATCGAATGCCGGAACGCTCTTCAGGCACTTGCCACTTTGTTTATCATGTAATATCCCTGTCTTTGCAGGGCAAGTTTTATAAGCTATTGATAAAATAAGATGATTAAATATTACAGTATTAACGGTAAGGTTGTACCTGTTGAACAGGCGATGATACGTGTCAATGACCTTGGTTTTCTGAGAGGATATAGTGTATTTGATTTTTTTAGAATATATAAAGGAGTACCCTTGTTTGTAGAGGACCATCTGGATAGATTTGAAAAATCAGCAGCAGGTTTAGGTTTGATTATTCCTTTTTCCAGAGAAATTCTGACCAATAAGATTTTGGAAATTGTACGGGTTAACAAACTGAAATATGGTGGTATTAAACTGGTATTGACCGGCGGCTACTCACAGGATGGGTTTTTACCGACAGAACCTAATCTGGTTATTCTTGCCAGTTCCCTTACTACCTTCCCTGAATCCTATTATACAAAAGGGGTGAAATTGATGAGTTATCAATATACCCGGGAAACACCTTACACCAAAACGACCAATTACCTGATTCCTATAAGTATACAGCAGGAAATTGAAATGGCAGAGGCTTTTGATGTAATTTATCATGATGGTACCAATATTTCTGAGTCTGCCCGTTCCAACTTCTTTATTGTGGATCAGAAAGGAATAATCATCACACCTGAAAGAGATGCCTTGCAGGGTATCACCAGAAAGCGTGTTCTGGAATTGTCCCAAAAACACTACGAAGTAGTTATCAGACCCTTGAAACTTAAAGAAACCATGCAGGCAAAAGAGGCTTTTATGACCAGTTCTACCAAAAAAATCATGCCCGTAAGGCAGATTGACTTCTGGCGGATTAATGAGGGTATGATTGGCCCAACTACACGGCATCTTATGCAACTATTTGAGCAACATGTAGAGGACTATGTTTCCGAAGCTTCTCAAAAAGGAAAGTTTAACTAAATTACCTCATGTTATAATGAATGTGCTTAAATAAGAAGGACAAGCAAAAAAAACTATGGTTTTGCAGCTTTGACGATACATTTGAGGGCTTTTGAATGAATCAAAAATGTATTAAACTGAAGTATTTTTTTATATAATATGATATTTTATTATATTGGAGGCATCTGTAAAACCTATAAACAAATATTGAATTATGGTGCCTCCAGTATCTGTTCAGATTGATATTGCAACAATAATTGATCATACCTATTTAAGAGCTGATTGTACGGTCGCTGATGTAAAAGTACTTTGTAAAGAAGCACTGGAATATGGGTTTCATTCTGTATGTATTCCTCCTTATCATATCTTTCAGGCAAAAAAAATTTTAGGTGAATCCAGTGTCAGAGTCTCTACAGTAGTCGGTTATCCAATGGGCTATAGTACAGCTGGTGCAAAAGTTGAAGAAGTAAAGCGAGCCTGCATTGATGGGGCTGACGAACTGGATGTGATGATAAATGTTGCTGCGGTAAAGAATAATGATTGGAATACGGTTAAGAACGATATTGATAGCGCTACCATGATTTCTCATTTGAAAGGTAAAAGGATCAAGCTAATAGTCGAAATTGGACTAATGCAGTCAGATGAATTAAAAAAGATTTGCGAGTTGGCGGTTAATGCAGGTGTCGACTTTATTAAAACCTCAACGGATTTTAATAGCTATTTGGTAACTCCTGGAGATATTGCCATGCTCAGAGGTCTTTTACCGAAAGGAATAAAAATAAATGCCTCAGGCAGGATTTGTACATTAGATGATGCACTTGCACTTATAAATGCCGGAGCAGATAGAATAGGTACTACTTCGGGGGTACGAATCGTGACGATGCAATAGCCTTGACAATACAGACTATTTCTTCTTTCCCTCCTATAATAAAATTATTTGAATTTTAAGTTGGAAATTGACCTGCCTTTCTTCTTTTCTCTAAATTGCTAAAACGATCACATAACCATGCCAGGGAAGAGAACTGGAATTTTCCTTACCTTTGTTCTGGTAAATAGGTGCTCCCTCGGGTTCTTATACTGAATTTAACATAATAGATGGAAATGAAGCAATTAATTGTTGTTGTTCTTGTGCTTTGGATTTCATATCCTAAGGTTAATGGTCAAAATGTTGTAGTCAAAGAAACTCCTGCCATTACCCAATTAGTGGAAAAGCATATTGAAATTAACAGAATGACTCAAACAATCGATGGTTGGCGGATTCAGTTATTTGCAACGACTGACCGGAGTAAACTGGAAGGGGCAAGAAGTACTTTTAAAAACAGATACCCCAATATACCCGTTGATTGGGTTCACGCCAGTCCCTGGTATCGCCTGCGAGCCGGGGCTTTTTCAACTAAACTGGATGCTACCCGAATGCTAAATTCACTGAAAATTTACTATTCGGATGCCTATTTGGCAAAAGACAAAATTAAACCCAGGGAGTTGTTGGATTCAAGGATATAGCTTTGTAGTATTCCCTTTTTTACCATACAACTTCTTAAAATAAAGTCTATTATAGATAGAATACCAGGCGCGAGTAACTTGTATTAAGTTAATTCTTTCGTGCCGCGAACTCATTAGTAAATGAAATTCAAAACTACAGGAATTCGACGAGGGCTGGACTGGGTCACGCTTTCTTTGTATTTGTGTCTGGTAGTAGTCGGTTGGTTGATGATTTTTACTGTAGGTTATGAAGACGGCTATAATATAGACATAGGAGATTTTTTAAGTAGGCCGGTAGGAAAACAGACCATTTGGGTTGGTATCTCCTTACTGGCTATGTCTATGTTGTATCTCATTGACTGGAAGTTTTTGCATACCTTTTCTTACCTTATTTATGCTGTTTCGATTGGTCTTTTAGTCCTGGTACTCTTTTTGGGGACTAAAATTAAGGGAGCGACTTCATGGTTTGTTTTTGCGGGATTCTCTTTTCAACCTTCTGAGTTGGCCAAACTGGCAACCTGTCTGGCACTTAGTAGTTATTTGAGTTCGTTTAGCACCTCTATGAGGGAGTTCAGGCATCAATCAATTGCATTTGGGTTGTTTCTTCTGCCTATGGCCTTAATCCTGTTACAACCTGATGCCGGATCTGCTCTTGTTTTTATTTCCTTTGTAATTGTTTTATATCGGGCCGGATTATCTTCCAATATTTATATTATAGGTTTTTTTGTTACTGCTTTATTTATTCTTGCACTGATGTATCCGGCATTGAACATCATTCTTGGATTGATATTTATATTGACTTTAATCTTGTTAGCAGGAAGGAAAAAAAATGCCTACCTACTATTGTCTTTTCTTTTGCCCGGACTGCTACTTGGGTATTTGACTTACATTGAACAGACCAGGAATGCTATTGGGTTAGCCTTATCTGTTTTTGCTTTTTTTGCTTTTAAAGAATGGAATAGTAGGAATCAAAGATTAATTATGTTGCTTTCGGCTGGTTTGATTGCAGGAAGCGGTCTGGTTTATGCCGCTAGTTATGTATTCAATAATGTACTGGAAAAACATCAGCAGGAACGAATTAATGTTTGGTTAAATCCTGAAAAGTCTGATCCCAGAGGGTCTTTGTATAATGTTTTGCAATCCAAAATGGCTATAGGTTCAGGTGGGCTGCAAGGCAAAGGTTTTTTAAAAGGAGTGATGACTAAACTCGATTATGTCCCTGAACAATCTACAGATTTTATTTTTTGTACCATTGGGGAAGAACAAGGATTTCTTGGGGTCTTTTCAATTATGTTACTGTTTTTGCTTTTGCTTTACCGGCTTATTATTATTGCAGAAAGACAGCGATCCAATTTTTCTCGTTTTTATTGTTATGGTATTGCAGGGATAATATTTATTCACTTCTTTATAAATATAGGGATGACCATGGGACTCGTACCCATCATTGGTATTCCTTTGCCCCTTATAAGTCGTGGGGGGTCCTCTTTATTAATTTTTTCACTGATGATTGGTATCGTTCTAAAACTGGATAGTAATCGATTTAGGATTTAATATTGCCTGAAAAGTATGAAGAATCTTTGTTTACAAAATATTTAGAAGCTATTTGCCAGAATCCAGTATTGAATAATGCCTACCCTATTGCCCCTTTCTTTACAATTGTTTTGCAT